>Ga0208939_1001006_pt1 | contig 21737 bp, 19 predicted proteins | sample AD_STIC12_MetaG_FD_184437 | JGI IMG/M metagenome (GOLD analysis project Ga0208939, IMG submission 184437) | Active sludge microbial communities of municipal wastewater-treating anaerobic digesters from USA - AD_STIC12_MetaG (SPAdes) (version 2) | ecosystem: Engineered > Bioreactor > Anaerobic >...
CCTCGTGTTCTTCTGCCTGGAAGCTCTCGTGGCTGAGACTGTGCAGGAACTCCTCAGGCGCGGGGTCAAGCCAGAGATATGGGAGAGCATCAATGTTCCGGGAGGTGATGAACGAAATCAGGAGTACATGCGCAAGTACTTCCATCGGATCAAGTCGATGTAGGGTCCATTGTCGTAGCGCAGCGATTGTCAAACGGCGCAAGTCTTGATCATGGGGCTATTACGCGAGCTAGATCCAGTACAAAAACCGTCGCAAGGGGGTTATCTGCAATGAGTAGGTCGCTGGCTCGAACCACGCTGATATGTGCCGTGGTGTGTCTTCTTGTTGCTCCGTGTGTCATGTCCGCCACGACCACGATAAAGGTCTGGACCGGATATCCCGAGAGCCTGCCTGTGTACAAAGCAGCGGCAGAAGACTACATGAAAGAGCATCCTGGAGTCAAGGTCGAGGTTTCCGCGTTTGATCTCAGAGACGTGGAGAAGAAGTACGCAATTGCGTTGCCTGCTGGAACAGCCCCTGATGTGTGTGAGTGCTCGGACCTGTTCGCCCAGCAGTTCATGGGCACCGATCTGCTTGACCCAGCTCCTTCAGATGTTCAGAAGTGGACAGAGAACAGCTTCGACGGCATATACTGCAAACCGTTCCAGTACCGCAAGAAGATCTACGCAATACCTTGGACCCAGGGATTCCAGGTGCTCTACTACAACAAGGATCACTATGCAGAGGCCGGGATTACTGCGCCCCCAAAGAACCTAGATGAGCTGATGTCTCACGCTCGCAAGCTCGCCAAGTACGATGCTGCTGGGAATCTCGTTCGCTCCGGAATCAGCTTGAGAGTGTCGGGCGGCGGCATGGGTGTGGCTCAGAAGTTTGAGATATTCCTGTTCGCAAACGGCGGATCCGTGCTCGAACCTGCTGGTGACGGCAAATGGAAAGCGAATTTCAACAATGAAGCCGGCTATCAGGCCCTGAACTTCTATCTGCAGGCGCTCCACAAGTACAGAGTGGATAGTATCAACATGAAGCACGACTCTGAAGCTTTCGTTTTGGGCCTTGCTTCCCAGCTGAATAGAGAGACGTTCGTGATTGGAGAATCTAGGAACCGTGCCCCCAAAATGCAGTATGGTATTGCACAGGTTGTCGGCGGCAGCGCTGGGCATGTTACTAACCTTGTCACGGAAGGACTGACAGTTGCGAGCAGCAGCAAGAACAAGGAGCTGGCGTGGGACTTCGCGATGTTCTTGAACCGTGACAAGTACCTCGTACAGATGATGAGAGATGTGGGTTGGATATGCACGCGGTCGGGCGTGGACTATTCCGAAGTCTACAAAGTGGAACCCCACTTCGAACAGGCTATTGCGCGCCCCAAGAACATGAGACTCGTGCAGTCGCCTACCGCAGCATCATTCACTGAAGTATACACCAAGTTCTCGTCCCGATTGGTCGATGTGTTCACCGATGCCACCATGGTGGACAATAGAACCCGGATATCTAGGTTCCTTCAGGACTGTGCTGATGAGGCCAACGAGATTCTCAAGTCCAACGGAGAGTACGGACAGTAGTAGAGCCTTCAGGCATATGGGGAGAGATGGCAGACTCCTGTCATCTCTCCATCTCAGGGGGATGAACATGGCCGCGCGTGACGACAGATCTCAAAGGACATTCGCATACTCTGCCCTGATGCCGATATTCGCAATCTACTTGGTGCTACGGTGCTGGCCTATTTTACAATCGTTCTACCTTAGTTTTACGAACTACTCACTCACCAAGAGAATACGCGCGTTTGTGGGGCTTGATAATTACGTTCACTTGCTGACCAAAGACAGGGATTTCGCCATCTCTCTGCGCAACACTCTCGCATTCGCGCTACTGACAACTGTTGTTGTTCTTGCATTGGCCTTCCTGCTGGCCTTGGTAATGCACAGACACAAGATCATTGGGGCCGGGTTTCTCCAGACGGTCTTCTTTCTGCCTGTCGTTATCTCAGTCGTCCCATGCGCTATCATATGGAAATGGATCTATGATCCACAGTACGGGATACTCAATTTCCTCCTGTCCAAGTTCGGCATCGCGTCTGTGGGCTGGCTTGTTGACAAGAGATTCTCAGTCTACTCTATCAGCGCGTTCGTGATATGGAAGTGGGTAGGGTACTACATGGTCATGTTCTGGGTTGGGCTGAAGGGCATACCGGCGGCATACTCGGAGGCTGCTAGCGTGGACGGCGCTAACGGAAGGCAAGTGACGAGACACATACTAGTGCCTTTGCTGAGACCCATACTCCTTCTTGCACTCGTAATGGCTACAATCAACGGGTTTACGATCTTCTCGGAGATATACGTCATGACTGTGGGATCGCAGGGAGCGCCCGGCAACGTTGTTAAGGTTCTCACGTACGACATCTACGAGCGCGGTTTCCTGTACTACCGTATGGGTCAGGCAAACGCCGAATCAGCAATACTATTTCTGATAATTCTGGGACTAACCATTGTCGAAGGTAAGCTCATCCGGAAGGGGGAGCTGTACTGATGAGAATACGTGACGTGCGTTTGACGGCTGCGGATATCTCGTGGAATGTGGTTCTGTATTTGTTCGCTGCTGCAATGGTATTCCCGTTCATATGGCTTCTATCAACGTCGCTGAAGTCACCTGACGAAGTGCTAAGCTGGCCGCCTAGAATCCTGCCACACGCGCTGACGATAGAGAACTACAGGGCAGTGTTTAGCACCATAGATGTGGGTCGCTATTTCCTTAACACTTTTGTGTTTGCGTCAGTCTCTACGATCAGCATCATACTCACCTCAGCGCTGGCTGGGTACGTCTTTGCGAAATTCAGGTTCCGATTCAAGGAAGGCTTCTTCATGGTGATGATTTCGACAATGATGGTGCCTTTTCAGTGCTATATGATCCCTCTGTACTTGATGATGGTCAAGATTCGGGCTGTTGACACCTACATGGGTCTGCAACTCCCGTACCTGGTTCAGGGAATGGGGACATTCTACATGCGCCAGAACTTCGAGACACTCCCAGATGAGTATATAGAGGCTGCCAGGCTTGAGGGAGCGTCAGAGATGCGGATATTCTGGCAAGTCGCGCTTCCGTGCTTGAGATCCGCTCTTGGCGGGCTAGCCATTTTCATATTCGCATCGACATGGGGCAATCTGGTGTGGCCGCTGATCATCACGTCGTCCGAAAAGAACTTCGTTATGGAGTTGGGGCTCACCATGTTCCAGCAGCGCTACACCGTCAACTACGGTGAGTATACGGCTGCGGCCATAGTAGCAATAGTGCCTGTGCTCGCATTCTTTACTGTGTTCAGACGCCAAATAATGGAGGGCATAACGTTGAGCGGCATTAAGTGAAGAAACGCTGTTTTCGGGGGTGCGGCCTGTGCCGGTCTCAGCTGGTTGTGTTGAAGTTCACAGTTGCCTTGTTCGCGGGTATGCTCCGCTAGTAGATCACGAGTCATGGCGAGTGGCCTCCGTATGCAAACCTGAAGATGAAACCGTTGACCGACTCAAGAAGGTCCATCGGCATCTCCAGACAGATGAGGTTTTCGTCCTCTTACAGGGAGCAGCGACGCTGTTCATAGCTGAGGAGTCTCGGAAATCAGACGCATTGTGCGAGGTTCCAATGGAGCGGCTTACGCTGTACCGCGTGAAGCGTGGAGTCTGGCACGCATGCGTGCTCCAACCCGATAGCACAGTGCTAATAGTGGAGAACAGCGATACGAATGAAGGCAATTCCGAGTACGCCGAAATCGAGGGAAAGCAGTTCGCCTCGGGGCGGGCAATGCCGTTTCCATCTGGCACACTAGTGTGAGGAGGTGATGGGAAGATGGCGAAGCGTCGCTCCGGAACTAACAACCGGGATCTCAGGATCAGAAACCGTTTGCTAGTCAGGAACACGATAAGGGAGAGCGGCCCAATAGCCAGATACGAGATCTCCAAAGCCATGGGCCTTACCCCCCCAACTGTCACTGTGATCGTCAACCAGCTTATCGCAGAAGGTGCGGTTCAGGAAATCGGCACAGGTGAGTCCAGCGGGGGCAGAAGGCCCGTCATGCTGGCGATAAACCCGAGGGCCGCATCTGTGTTTGCCGTACGCGTACAGCGTGGCGAAGCCATCACTGCCCTGATTGACGTTGCAGGCAACATCATCGGGATAAGGGAAATCAGATTGGATGCATTGACGCCCGAAGACCTCGCTCGCCGCCTGGTTTCCGAGCTCAGCTCGCTGCTAGATGCTACGCGAGTACCGCGCGAAAGCGTGCTATGGTGCGGGGTGGCATCGCCGGGATTGGTGAATCCAGCTACCGGCGTGGTCGAGCGCTCAACCAACCTGGCCTGGACTCATGTGCCGTTTGGACCGATGCTTTCGGAGGGTCTTGGCGGTATCCCGGTGCATGTCGAGAATATATCCAATGCAGCGGCGATCGCCGAGATGGAGTACGGGTGTGCCAAGGGCTGCGGCAACCTGGTGTATGTCAACTTGTCAGTGGGCATTGGCGCCGGCGTGATTGCTGATAGGCAGGTGTTTGGCGGCGCGCGGGGCTATGCGGGCGAGATTGGGCACATGGCTCTAGAAATGCGTGACGGGGCCCAGTGCTCATGCGGACGTGACGGATGCTTCGAGGCCTATTGTGGGCTAGGGGCCGTGATGGATCGACTGAGAGGCGTACTCTCCGAAGATGTCTGTAGATCTCATGGTGTTAGCAGGGCTGAGCTGTCGATTGCCGATGTGCTCAATACGTCCATATACGACGCTCCGAAGGTGCGTGAAGTCCTTGACGACGTGGCCTACATGGTGGGAATTGCGGTATCCAATCTTATCTGCCTTCTCAACCCAGACATGGTTGTGCTGGGAGGCGAGCTCGCCCAGGCTGGAGATAGGTTCGTTGGTACGGTCTCTAGGACGGCTGAGGCTCGTGCTATTGGGGAGATGTCTTCCATGTGCAGGATTGTGAAGTCGGTCATGCAACAGGATCCACCGCTAATGGGCGCCTATTTGCTCGCGTTGGGACATGTCCTCACAATGGACGCATGGCCATCGTGAGCTTGAACGCGCAGAATCCGCCCGCGACCACAGCTTCAGCATGTTAGTGAAGCTGTCTGAATCACAGGCCGTCATTCTTAAGCAAAGCATAGTTTCAGGAGGTAACGTACGCGTGACAGATGATATTTGCACCAACCAACTAGTTGTCGACGGTCTTGCAGTTAGCATTGACGAAAATCGTACTCTCATGGGGAGAAGCGCGGCGCTGGGCGTGGCTAAGCAGATCCGGATGCTACTCGAAAAGCAGGCGCACATCAATATGGCTTTTGCGGCAGCTCCGTCGCAGAACGAGTTCCTCGCGGAGCTGTGCAGCATGGCCGATCTTGATTGGAGCCGAGTGAACGCCTTCCATCTCGATGAATATGTAGGCCTTTCCGACAACGCGCCGCAGCGTTTTGGGAATTTCCTGAGGCGCAACATATTCGACAAGGTCAACTTCGCAAGCGTATACTACTTGAATGGCAATGCTCAAGATCTGGACGCGGAGTGCTCGCGGTATGCGAACCTACTGTGGGAGCATCCGCTGGATATCGCCTGCATTGGCATCGGCGAGAACGGACACATCGCTTTCAACGATCCGCATGTCGCCGACTTCGACGATCCGCAGGCCGTCAAGGTTGTGTCTCTCGATGATCGGTGCCGCCTTCAGCAGGTTCACGATGGCTGCTTTGCTGAGCTTGACACAGTCCCGACTCATGCCCTGACTCTGACAATACCCGCGATTGTCGCGGCCAAGTGGGTGTACTGCATGGTCCCGGGCGCTTCCAAACAAGAGGCCGTTAAGGCGACTCTGGAAGGACCCGTCTCCACGCAATGCCCAGCTTCTGTGCTCCGGCGGCACCCGCATGCGACGTTGTTCTTGGATGATGAGTCGGCAGGGCTGCTGACGCTGTGACGGGCTGACGCGGTTGGGTCAGCGTTTGCAGCGTGGGCAGCCTGCGCCGACCGACATGGGGGTCCGCAAGCCGGCGGATGGATCAAGCACGGAGGGATAGCGATTATGAACGATCCGTTTGACATCACAGGAAAGATAGCAGTCATCACCGGCGGGGGCGGCGTATTGTGCAGCGAGATGGCCCGAGCTCTGGCAGGCCGCGGAGCGAAGGTCGCGGTGCTTGACGTTCGCGAGTCGCAGGCCGGGGCGGTCGCGGACGCGATCTCCGAGCACGGCGGCGCAGCCATCGGCATTGCCGCCAATGTGTTGGACAGGGCATCGCTCGAGCAGGCACGCGATGTTGTGATGCGGGAGTTTGGTCGGGTTGACATTCTGGTTAACGGCGCAGGGGGCAACAAGGCCGACGCCACAGTCAGCGATTCCATGTCGTTCTTCGATATGCCGGCGGAGGCGATCCAGTGGGTGTTCAACCTGAACATACTGGGCACGATTCTCCCGACGCAGGTTTTCGGGAAGGTCATGGCCCAGCAGGGAGAGGGCGTCATCATCAACATATCGTCTATGAATTCATTTCGGCCGTTGACCAGGATTGTGGCGTATTCGGCAGCCAAGGCCGCGGTGAACAACTTCACTCAGTGGATGGCGGTCCATTTCAACCAGAACTACTCCAAGAGCATTCGCGTCAATGCCATCGCGCCGGGATTTCTGCTGACTAACCAGAACCGATTCCTGCTGGTTGACGAGGAGACCGGCGAGCCGACGGCGCGAGGCAATCAGATCATCAGTCACACGCCCATGGGACGCTACGGTGAACCGGAAGACCTCATCGGCACGTTACTATGGCTCGTGTCGGACGCGGCCAAGTTCGTAAACGGTGTCGTGGTGCCGATTGATGGCGCATTCTCGGCGTATTCCGGCGTTTGATTCACGGCCCCAGATGAGTAACATTGTCAGGTGAGTCAGGTGGGTTGTATGACAGTCCGAAACGCAGTCGCCAGCCTCGAGGTCAGCACTTCCTCGGCTAAGTGCATGCTGTTCCATGAGGACGAAGGGGTAATCTCTGAGTTTTCCAGACCGTTCGCAAGAGATGTAGCTGATGGCCCGACTCAGAACCCTGATGGAATAGTCGCGTCGGCGCTGGATGTGCTGCGTCAGGCAGTGCAGTGGGCGGGCGCGCATGGCATCGACATCGCCGCGGTGGGTCTGGCCGGCACGTGGCACAGTCTTTTGCTGCTTGACGCTCGGCGCAGGCCGCTTGGGGCCATAAGCACATGGGCTGATCTTTCTGCGGCGCCTTCGGTTGCCGAGTTGCGCCAGGATGCTGAGTTCGTGACGGACTTCTACCACAGGACTGGCTGCATGGTGCACGCCATGTATCCGGTGTGGAAGTGGTTCCACCTGAAGCGGACCCAGCCGGAGGTCGCTTGCCGCGTCGCCCATGTGTCATCGCAGATAGAGTATGTCTTTCAGTCCCTCACAGGCTGCCTGGGGGTCTCTAGCTGCACTGCTTCGGGAACGGGGCTGCTAAACACCAACACGCTGGACTGGGATGATGACATTCTGGAGATGGCGGGCGTCCGGCGCGAGCAGGTCGGCCCGCTCTATGAGGCCTTCCACACCGAGCCGATGCTTGCGTCAGTGGCGGAGAGGGTTGGTCTTCCGTCGGGAGTGCCGGTCACAGTGGGATGTGCCGACGGCGCCATGAACCAGGTGGGCGTAGGAGGAGTCCGGTCAAGGACCATGTCGATGTCGGTAGGCACCAGCGGCGCCTTGAGATCTGTGCACGATGAGCCGAGGATACCCAACACCCCGTCTACATGGTGCTATTACCTGTTCGGGGGCAAGCGGCTTGCGGGTGCGGCAATCAACAACGGCACTAACTGCGTGGATTGGTTTCTGAGCCGGGCCGGGGTGAAGGGACGCGATGGCGGCGCCTACGAGGTGTTCTCCAGCGGAGCGGGCCAGGTAGATGTGGCGGGCGCACCGTACTTCATGCCGTTTCTGTTTGGAGAGAGGTGCCCCGGATGGCGTGAGGAGAGGGAAGGTGGGTTCTGCGGGGTTCGCGCCTCTCATGACGAATTCGACCTTTACCACGCGGTCCTCGAGGGAGTGCTCTTCAACATGCGACAATGCTATGAGATTCTTGCGCGTGTGGGCGGAAGCCCAGACCAGATGCTCGTGTCAGGGGGGATTCTGAACTCAGACGAATGGGCGCAGATGGCCTCCGACATCTTCGGCCGCGAGTTGCTCGCCACCCCAACGACCAATAGCTCCACGGTCGGGGCCGCGCTGGTGGCGCTTCAGGCGGTGACCGGGCGCGGGCAGGCCGAGGAGTACATCCCGCAGATAACCCGCAGTTTTGTGCCACGCGACAACATGAGCGAGGTGTACGACCGGCGCTATCGGCGGTATCTGGAGCTGTACGATCGCGGAGTGTAGGCGTTGGTGTAGGCCTTTGGGAGTGCATTTGATGAAGGAGATACGACTTGTCGGTGACGATATAGGCCGCGAACAGGTGGAGGCGGCGCTCGGAGCGTGGCTTTCGCAGTATCCGAGGAGGCTGCGAAAGGTCCTGCTCCTCCCGCCCGACTTCACGCGGGGCCATTCGCAGGCCGGCTTGATAGTGCAGATTCTGTACAGGATGCTGGCGCCCAAGACGCAGGTTGACATAATGCCCGCGTTGGGCACGCATGTTCCGCTGAGCCGTGATGAACGGCTGGAGATGTTCGGGCCGGACATACCTGAGAAGCGGTTTCTGGTCCACAACTGGCGGACTGATGTGGTTAAGATAGGCGAAGTGCCGGCCAGCTACGTCGCGGAGGTGTCGGAAGGCCTCGTTGACTACGCTGTCGATGTGGAGGTCAACAGCAGGCTACTTGACCCGGGCTATGATGCGATCATGTCGATAGGCCAGGTAGTGCCGCATGAAGTGGTCGGAATGGCCAACTACACCAAGAACGTGCTGGTGGGGTGCGGCGGCAAGAGCATGATCGACAAGACGCATTTCCTGGGCGCTGTATATGGCATGGAAAGGCTGATGGGCCGAGATCATTCGCCTGTCAGGCGCGTGTTTGATTATGCGGAGGAGCATTTCCTGTGCAGCCTGCCGCTTCAGTACATCCTCACGGTGACCACAGCTGAACGCGGGCGCCCTACGATCAAGGGGTTGTTTGCCGGGCGCGACCGCAGTCTGTTCGAAGAGGCAGTCCGCCTCAGCCGGATGCACAACTTCGATCTGCTGGACAAACCATTGAGGAAGGTTGTTGTCTACCTTGATCCGTCTCACTTCAAGAGCACCTGGCTAGGAAACAAGGCCATCTACCGAACGCGGATGGCCATTGCGGACCGGGGAGAGCTGACCATAATCGCGCCCGGAGTGAGGCAGTTCGGCGAGGATCAGCTGGTGGACGGGCTGATAAGGAAGTACGGCTACTCGGGCACGGAGCAGATTCTGGAGATGGTCAGGCAGAACGAAGACCTGCGCGGGAGCCTTTCAGCTGCAGCGCACCTGATACATGGCTCGTCTGAGGGGCGGTTCGACATCGTGTACGCCCCGGGCCACCTGACGGACACCGAGATCGAGAGTGTGGGGTTTGGATACATGCCTCTGGACGAGGCAATCGCAAGGTTTGGCCCGGATGCGCTGCACGACGGCTACAACACCGTGGGTGGCGGAGAGATATTCTATGTGAGCAACCCGAGCCTCGGGCTGTGGTCGATTGCGGAACGGTTTGCGGACTAGTTGCGCGCGCGGGGCGGGTGATCAGCAGTGGAGGTAAAAGCAGTGAAGGCAGATATCGGTCTGATTGGGCTGGGTGTGATGGGCCAGAATCTGGTTCTCAATATGGCCCGAAACGGGTACCGCGTAGCGGTGTACAACCGTACGCCCAGCGTGACGCAGAGATTCGTGGAGGGCCCTGCCCGAGGAGTCGAAAACGTGGTCGGTGCGGCCACAATCGAAGAACTCGTGGGCTCGCTTGAGCCTCCGCGACGCATAATGCTCATGGTGAAAGCGGGTCCGCCTGTAGACGCTGTCATAGAGCAGCTCGATCCGTATTTGGGCGCAGGCGACATCGTGATCGACGGCGGCAACTCGCACTTTCAGGATACCGCCCGCCGTGCGGCGGCGCTTGAGCGTGTCGGCCTTCACTACCTTGGCGCCGGCGTGTCAGGCGGCGAGGAGGGGGCTCTATGGGGGCCCAGCATAATGCCTGGCGGTTCGGCGAAGGCATGGAAGCATGTCGAGCCCATCTTCACGGCGATCGCGGCCAAGGCCTCGTCGGGCGAGCCGTGCTGTACCTACATTGGGCCGGGCGGCGCCGGGCATTTCGTGAAAATGGTGCATAACGCCATTGAGTATGTGGACATGCAGCTGATCTCGGAGACGTATTTCCTCATGCGCGAGCTGCTGGGAATGGGCGCGGAAGAGATGCAGAGGGCGTTTGACGACTGGAACCGGGGAGACCTCAGCTCGTATCTGATAGAGATCACTGCAAGAGTACTCGGAAAGCGTGACTTGCACACCGGAAAGCCGATGGTGGACGTGATCGCCGACCGCGCGGGGCAGAAGGGCACCGGTAAGTGGACTGCCCAGGAGGCTCTGAACCTCGGCGCCGCTGCTCCGACCATGGCAGAAGCTGTGTTCGCGAGGTACCTGTCGGCCATGAAGGAGGAGCGTTGCGCTGCGTCAGCCCACCTTCCGGGCCCGGAGAGCGGCGACGGATGTGATGAGTGCCGCAGCGACGATGCTGGCCGCAGGGAAGGCCTGATTGTCGACCTGCGCGATGCACTGTATGCGGCAAAGATATGCGCGTACGCGCAGGGTTTCGAGCTGATGAAGCAGGCGTCGCGCGAATACGGATGGGGGCTGGATCTAGGTTCGATCGCATTGTTGTGGCGGGGCGGCTGTATCATTCGGGCGCAGTTCCTCGAACGCATCACCGAGGCTTACAGACGCGATCCGGAGCTCGCCAATATGATGCTGGACCCCTATTTCCGGAACGCGGTGGTCAGTGGCCAGATGGCATGGCGCCGGGTTGTGGCAAGAGCTGCGATGCATGGTATACCAGTCCCCGCGCTCAGCTCCAGCCTGTCTTACTACGACTCATACCGGCGTGACTCGCTCCCGGCGAACCTGATCCAGGCCCAGCGCGACTACTTCGGCGCTCACACATACGAAAGGCTGGACAGGCTTGGGTCGTTCCACACCGAGTGGCTAGTTCCTGGGGATGTCGTTAAGAGCACGCCGGTAGAATAGCGCTGCATGTGTTGCGTTCCTTTGTGTTGCCCAAGGCATCCGTGAGATGACCTCGCTCAGTGGCCTGCATGAACCAATCATTATCGAATAACCATGGAATTTAGCGGCGAATAGGGTAGAGGCATATTCCCACCCGCGGCGAATAATGCTACCAAATGTGCCATAGACCAATATGGGAGTCGGCGGGAGATGTGGAGAGGGGCCGTTCGGAGATTCGCAGGTGCACTGGTCGCCTGTTGTCTTCGTCTGCCCCTGTTTTGTTCTCTCGCGAGCCCCATTAGGTCGACGCGGGAAGGGTGGTATGATGGTGCCGCGGCAGCAGGTGGTGCGGATCAGCAGAACTCGTCGTGAGCTTTTGCGCTTCCTTCAGGGCATTGCGTACTTGTCCCCTGTGCTCGTATTGTTTGGGGTCTTCATCTTCTATCCGCTCGTGCGTAGCATTATCCTCAGCACTTTCAAGACCGACTTGCTAGGGAGGCCCTACGACTTCGTGGGCATCGCCCAATACCGGCAGATCTTCAATCAGGGCTTCGGTAGAAGTCTGATCATTACATTGGAATACGCACTGATTACGGTGGTTCCCGAGATCATTCTTTCGCTCATGTTAGCGGTAATGGCGAGCTGGAGCCTGCGCGGGATCGGGCTATTCAGGCTGCTGTTCTCCTCGCCCATAGGAATCGCGGTGGCCAGCAGTTCGGTGATGTTCAAGATGCTCTACAGCCCCAACGCAGGTGTTTTCAACTATCTGCTGCGACTTGTGGGCGGGAGCGGCATCAACTGGCTCACCAATCCCAAATGGGCGTTGATGTCGGTAGCCATCGTGACCTTGTGGCGGCAGCTGGGCTACGATACGCTGCACCTTCTGAGCGGAATCCAGAGTATACCGGCAGAGATCCATGAGAGCGCCCGACTTGACGGCGCCGGGCCGTGGGCGATGTTCTGGAAGATCACGCTCCCCATGCTCTCTCCGGTGCTGATGTTCATCACGATCACGTCGACCATTGCAGCTCTGCAGTCCTTCGGGCCGATCAACATACTCACCGAGGGCGGGCCGGCAGGAGCTACTAGAGTTGTGGTCTATTCGCTTTTCCGCGAGGCCTTCTTCAACTACAACTTCGGCCTAGCTAGCGCGCAGGCGATTGTGTTGTTCCTGATAGTGCTCGTTCTGACGCTCCTGCAGTTCAGACGTTTTGAAAGGAGTGTCTTCTATCAATGATGAGCACCTGGACGATGAAAAGACGGCTCAACACTGCGCTGAGATACGTCCTGCTCACAGTGGCGGCGGTGGTTGTGGTCTTTCCCATATACTATGCCGTGGCGACGAGTCTGTTCACTGCACCGGAGACTCTCCTTTACCCGCCCAAGTTCTTTACTACCCGCCCATACTGGGAGAGCTACAGGGAGGCTCTCCGGCGAGCGCCGGTGTTCCTGTTCATCCGGAACAGCTTCTTGGTATCGGTAGGGGTTACCTTTGGCCAATTGGCGACGTCCAGTCTGGCGGCGTACGCCTTCACATTCCTGCGGTTTCGGGGCCGAGATGCCCTGTTCTTTATCATTCTGTCTACGATGATGATCCCATGGGAAGTAACCCTGGTGCCGAACTACATGCTCATCAATAAGCTGGGCTGGGTCGACACCTTTCAGGGTTTGATAGTGCCTTTCCTTGCTGATGCGTTCGGGATTTTCCTGCTGCGCCAGTGGTTCTTGACAATCCCCCACGATCTCAAGGACGCGGCCAGCATCGATGGATGCAGCGATATTGGGTTCTTCGGACGGGTTGTCATCCCGCTAGCCCGTCCGGCTCTGGGCACACTGGCAGTGCGCAGATTTCTCACCGTCTACAACCAGTACCTGTGGCCATTGCTGATCACCAACAGCAATGCCCGGCGCACGGTCCAGATAGGTCTGGCGATGCTTCAGTGGGATGAGTCAGTAGCATGGAACAGCACCATGGCCGGGGTGGTCATGGCTTTCATTCCCACTACAATCGTGTTGATGCTCGGCTACCGCCAGCTTGTGCAGGGACTCACTGCAGGAGCCATCAAGGGCTAATGCGGTCTGTCGGCCGCAGGCTACGGTCAGCTGGAGACGGCCATCGATTGGAGGTCGTCACTTTGTATGCGAGGAGGGGATGCTGAACCTTCTGCGTTAATGGAGGCTTGGGGCCAGGCGGGTTCACCTGGCGCAGTACCGCGGCGCTCGGGGCGCGCAACTCAGTGTGTGAGCTTCGCACACCTGAGATTATGAATTGCGGAGGGGATAGCGTGATGTCCAAAAAGACTCTGGTGCTCGTTCTCGTCGCAGCCCTCTTGATGGCGCCATTGGCAACTGGAATGGCGGCGCCCAAAAAGGCTCGGGTAGTGTTCTGGTATTCGCTAAGCGGCAAGATCGCTGAGGCCATTCGCGGGCTCGTGGAGGAGTTCAACAAGACCCACTCCGACATAGAGGTGGAGGGTATTTACCAGGGGTCTTATGACGACTCCATGAACAAGCTCCGAACGATGATTCTGACAAACGCTCCCATGAAGACGAGACCTCACATTGTGCAGATCTACGATATCGGAACGAAGTTCATGATCGACACCAAAGCTACCGTTCCGGTCCAGAAGTACATCGATCGGGACAATGTCAATGTTGACGTGTTCGAGCCAGGAATCCTTGCGTACTACACCATCAATGACCAGCTCTACTCGATGCCTTTCAACATTTCGACACCGCTTCTTTACATAAACAAGGACATGTTCCGCAAGGCCGGGCTCGATCCCGACAAGCCGCCCCGCACGTTCGACGAGTTCGCAGAGTGCGCACGTAAGCTCACGATAGTCGACAAGTCCGGAAAGGTCGTTCAGTATGGTGCATCGATCGCCATCTACGGCTGGTTCTTCGAGCAGTTCTGCGCCACCTCCAACGTGCTGTACGCCAATAATGGCAATGGCCGAGACAGCGTTGCCACAGCTTCAGCATTTGCGGGGCCAGATGGGGCAGCCATTCTGGATTGGTGGTACAGCATGGTCAGGGAGGGTACCTCGCTCAATCTGGGTAAGGGCACGGCCAATACCCAGAAAGCCTTCATAGCAGGCCAGGTAGCGATGACTCTCGACTCCACGGCCGTACTCAACACGATTCTCACGGGCGTTGCGGGCCAGTTCGATGTGGGCACCGGATACTTGCCTCGCCCCAAGAACGCCAAGGGCGGGGTGATCCCGGGTGGAGGAACGCTATGGCTGATGGGCGGCCATCCATCTGAGGAAGAGGCCGCCGCGTGGGAGTTCATCAAGTGGGCGGCCGAGCCGAAGCAGCAGGCGTGGTGGCACATGAACACTGGCTACTTCCCGGTGACCAAGCTTGCTTACGATCTACCTGAACTGAAGGAGCACCACAAAAAGTACCCGCAGTTCGCCACGGCCGTTCAGCAACTGCGTGACACTCCGCGCAACCGTGCTACTCAAGGGGGGTTGCTTGGCGTGTTCTCACAGGCCCGCCAGACCATAGAGGACGCCATTGAGCAGGTCCTGCTGGGCAAGGCGAAATCGCTGGACGCGCTGAAGTCGGCGGCGGCGGATATCGACGCGGCGATCGTTCGGTACAACGAGTCGGTAGGCAAGTAGGCCGCGCAGGCTGGGCAAACTGGGCGGACCCAGTTGCCGCGGCAGGTCAAGCATGGTTAGCAGCCAAGAGGCGGCATGGAGCAGGTCGCGCGGACCACTCTGTGCCGCCCTCCCCAAGAAGAGGTCAGACCGAATCTTGAAAGCGGCGAGGTCGTGTGCTGCGGGACTGGAACGTTCGATGAAACAGGGTGCGTGCGGTCTAGGTGGGCCCAGTAATCGAAGTACCAGTGGGGCGTTCCCAGAGACGATGTGGGCAAGAACGCGTTGAGATCCGCGGAAATGGCTTCCAGCTGGCCCAATGGGGGGCGCGCGGCACTAAAAGGGCTGGAGCTGGGATATACTCGATTTTTGATGTCAGTTTCGGAGATAGTCGCAAAAATGAGTACATCGACCCAAACTATCGTCAAAATCTGACGATATCTCAGTGCTAATACCCCTCGGGGGTATACCTGCGCGGCCGTAGCCCCGATGTTTGACCGGACTGACCGTGCCCGCCGGGCCGAAACGCACACGCCTACTTCGGCCACAACCCGAAGCGTTGCCAAGAAGGTAACGTTCCGCGGTGGCAAGCGCGAGGACAACAATCCTTACACGCGCCCGATGGAGCTTCCATGGAACTTCATGCGTTGTCGCCGCTTCACACCAATGGTACAATCTGCTCATAGAGGGAGCAAACACAAGCAGCAGGGCGGGCTTCTTGTCGCGTGGATCTCTGCGGCGACGGGGCGGCCTGGTAAGGGGGTATAAAGCTCCGTTGAACGGCGCTAAGGGTTACTGTGGCAGCATCCTTCATGTTGACCTCACCCGCCGCGGGGTGTGGATTGAGCATCCGGGGGAGGAGTTCTACCGGAAGTACATGGGCGGGAGCGCTGTTGGTGTCTACTATGCGCTCGCCGAAATGCCCGCAGGGATCGACGCGTTCGACCCCCGTAACGTACTGGTCTTTGCCACGTCTCCGACTACCGGAGCCCCGGTGAGCGGGGCCTCCAGGTTCAATGTGACTGCTAAGTCACCGCTGACGGGGGCCATCGGGGATAGCCAGGCCGGAGGTTTCTGGGGTGCCGAGCTGAAGCATGCGGGCTTCGATGCCGTGGTGATCACGGGACGATCATCGAAGCCTACGTATCTCTGGATTCATGATGGCGCTGCTGAGCTGAAAGACGCCTCTGGGGTATGGGGTAAGGTCACCGGGGAGGCTCAGCAGATGATTCGCCAAGAGCTGGGCGATTCCAGGGCCCGCGTGGCGCTCATAGGCCCCGCCGGAGAGCGGCTTGTGAGGTTCGCCTGCATCACCAACGAGCTTAGGCACTTCAATGGCCGAACCGGCATGGGGGCCGTGATGGGGTCGAAAAACCTGAAGGCGATAGCAGTGCGAGGGACGAATCCGCCGGTCTTTGCCGATCGAAACGCGATCATGGAGATTGCGCGCGTCGGGGGACGGCGTTCTGTCGATCATCCGGGCGCAAGAGTCCTGCGGGAGTATGGCACGGCCGCCGCGGTGCTCCTAAATGATAAGGTGGGCGGGCTTCCCACGCACAATTGGGTGTCCGGTACGTTTGGGGGTGCCGACAAGATATCGGGCCCTGCTATGAGGGAGACGGTTCTCAAAAAGAACGAGTCCTGCTGGGCCTGCGCCGTGCGGTGTAAGAGAATCGTAGCGGCTGATGGGCCGTATCAGGTCGATCCTGCCTACGGCGGGCCCGAGTACGAGACGCTTGCGGCGCTCGGCTCATATCTGGATATCGATGACCTCGTGGCCGTGTGCAAGGCGGCAGAGCTGTGTAACAAGTACGGGATCGACACCATATCCACAGGCGGGACCATCGCCTTTGCCATGGAGTGCTTCGAAAACGGCATAATCACCGCTGAGGACGCCGGCGGTGTTCAGCTGGAGTTTGGAAACGCCGGAGCCCTGGTAAAGGCGATAGAGATGATCGCTGAGCGCAGAGGGATAGGCGACATTCTTGCAGAGGGCTCGGCTATGGCGGCCGTGACGCTGGGGCGAGGTGCGGAGAAGTTCGCTGTGTGCTCGAAAAGCCAGGAGTTCCCCGCGCACATGCCGCGGGTCAAGGCATCGCTCGCGCTGGCGTATGCGTGCAACCCCTTCGGCGCCGACCATCAGTCGTCAAAGCATGATGTGTTCATCATGTCGGAGCCGCTCATGGAGGACATGAAAGCTCTGGGCTTTCAGACGGCAGTGCCCCCCGGCGAGCTCAGCTTCGAGAAGGTCAAGCTATGGGCGTACACGCAGAGACTGGTGAGTGCCCTGGATACGTTGGAGCTGTGCCAGTTCTGCTTTGGCCCGGGTTCTCTGTACAGCCTGACTGAGATGGTACGCCTGGTGAATGCAGCTACCGGGTGGGATACGAACCTGTGGGAGTTGATGCTTGTAGGTGAGCGGAGAATCAACATGATGCGCCTTTTCAACGCCAGAGAAGGCTTCACCGTCGCCGACGATGAACTCCCGGAGCGGGTATTCGAGCCACTCAAGGGCGGGCGGTCAGATGGCAACAAGATCGACCGACAGCAGTTTGAAGAGGCACGTAGCATGTACTACCGAGTGATGGGATGGCGCCCTGAGACGGGCAACCCCACGTGGGCCAAGCTCAGGGAATTGGGGCTGGACTGGACTGGGCTGGACTGAACTGGATTACGCCGTTTACAGGACCGATGATGATGCCGGACAAGAATGACACGGTCGGGAGGGAAGGGCGTGCAGAGTCTTGTGAGCAGGGCATGCAAGCGTGTTACGTTGTTTGTGGCAGTCGCCGCGCTCTGCGTGGCCGTACCCACGCACGCTACCAAGGCAATCACCAGTAGCGGAGTCGGGGAGCCGAACCGCCCGCTGGTGATCGCGCACCGTGGGGCGTCGGGGGTTGCTCCGGAGAACACCATGGCATCATTTGAGCAGGCTGTGAGGTTTGGCGCCGACATGATCGAATTGGATGTACATGGCAGCAAGGACGGCCACCTCATTGTCATCCACGACTCTTCGACGTCTCGAACAGCCAGGGGCAATCCGCAGGGCGCTGTTGCCGATCTCACACTTGCGCAGCTTAGGACGATGGATGTGGGCGTGTGGAAGGGCCCTGGGTTCGCCGGCGAGCGCATATCCACTCTGGACGAAGTCCTCGCCGCTTTCAAGGGGAGGGCACTGCTTCTGATCGAGCTGAAGGCTCGAGGAGTCGAAAACAATGTGGCGCAGGTGATCCGCGAGGCCGGCATGGAAGGCTGCATCATGTTGCAGTCCTTCGACGCCGAGTCGGTGCGGATCATGCACGGGCTGTTGCCCGAGACGCCGGCGGGCGTGCTCTACCGGGATACTTGGATTCTGGACCCGGCGGGCCGAGGCCGGCGCATAGTGGAGCAGGTTCTTGAGGTCGGCGCGAGTTTCGCAGGGATGAACGTGGGAGCGGTTTCGGCTGAGCTCGTCAGGGTGCTGAAGGGTGGCGGCATCGACGTGTTTGCCTGGACAGCCGACGATGATTGGGTGTTTGCGCACCTGATACAGGCTGGAGTCGATGGGATCATCACCAACTACCCCGAGCGACTCTTGCGGCATCTGGGCCGGCGGGTTGGAGAGTAGAACACAAATACGCTGGTGTACGTCGGGCGCGGAACATGGCCGGGTCATCGCCCGTCTGTAGTAGAGATGATCCAAACTCTGCAACTAGGAAGTGAATCCAGTTGATGAAGAGACGGGCATGGATACATATGTTCATAGCGCTGCTGGCGCTGGCGCTGGTGTGCTCTGTGGGTTCGGCTGCGGTGGACGCCAAGAAACCAGCCAAGGTCAAGCCGCCAAAACCGCCCAAGGAGCGCAAGATAGACGCCGCAGTGACCCGGCGGCCGACCCAGCTCAGGACCGAAAACGGGTTGGTCGTGATGAATTTGCCAGAAGGGGTTACATTCGCCGCTGCGGAGCATAAGGGCAAAGCAGTGTGGGTATACGGCCCCAGCGGTCAGCGCTACTGGCTGCCCATTCAGGATGTCAAGATGATCAAGGGCCACAAGGTATCAATGGGGGATATCAGCGACAAACAGCTCAAGTCATTCGGCTTGCAGGTGACGGCTGCACGCGTCACGGCAGTCATGCAATCGGTGTACCCGACGCCCGGGACAACCCTGACTGCAGGCATGCGTACTGAGTGGGAGGACAGGGTGCTCATTGAGATGGCCATCAAGGCCGAGATCAGCCTGCCCCAGCTGTCGCTGATGCTGGAGTGGGCTGTGTTCTCGGGATACGTGGACTAGACCCGGTTGGGTCAGGCCAGTTCGCGTGGAAACGCGGTGAGCACAACACAACCGTCTTCGGTGAGTGCCAGATCATCTTCTATGCGTACTCCACCGACGCCGGGGATGTAGATGCCCGGCTCGATCGTGAACACCATACCCGGCTTAAGAGGCTCTGCGGCGCCTTGCACGATGTACGGCTCTTCATGGATCTCCAGACCTAGCCCGTGTCCGGTACGGTGGGTGAAATACTCGCCGAAACCGGCGCGGGTTATTGCGTCCCGGGCGATCCAGTCGAGCTGCTCCCCGGTGACTTCGGGGCGGGCGGCCCGGCAGGCGGCGCGGTTGGCATCATAGACAGCTGTGTAAACCTTCGCCATCTGAGGCGTGGGCTTTCCCACGGCAAAGGTGCGGGTGATGTCGCCGTTGTACCCTCGGTACGTGGCCCCGATATCGCAGATCACCATGTCGCCGTCGCGCATCGCGTAGTCGCCCGTCTCGCCGTGCGGGAGCGCCGAGTTGGCCCCGGCCAGCACGGCATTGAACGGGATGCTGTCGGCGCCGGCCGCAAGCATGGCGCGTTCCGCTGCCGCTGCGACTTCCCGCTCCGTGACGCCCGGGGTAATGGTGGAAGCAGCGGCGGCGATCCCTGTGTCCACGATTTGAGCCGCTCGCTTGAGGGCTGCCAGCTCATCTGAGTCTTTCACTGCGCGCATGCGGGCTACTATCGGTCCGAGATCGTGAAAGTGAATGGAACGGTCGGGCCTTACGGGCCCGCTGGCCTGCTCGATGATGTGGCGCTCGAGCAGGCGCATATGGAGAAACTCAGCGCCCATCGCTCGGGGGCCGAGATCGAGGGTGAGGGCGCGAAGCGCCTTGCGCACTGCGTCAAGCGGTCCGGCATCGTCGGTGTACGGAAATACAGCGTCGGAATGCGGGTCGGCGCCTATACGGGCGCGGACTTTGTCGGCCTCAAGCTGAGGTACTACGAATGCGAGGTCGCCGACAGGCGGCACGATGCCGAGGATCACTCGCTCAAAAGCTTCGAGCTGCAGACCGGTGAGATACCGGAGATTAGGGCCTGGAACGAGGAAGGCGCATGCCAGGCCCTGGTCGCGGACGGCGTGTTGGAGGATGGCGATTCGAGACGCGTTCATGGCGTGACCTCCTGGGCATGTTGGTATGAGTTCGGCGGTTGGATCAGTATTCGTGACGGCGCGAAACGTTCCTGCGCTGCGAAGAGGGAATCGGCGTATCAGGTTGAAATACACATGTCATATCCGCGCGGCGCTTTCCCGTTTCCGCCGCGGGAGCGGCCTTGCAGTTCATCAATCCCAAGGCCATCCTGTACGGACTTACAGTCACTGCCACGTTCATAACGCCATACTACAGCTCTGGGGCGGCTCTGCTTTTCTTCTCAGCCTTGCTGGGATCCATCTCTCTTGCTTCAACGTCCTGCTGGGCTGTGTTCGGTACGGGCATACAGCGTCTGCTCGGCAGGTACGGAAGGGCTCTCAACATTGCAATGGCGCTCCTTCTTGTGTATACGGCGGCTTCAGTGTCGGGCTCGATCCCTCGCATACAGGCGCTGATTCATGCGGTCGTGACAAGGGGTTCTTGACTGCTGGGGCCTCGCCTATTGGTCTAAAGCCCGGCGTAATGTGTCAAGCCGCGTGATTTTCCGGGTGGCGCCGTCGATCTCGAGCACGTCCCATACGAGGAAGCCAGTGGGTCCGGTGCGTGGGACTGTGAAAGCGTACACCGGCTGCGACTGTGAGTACACATCTAGTCGAGCTTGGCCCATGGGGGAGCCGCGAGCGGTATCTCCATTGGCCCGGCCGGCAGAATCGGGTTCATCTGCAAGCTGGCCTCTACGGTTGATCCTCCGTGCACCGTGACGGACAGCGACTTTCGGGTGTAGCCGGCGCAATAAAAGCATATCGAGTGCGTTCCCTCCTGAAGTGACAGCCAGTACGAGCCCGACGCGTTTGTCCAGGCTACAGTGGATCCCGTCATCACCCAGACGCCCCTTACAGGACGCCCTGTCACTTGATCTGTGACAATACCTTCAACAATCCCGTGGGGAGGGACGGACTCGCCGTTGCAGCCTGACACGCCGATGGCAAGGCTGAGGACGACGATGAGCGTCAGCACGCGTTTGCGCACCAGTGTTCACCTGCCTTACCGTGTGTTGCCTGTCTACTCAAATGTATTCAGGAACCATGTATGCATGCCGCCAGAGGTAGCTGCCGGAGTTGGGCGTTGCGGATCCGCATGCCCTGTGCTATCCTAGTTGTGGGATGTCCTACAACCTCAGGCTGTCAATGGGAGGTGAGTAGTCGGGTGGCGGTGGATCAGCGTCCTTGTCCGGCGCGTCTCGCCGGCGCTACCGACACGGTGCGTAACTTGCTGGAAAGGCAGATACGCGAGGGCGAACTTCTCCCGGGGCAGAGGTTGCCCACTGAGCCGGAACTCGCTGCTCGCCTGGGTGTTAGCCGCAATTCCCTCAGAGAGGCCTTGCAGTCGCTCGAAGACTCAGGCCTGATCGTAAAGCGCCACGGAATAGGCACCTTTGTCACCGAGAGCAGGCCGCTCGTGCGGGGCGGTATTGAGCGACTTGCCGGCCTAACTGAGTTCATAGCCGGCGAGGGCCGGGTCGCCGGAAGTGATCTTGCCGGCTATGCTGTTGTG
>Ga0208939_1001022_pt1 | contig 21536 bp, 20 predicted proteins | sample AD_STIC12_MetaG_FD_184437 | JGI IMG/M metagenome (GOLD analysis project Ga0208939, IMG submission 184437) | Active sludge microbial communities of municipal wastewater-treating anaerobic digesters from USA - AD_STIC12_MetaG (SPAdes) (version 2) | ecosystem: Engineered > Bioreactor > Anaerobic >...
GCGGTCATGCAACCGCCCTTCGAAGCTGATCGGGGCCCATTCAGCATTTTCGGCCTTTTCGATGATTTCTGAAGCTACTTCAATTTCGCGCTCATCTGGCGTGAACGCCGCCAAGATAGGCCGAATCTGGTCCGGGTGAATGCTCCACATGCGCTGGTACCCCAGTTCGCGCGCTGCACGACGGGCAGCGGACTGCAGCACGGCTGCGTCCTTGAACTCCGTCACCACACAATGCGAGGGCACTTTGCCATGGGCATGGCAGGCCGATGAAACTTCCAGCTTGGCGCGTACCACCAGCGGGTGGGTGAACTGCCCGGAGACCGACATACCGTCCGCGGGAATCGCCCCAGCGTGGGCAGATACAAAGTCCATCAAACCAAAACTGAGGGACTGCACTCGCGGGTGCGCTGCAATATCAAACGCCCGGTGCACCGCAGCAGGTGACTCGATCAACACGTGCAGCGCAAGTTTGCTGCCAGCAGGACCCGGCCACGCGCGATCCACGGCTTTGACTGCCCGGTCTACATCTGCGACGCATTCGACTTTGGGAATCATCAAATGGCACAGCGCTTGACCGGCCTTGCCAACGACCGTCTCCACATCCTGCTCGAACACCGGATGATCAACCGGGTGCACACGCACAGCCACCCGGCTGGTGGATGCCACCGCTGGTTTCGCTACTTTTTTTATATCTATCTGCGCATGATTGGCAAGGGCTACAACCATATTGGCATGGTCGAACTCACCTCCCACAGGCGCGCCGTCTTCGCAATCGAGCGTGACATCGAAAACACAGGTGCCGAACTCAGCCGTCATGGCAGCCTGCAATTCGAGGCTTTTGCGCATCCGCACTTCAACGCCGCTGTAATGGTCACACACCGGCAAAAAACCGGCAGATGCCTGGGCACCCATCAGGGCGTCGCGCGGATGCTTGGCCATCAACCTGTCAATCAAAGCAGGTGCGCAACCCCGGCTTGCTCTTCCTGCAGTTCCTTCAATGTCTTGTTGATGCAGGTCTGGCTGAATTCGTCGATTGGCAAGTCCTGCACAACTTTGTATTCACCACCTTCGCAAGTAACAGCGAAACCGAACATGGTGTCTTTGGGAATGCCATATTGGCCATCCGACGGGACACCCATCGTGACCCACTTGCCATTGGTGCCCAGCGCCCAGTCACGCATGTGGTCGATCGCGGCATTGGCGGCAGAAGCAGCGGAAGATACACCGCGGGCTTCGATGATGGCGGCGCCCCGCTTGCCCACGGTCGGCAGGAAGATGTTGGCATTCCAGTCGTGGTCGTTGATCATGTCCTTCACGCTGGCACCATTGATGGTGGCGAAGCGGTAGTCAGGGTACATGGAGGGAGAATGATTCCCCCACACAGCCATTTTCTGGATATCAGCCACGGCCTTGCCGGTTTTGGAGGCGATCTGGCTCAAGGCACGGTTGTGGTCCAGGCGCAGCATGGCGGTGAAGTTCTTGCGCGGCAGGTCAGGTGCGCTCTTCATGGCGATCCAGGCATTGGTATTGGCAGGGTTGCCCACCACCAGCACCTTCACGTTGCGGCTGGCCACGGCATTGAGTGCCTTGCCTTGCGCCGTAAAAATCTGGGCATTGGCAGCCAGCAGGTCGGCACGCTCCATGCCGGGGCCGCGGGGGCGCGAGCCAATCAGCAAGGCGTAGTCCACGTCCTTGAACGCAGTCATTGGGTCACCGTGAGCTTCCATGCCCACCAGCAGCGGAAATGCACAGTCCTGCAACTCCATCATCACGCCCTTGAGCGCCTTTTGCGGACCCTCAACCGGAACTTCCAGCAACTGCAGAATCACCGGCTGGTCTTTACCCAGCATTTCGCCCGAGGCAATGCGAAACAGAATGGCGTAACCGATTTGACCAGCTGCACCGGTAACGGCAACACGGACGGGTTTTTTGCTCATGGCGGGAACTCCAGGAAGTGTGATGAAACGGGTACTGGGAGGCAGTCAAACAGGATGAAAAGCCCCGCAGAAAGTTGTCAGAGTTTACTCTGGAAAACCCTAGGTCGTCAATTTATCTTATGTCTTATATAAGATATGATTACGTCAGTTTCGCGTCATCGCTGAAACTCCAATTTTTGCCTGTTCCTGCATGCGCCCTCCACTACTCATCCACAGCGAAAACGCCAGTGCGGGGGGAGGTGCGGGCGTCACGGAAGGTATGGCCCAAACGCCGGCGTTCAGCCCGCTGTATCAGCAGATCAAAGGGCTGATCCTGCAGAGTTTGCGGGTTGGCGAATGGAAACCCGGCGAAGCCATTCCCAGCGAAATGGAGCTGGCAGTCCGGTTTCGCGTCAGCCAGGGAACCGTTCGCAAGGCCATTGATGAACTGGCCGCTGAAAACCTGGTGGTTCGCCGGCAGGGCAAAGGCACCTTCGTTGCGACCCATGCCGAGCAGCAGGTGCAGTTCCGTTTCCTGAAGCTCGTGCCCGATAGCGGGGCCCCCGGCAGCGAAGGCCCCGCCCAGCGCGACATCATCGAGTGTCGGCGCGCTCGCGCCAGCGCCGAAGTGGCCCGGGCCCTGGCACTTCGCACCGGCGACACCGTGCTGCAGATCCGCCGGGTGTTGAGTTTTGGCGGGACACCCACGATTCTGGAAGACATCTGGCTGCCGGCCGCTGCCTTCAAGGGCCTGACAGCCGAGCGACTCGCCACTTACCAGGGTCCGACCTACGCACTGTTTGAGACCGAATTCAATGTTCGAATGGTTCGCGCTGAAGAGAAATTACGCGCCGAGCCCGCTACCGGCGGGCGTGAGCAGCTATTGAAAGTAAAGCAGGGAACACCCTTGCTGAGTGTCGAACGCATCGCTTACACCTACAAAGACGTACCCATGGAGTTGCGTCGCGGCTACTACCGAACCGATACGCACCATTACCACAACACCTTGAGCTGATCCCCGACCCAGAGCGGCAACAGTAACCCCCATGTCAGTCAGAAAGTGCAAAGTGTTGGTCAGTGCAGGAAACCGATCTCAAGAACAGGCCCGTTTCCCCGAAATAAAGTTGATCTGCTGTTTCGCAGCCCACGTTCCATGCTGCATTGCAATAGAATTTGGCAGCAAACCGTGTTTGTCAGTTACCGGGTAGTTACTCCATAACAATGAAAGCCAAGTATGTCTGAACTAGCGACAAGCGTAACGAAGAAGCGGCCTGAGTTCCGTAACATCAACGCCTTCACAGACCTCCCCACATACCGCCTCCCCATCGCGGGCATTGTCTCCATCCTCCACCGCATCAGCGGCGCCATCATGTTCATCCTGATGCCTTTCATCATCTGGATGTTTGACAACTCGATTTCTTCCGAGATTTCGTTTGCCAGGTTCAAAGGCGCATTCAATGTGGGCATGCTGGGTCTGCCCGGCTTCATCTGGAAGCTGGTGGCACTGGCGCTGATCTGGGCCTACCTGCACCACTTTATTGCGGGCCTTCGCCACCTGTGGATGGACACCAGCCACGAAGCCGTCAGCAAGGAATTTGGCAAATCGTCGGCTGTATTCACTCTGGCTGTGAGTGTGGGTCTGACCCTCATTCTGGGCGCCAAGTTGTTCGGCCTGTATTAGAAGAAAGAGCACACCATGTCTGTCAACTACGGCTCCAAACGCATCGTCGTCGGCGCGCATTACGGTCTGCGCGACTGGCTGGGCCAGCGCATCACCGCAGCGCTGATGGCTCTTTTCACCCTGCTGGTTCTGGCGCAGGTCGTTTTCAGCAAGGGCCCCATCGGCTATGACAAGTGGGCCGGCATCTTTTCGGCGCAGTGGATGAAGGTGTTGACCTTCTCTGTCATCGTGGCCCTGCTGTACCACGTGTGGGTGGGCATGCGCGATATCTGGATGGATTACATCAAACCCGTCTCGCTGCGCCTGGCCCTTCAGGTTTTCACCATCGTCTGGCTCGTGGGTTGCGCGGGTTGGGCCATTCAGGCTTTGTGGCGCGTTTAAGCACTACATCACCAGAGGCTTTCATACATGTCGAACTCAGTATCCAAAAGAAAATTTGACGTTGTCATCGTCGGAGCCGGTGGCTCGGGCATGCGGGCGTCCCTGCAGCTGGCGCGCGCCGGTCTCAATGTGGCAGTTCTCTCCAAGGTGTTCCCCACGCGTTCACATACCGTTGCGGCACAGGGCGGCATCGGCGCCTCACTAGGCAACATGAACGATGACAACTGGCACTACCACTTCTACGACACCGTGAAGGGGTCCGACTGGCTGGGCGACCAGGACGCCATCGAGTTCATGTGCCGCGAAGCGCCCAAGGTCGTGTACGACCTGGAGCACATGGGCATGCCGTTTGACCGCAATCCGGATGGCACCATTTACCAGCGCCCCTTTGGTGGTCACACCGCCAACTACGGCGAGAAGGCCGTGGAGCGCGCCTGCGCCGCAGCTGACCGCACCGGCCACGCGATGCTGCATACGCTATACCAGCAGAACGTCAAGGCCAAAACGGCGTTCTTCGTCGAGTGGATGGCACTGGACCTGATTCGCGACGCGGACGGCGATGTGGTCGGCGTCACTGCGCTGGAAATGGAAACCGGTGACGTTCACATTCTCGAAGCCAAAACCACCCTGCTGGCCACTGGGGGCGCTGGCCGCATTTTCGCAGCTTCGACCAACGCCTTCATCAACACGGGTGACGGTTTGGGTATGGCCGCACGCAGTGGCATCCCGCTGGAAGACATGGAGTTCTGGCAGTTCCACCCTACCGGCGTTGCCGGCGCAGGTGTGTTGCTAACCGAAGGCTGCCGCGGCGAAGGCGCGATCCTGATCAACAGCAATGGCGAACGCTTCATGGAACGTTATGCGCCCACGCTGAAAGATCTGGCTCCGCGTGACTTTGTGTCGCGTTGCATGGATCAGGAAATCAAGGAAGGCCGTGGCTGTGGTCCCAACAAGGACTACGTGCTGCTCAAGCTGGACCACCTCGGTGCCGACACGGTCATGAAACGTCTGCCTTCGGTGTATGAAATCGGCCATAACTTTGCCAATGTGGACGTGACCCGCGAGCCCATCCCCGTGGTGCCGACCATTCACTACCAGATGGGTGGCATTCCGACCAACATCAACGGACAGGTGGTCATTCAGAACAACGGCGTTCACAACGAAGTGGTGAACGGTCTTTACGCAGTCGGCGAATGCTCCTGCGTCAGCGTGCATGGTGCCAACCGGCTGGGCACCAACTCGCTGCTGGACTTGCTGGTGTTTGGCCGCGCAGCCGGCAACCACATCGTTGAGTTCAACAACAAGAACAAGGTACACAAGCCCCTGCCCGCCCATGCTGCGGACACCACGCTGGCCCGACTTTCACGCCTGGACAACGCCAGCAGCGGCGAGTACGCGCAGGATGTAGCCAACGATATCCGCGCGTCCATGCAAAAGCATGCTGGCGTGTTCCGAACCCAGGCCAGCATGGATGAAGGCGTGGTGAAGATCTCCGACCTGCGCAAACGTGTGGAAAACATCAACCTGCAGGACAAGTCGAAAGTCTTTAACACAGCACGTATTGAAGCTCTCGAGGTAGAGAACCTGATCGAGGCAGCGCAGGCCACCATCGTGTCGGCGGCGGCCCGGCATGAGAGCCGTGGCGCCCACACCGTCAACGACTACAGCGATTCGGCACAGTACCCGAATGGTCGCAACGACACCGAATGGCACAAACACACGCTTTGGTACCGCGAGAGCAACCGCCTGAGCTACAAGCCCGTACAGATGAAGCCGCTCACGGTGGAAAGCGTTCCACTGAAGACCCGCACGTTCTAACCCGTACCGGAGATTGACATGACCAAGCGCACCTTCCAGATCTATCGCTACGACCCGGACAAAGACGTTAAGCCCTACATGCAAACCATCGAGGTAGAACTCGACGGCAGCGAACGCATGCTGCTGGACGCACTGATGAAACTCAAGGCGCAGGACCCTGGCATCACGTTCCGGCGCTCGTGCCGCGAAGGGGTCTGCGGCTCCGACGCGATGAACATCAACGGCAAGAACGGCCTGGCCTGCCTGACCAACATGCGTACGCTGAAAGACCCGATCGTGCTCAAGCCCCTGCCCGGCCTGCCCGTGATCCGCGACCTGATTGTGGACATGACGCAGTTTTTCAAGCAGTACAACTCGATCAAGCCCTATCTGGTCAACGACGAAGTGCCGCCCGAGAAAGAGCGCCTGCAGTCACCTGAAGAGCGTGAAGAGCTCAATGGCTTGTATGAATGCATCCTGTGCGCCAGTTGTTCCACGAGTTGTCCAAGCTTCTGGTGGAATCCCGACAAGTTTGTCGGACCCGCCGGGCTGTTGCAGGCGTACCGATTCATTGCGGACAGCCGGGATCAGGCCACGGGCGAGCGTCTGGACAACCTGGAAGACCCGTATCGGCTGTTCCGTTGCCACACCATCATGAACTGTGTTGATGTGTGCCCCAAAGGACTGAATCCGACGCGGGCCATCGGGAAGATCAAGGAAATGATGGTTCTGCGAACCGTTTGAGCATTACAGAAAATCGACCAGTGGCCGAAGTACTCATTGGAGAGCGTGAACTCAGCAAGCTCAAATGGCGCTGCAGGCGCGGCTTGCTGGAAAACGATCTTTTCATTGAGCGGTTCTTTCAGCGATTCGAGAAAAGCCTGACCACGGCGCAAGGCCGGGCTTTAACGGATCTGATGGATCTGAGCGACAACGATCTGCTGGATGTGCACCTGGCACGAAAAACGCTTGCTCAGGTTCAGGCAGAACTTGATCGGGCAGATGTACGTGAAGTTTTGAGCATGTTGAGAGAAAACCGGTGAAAGGGAAAAAATGAAACTAGCTGACAACAAAGCCACCCTGTCGTTCAGTAACGGCAGCCCCAGCATCGAACTACCCGTTTATCAGGGCAATGTGGGCCCTGACGTCGTGGATATTCGCAAGCTGTATGCTCAAACGGGCATGTTTACCTACGACCCGGGCTTCCTGTCCACGGCGTCGTGCCAGTCGGCCATCACCTACATCGACGGCGATAAAGGAGAATTGCTGTATCGCGGCTACCCAATTGAACAGCTGGCAGTGAATTGCGACTTTATGGAAACCTGCCACCTGCTTCTGTACGGGGACCTGCCAAACGCCGCCGGAAAAGCCGCGTTCACCAAGCGAGTGACCATGCACACCATGGTGAACGAGCAGATGCAGTTCTTCCTGCGCGGGTTCCGTCGTGACGCACACCCCATGGCCATCATGACCGGGCTGGTGGGGGCGCTGTCAGCGTTCTACCATGACAGCACGGACATCAACAATCCCGAGCACCGCGATATTTCGGCGATTCGTCTGATTGCCAAAATGCCGACACTCGTGGCCATGGCCTACAAGTACAGCGCTGGCCAGCCTTACATGTATCCCAAGAACCATCTCAGCTATGCCGGCAATTTCCTGCACATGATGTTTGCTACACCGTGCGAGGACTACACCGTCAATCCAGTGATCGAGCGTGCACTGGACCGAATTTTCGTGCTGCACGCTGACCATGAGCAAAACGCTTCGACCTCCACCGTTCGCCTGTGCGGCAGTTCTGGCACCAACCCGTTCGCAGCCATTGCAGCCGGTGTAGCCTGCCTGTGGGGCCCAGCTCACGGTGGCGCCAACGAAGCGTGCCTGAACATGCTGGGAGACATCCAGAAGATGGGCGGCATCAGCAAAGTCGGCGAGTTCATGACCCAGGTGAAAGACAAAAATTCTGGCGTCAAGCTGATGGGATTTGGCCATCGTGTCTACAAGAACTACGATCCACGTGCCAAGCTCATGCAGGAAACCTGCAAAGAAGTTCTGACGGCCCTGGGACTGGAGAATGACCCTCTGTTCAAGCTGGCCATGGCGCTGGAAAAGATTGCCCTGGAAGACGAATACTTCGTTTCGCGCAAGCTGTACCCGAACGTCGACTTCTACTCTGGCATTGTGCAGCGCGCCATCGGCATCCCCACGTCGTTGTTCACAGCCATCTTCGCTCTGGCGCGTACCGTCGGCTGGATTGCCCAGCTCAACGAAATGATTGGTGACCCGGAATACAAGATCGGCCGCCCGCGTCAGCTATTTACCGGCTCGACACAGCGGCAAGTGCTGCCTCTGGCCAAGCGATAGGCCACAGCCAGCCGCGCCCCATAAAAGAACCCCGGCACTGCCGGGGTTTTTCTTTGCAAGGGGCATAAAATCTGTCCTCCACAGGAATCCATTACATGAGTCGCACCCTTTACGACAAAATCTGGGACGAACACGTCGTCCACACCGAAGAAGATGGCACGGCCGTCCTCTACATCGACCGCCATCTGGTGCACGAAGTCACCAGCCCGCAGGCATTTGAGGGCCTGCGTCAGGCCGGGCGAAAGGTGTGGCGCATCAGCTCCATCGTGGCCACGGCAGACCACAACACCCCCACAACCGGCTGGGAGCTGGGCTACGACGGCATCACCGACCCGATCAGCCGCGAACAGGTCACCACACTAGACACCAACATTCGCGAATTCGGCTCGGCCGCCTACTTTCCGTTTCTGTCCAAACGCCAGGGCATCGTGCACGTCATCGGCCCCGAAAACGGTGCCACCCTGCCCGGCATGACCGTTGTCTGCGGCGATTCGCACACCTCCACACACGGCGCGTTTGGCGCACTGGCACATGGCATCGGTACCAGCGAGGTGGAGCACGTACTGGCCACCCAGACCCTGCTGGCCAAAAAAGCCAAGAACATGCTTGTCAGGGTCGAGGGAACGCTCCCCAAAGGCTGTGGCGGCAAGGACATCGTGCTGGCCATCATTGGAAAAATAGGTACGGCGGGCGGTACCGGCTACACCATCGAATTTGCCGGCTCGGCCATCCGTGCGCTATCCATGGAAGGCCGCATGACGGTTTGCAACATGGCCATCGAAGCGGGTGCCCGTGCTGGCCTGGTGGCGGTGGATCAGAAAACCATCGATTACCTCAAGGGCCGCTTACTGGCGCCCACGGGTGTGGAGTGGGATCAGGCCCAGACGTACTGGAAAACATTGCAATCCGATGCGGGTGCAACTTTCGATACTGTGGTGGAACTGGACGCCGCCAAAATCATCCCCCAGATCACCTGGGGTACGTCCCCTGAAATGGTGCTGGGCGTGGATGACCGCGTGCCCGACCCGGAAAAGGAAAAAGACCCCAACAGGCGTGGTGCCATCGAGCGTGCGCTGGTCTATATGGACCTGCAGCCCGGCAAGGCGCTGGACGACATTTATGTGGACAAGGTGTTCATCGGCTCCTGCACCAACAGCCGCATTGAAGACATGCGCGAAGCCGCTGCCGTCGTCAAAAAGCTGGGACAAAAAGTGGCCAAAAACATCAAGCTGGCCATGGTCGTCCCCGGCTCCGGGCTGGTGAAAGAGCAGGCCGAACGGGAAGGTCTGGACGAAATCTTCAAGGCAGCAGGATTTGAGTGGCGCGAACCTGGCTGCTCGATGTGCCTGGCCATGAATGCCGACCGGCTGGAGCCCGGCGAACGCTGTGCCTCCACCAGCAATCGCAACTTTGAAGGCCGCCAGGGCGCCGGGGGGCGTACCCATCTGGTTAGCCCGGCGATGGCCGCCGCCGCCGCCGTGCATGGCCACTTTGTTGATATCCGCAAGTTTTCGTGAAAGCGTTCCAGATGAAACCACTGCTCGCCATCGTTACGGTCATTTTTACTGTCCTGTTCGCCCTGGGATTGTCAGGCTGCAACACCGTCAAAGGCCTGGGTCAGGACCTGCAAAAAGCAGGTGATTCCATCGAAGGCGCCGTCAAGAAAAAATAACCGTCATGCAAAAATTCACTGTGCACAAGGGCCTCGTGGCCCCCATGGATCGGGAAAACGTCGATACCGACGCCATCATTCCCAAGCAATTTCTCAAATCCATTCGCAAGACGGGCTTTGGTGAAAACCTGTTTGATGCCTGGCGCTATCTGGATGCGGGCTATCCCGGCCAGGACCCCACCAGCCGCCGCCCCAACCCCGACTTCGTATTGAACCAGCCCCGCTACGCGGGTGCCTCCATCCTGCTGGCCCGCAAGAATTTCGGTTGTGGATCATCCCGTGAGCACGCACCTTGGGCACTGGACCAGTACGGCTTTCGGGCCATCATCGCGCCCAGCTACGCCGACATCTTTTTCAACAACAGCTTCAAGAATGGCTTGCTGCCGATCGTGCTGAGCGAGGCGCAGGTGGGCCAGTTGTTCGACGAAGCGCTGGCTTTCCCCGGCTACCAGCTCACGGTCGACCTGGAGCGTCAAGTGATCGTCAAGCCCGCCGGAGAAGTGCTGCCATTTGACGTCGCGTCGTTTCGCAAATACTGCCTGATCAACGGCTTTGACGACATTGGCCTGACGCTACGCCAGTCTGACAAGATCAAGGCTTTTGAAACCGAGCGGCTGGCCACCAAGCCCTGGCTGGCCCACACCACAAATACTTGACTTTTTACCAACTAAATTGGCACTCAGACCGCATGGAATATGCGTGAGTAGCTATACATTTAATAGCAATCATGAAAATCGCAGTTCTGCCAGGTGATGGCATTGGTACCGAAATCGTGGCCGAAGCGGTCAAGGTGTTGAATGTTCTCGACCTGAAGTTCGAGATGGAAACCGCATTGGTCGGCGGCGCCGCTTATGAAGCGCATGGGCACCCGCTGCCCGAGTCCACGTTGAAACTGGCCAAAGCAGCCGACGCCGTGTTGTTCGGCGCCGTGGGCGACTGGAAGTACGACAAGCTGGACCGCCCGCTGCGCCCGGAGCAGGCCATTCTGGGCCTGCGCAAAAACCTGGGCCTGTTTGCCAACTTCCGCCCCGCCATTTGTTACGAGCAACTCGTGGGGGCCTCCAGCCTCAAGCCTGAGCTGATCGCGGGTCTGGACATTCTCATCATTCGCGAATTGACTGGTGACATCTATTTTGGCGCGCCGCGCGGTCGTCGCACAGCGGTAGATGGCCACTTCCCGGGCGCTGAAGAAGCGTTTGACACCATGCGCTACAGCCGCCCCGAGATCGAGCGCATTGCCCATGTGGCCTTCCAGGCAGCGCGCAAACGGAGCAAGCGTGTCACCAGCGTGGACAAGGCCAATGTGCTGGAGACTTTCCAGTTCTGGAAAGACATCGTCACTGAGGTCGGCAAGGAATACCCGGACGTTGAGTTGGACCACATGTACGTGGACAACGCCGCCATGCAACTGGTGAAAGCGCCGAAGAAATTCGACGTGGTGGTCACCGGCAACATGTTTGGTGACATTCTGAGCGACGAAGCTGCCATGCTGACCGGCTCTATCGGCATGTTACCGTCGGCGTCGTTGAACGCCAGCAATCAGGGCCTGTATGAGCCCAGCCATGGCAGCGCACCCGACATTGCCGGCAAAGGTATTGCCAACCCGCTGGCCACTATCTTGAGCGCAGCCATGATGTTGCGCTTCAGCCTGAACCAGGCGACCGCGGCCGACCGCATCGAATCCGCCGTCAAGAAAGTGCTGGCACAGGGTCTGCGCACGGCAGACATCTATAGCGAAGGCACACGCAAGGTCAGCACCCGCGAGATGGGTGAGGCAGTTGTCAGGGCACTGTAAACGTATCGTTTACAATCAAACCATGCATCGCGACCTGACCTTTTCCCTCCAAAACCCGGCCTGCATGGAAGGGCGGGAACAGGTTGTGTGCGTGTCTTCCACCAAAACGACAACCATTAAAGGCTGACACAGCCCGGTTCGTCACGCCCTCCCCGGCCAGACGAGCCGGGCAACTGAAATCCTTTGTATTTCCAGTTTGAAAAGGGGTAATGTGATGAAAGTTGGTAACGTAGTAGGGCTCGTCGGCTGGCGTGGCATGGTCGGCTCCGTTCTCATGGACCGCATGCAGGCCGAAGGCGATTTTGGCCTGATCGAGCCCGTATTTTTCTCGACCTCCAATGCCGGTGGCAAAGCCCCGGCGCAAGCGAAAAACGAGTCCATGCTCAAAGACGCCATGGATATTGCCGCATTGAAAAAGTGCGACATCATCATCACGGCCCAAGGCGGCGACTACACCACCGACGTATTCCCCAAATTGCGCGCCGCAGGGTGGACCGGTCACTGGATTGACGCCGCGTCCACGCTGCGGATGGACGACAGCGCCGTCATCATTCTGGACCCCGTGAACCTGCCCGTCATCCAGAACGCACTATCCAAGGGTGGCCGCAACTGGATTGGCGGCAACTGCACGGTGAGCTGCATGTTGATGGGCGTCGGTGCCCTCTACAAAGCAGGCCTGGTCGAGTGGATGACCACGATGACCTACCAGGCCGCCTCGGGCGGCGGCGCCCAGCACATGCGCGAGTTGCTGACCCAGTTTGGCACCCTAAACGCGGAAGTCCGGCCGCTGCTGGATGACCCGAAGTCGGCCATTCTGGAAATTGACCGCAAGGTGCTGGCCAAGCAGCAGTCACTGACCGCAGCAGAGACCGTCAACTTCGGTGCGCCGCTGGGCGGCAGCCTGATTCCGTGGATCGACAAGGATCTGGGCAATGGCATGAGCAAGGAAGAGTGGAAAGGCGGCGCCGAGACCAACAAGATTTTGGGCCAGGGAGCGGGTTTCAACTCTGCCGCCATACCAGTGGATGGCTTCTGTGTGCGCGTGGGCGCCATGCGTTGCCACAGCCAGGCACTGACCTTCAAGCTCAACAAGGATGTGCCTGTGGCCGACATTGAAGCCATGATCGCCGCCGACAACCAGTGGGTGAAAGTGGTGCCCAACACGAAAGAAGCCACGCTGGTTGATCTGACGCCTGTCGCCGTGACGGGCACCATGACCATTCCGGTCGGCCGCATCCGCAAACTGGCCATGGGCCCCGACTATGTTGGCGCGTTCACCATTGGCGACCAGTTGCTGTGGGGTGCCGCCGAACCGTTACGTCGCATGCTGCGCATTCTGCTTAATGCGTGAAACCCGGCCTCGTCAACTGCCAGCCAGTATTTGACGGGGCGTCCGGCGTTGTCGATTGACAACATCAGAACACCTCCTTGAGCCCCTTGATTAATATGCGCTCAAAGTTAGAAGCTTTATGAGCTTGTCAGGCTAACATATTGATGTTAAGGTACTTTTCACGTTTTGAGTGTCGAGGCGTTTGTTCGCGTAATGAGAAATAATTGCCAGTCGCCCGAACATCGGAGGCTAATAAATTGATCGCTAAGTCACATCGCTGGCAAAAAACCGCCATTGCCGCTTCTGCTGCCGCCCTTTTGGGCCTGTGGGGAACCGGCGCATTGGCACTATCGTTAGGTCGCGTCACCGTTCAGTCGGCTTTGGGGGAGCCATTGCGCGCCGAGGTTGACATCCCTGACATCAACGCCGAGGAAGCCGCTTCGTTGAAAGCCAACGTGGCATCTCCCGACGCATTCCGTGCAGCCGGCATGGAGTACAACGCTGCGATGCCCAGTGTCCAGATTTCGCTGCAAAGACGGTCGGACGGTCGGGCATATTTGCGACTGAGCAGTGATCGCCCCGTTAACGAGCCCTTTGTAGACCTGATCCTTGAAGCCAACTGGGCCACTGGCCGCATTGTTCGCGACTATACGATGCTGTTTGACCCCGTCAGCATGCGGCAGCCTGCAGCGGTAGCACTCACGCCAGCCCAGACTCCTGCTGCATCGCCCGCACCTGCTCCAGCCACAGCGTCAACCGCTGCGCCACGCGCCGCTGTACCTGCCGCGGTGAGCAAAGCGCCGGCACCTGCCAAAGCAGAAAAGCCCCCGGCGGCTGTCAAACCAGCGAAGGCTGCAACACCCGCCGAGCCGGGCGATAGTGCCAAAAGCGTCACAGTCAAGCCTGGCGACACTGCCAGCAAGATTGCTGCGTCCACCAAACCATCCAGCGTTTCGCTGGATCAGATGCTGGTTGCCCTGCTCCAGGCGAATCCTGAAGCATTTGTTGATGGGAACATGAACCGCATCAAGGCTGGCGCTGTAGTCAAGGTGCCGGGTTCCGAGCAAATTCAGTCGACGACGCCTCAGGAAGCCTCTCAGATGGTCCTTGCGCAAAGCAAGGATTTCAACGAGTTCCGCAGGAAGCTCGCCGCCAATGCGCCCGCCGCGCAGGTGAGTGCAGCGGATCGCCAGGCCAGTGGGTCGGTACAAGCCAAGGTGGAAGACAAAAAGCCTGCTGCCGCAGTTCCTGACAAGCTGACACTCTCCAAAGGAGCGATCCAAGCCCAGGCAGCCGAAGCCAAACTGGCAAAGGAACGTGCTGAAAAAGAAGCTGCGGAACGCGCGGCCGAGATCGCAAAGAATATCAAGGATCTCAGCAAACTTGGCGCAGCTTCCAGCGCTGTATCGCCAGCGCCTGCGAGCCAGGCCAGCGCCGCAAAAACCACCGAGGTGGTAACACCTGCGATAACGGCTCCCGTCGCTGTAGCAACGCCGCCCGCTGCCTCTGCCCCGGCAGCACCGATGGCCAGCAGTCCGGAGCCAGCTGTTGTATCACCAGCTCCTCCCGCACCTGTGGCAAAAGCACCTGTGGTTGTGCCAGCTCCTGTTGCTGAACCCGGTCTGGTTGATCAACTGCTTGAGAATCCGCTGGTTCCAGCCGGTGCGGGTGGCCTGATCGCATTGCTGGCCGGCTTCGCCTTCTACCGGGCACGCCAGCGCAAGAATGTGTCGCAGGTCGACAGCGCATACCTTGAAAGCCGCCTGCAGCCTGACTCTTTCTTTGGCGCCAGTGGCGGACAACGCGTAGATACCAAGGATGGCGGCCTGACCGGCTCATCCATGGTGTATTCACCCAGCCAACTGGAAGCCGCTGATGACGTGGATCCTGTGGCAGAGGCCGACGTTTACCTGGCTTACGGCCGGGATTTGCAGGCCGAGGAAATTCTGAAAGAAGCACTGCGGACCAATTCCGGACGTATTGCCATTCACCAAAAACTCCTTGAGATTTACGCCAAACGTCAGGACATCAAGGGCTTTGAGACGATTGCCAATCAGGCCCATAAACTCACTGAGGGCGAAGGCCCGGCGTGGGAACGCATTTGTGAACTCGGCTTGGGTATTGACCCCAATAACGAGTTGTACAAACCGGGCGGCGAGCCAACCTCTGGTGGCACCCTGTCGCGACCCATTCCGTTTGAAACTGGCAGCAGCTTCTCTGCCAGCACGTTGACGCTGCCTATTCAGGTCAATCAGGCAGAGAGTCCCAGTGCGGTTGACCTCGATCTGGATCTGGATTTTTCACTGGAAGACTCGGCGCCGGCAGCCATTTCGGAGACTACCAGCACGCAGCATCATCCTACAGTCCCCCTGCAGGCGGTTGATGCCATGCCTGCCATGCCAAGCCTCGATCTCGCCCTGCCGAGCGAGTCAATGGCCGCAGTAACCCAGCCTCCCGCCAGCAATGATGCCAGGGCGATTCACTTTGACCTGCCCGACCTGGATCTCGATTCCGGCAACAAGACCATCGAGCAGGAGAATGCAGAGTTGGCACGGCAAGCTCAAACCAGCTTCGGCATGACAGAACCTGCTGCCCTGAATACACCCACTCCCAAAGAGGCGGCAGCCAGCCAGCCGGGCATGCTCGAATTTGATCTGGGCTCACTCTCGCTTGATCTGGACGACTCAACCGAAGGAACCTCAGCTCCCCGAAGCGCGGAAGCGGAAGACCCCCTGGCAACCAAATTGGCCTTGGCTGAGGAGTTCGTGGCGATTGGTGACAGTGATGGCGCCCGTGCCTTGATTGAGGAAGTGATTGCAGAAGCCTCTGGCGATGTCAAGTCACGCGCACAGCTCGCCTTGAACGAATTGAACTGACTGTTTTGACGGCGGCCTGTACTTGAAATCACCGTGAGGCTGGCGTTAGGCATCAGTTACAACGGGCAGGCATATCAGGGCTGGCAAAGCCAGTTGTCAGGACTCACTGTTCAGGACAAGCTGGAAGCTGCACTTGGCCGCTTCACCGACAGCAAGGTTTCCACGTTATGTTCTGGCCGGACGGACGCTGGTGTTCACGCCCTCATGCAGGTCATTCATTTCGACACCGAAGCAACGCGTGAGCCCGCTTCATGGGTGCGCGGCACCAATGCCAATTTGCCACGTGACATTGCCGTTCAGTGGGCGCAGGTGGTGCCTGACGCGTTTCATTGCCGGGCCAGTGCCATTTCACGCCGCTATGCCTACATCCTGCTGGAATCACCCGTTCGCCCCAGCATAGACGCGGGTCGCACAGGCTGGAGCTTCAGGCCACTGGATATGGGGACCATGCAACAGGCTGTCCGCCATCTGTTGGGGGAGCATGATTTTTCGTCGTTTCGAGCCTCTGCCTGCCAGGCCCTGTCGCCCGTGAAGAACCTGCAACGCATCGACATTACCCGCCGGGGTGCCTACTGGCGCTTCGAATTTGAAGCTAACGCCTTTTTGCACCACATGATTCGCAACATCATGGGGTGCCTGGTGACCGTTGGCCAGGGGAAATACCCGCCAGAATGGATGAATCAGGTTCTTGCCGCCCGTAACCGGGATGTTGCTGCGCCCACCTTTTCCCCAGACGGCCTCTACTTCCTCGGGCCCCGCTATGAAGCCCACTGGGGCCTGCCGGACCGCACGCCTGCGTATGATGGACTGCCATGAACTCAATACGTACCCGGATCAAGATTTGCGGCCTGACGCGGGAGCAGGATGTGGACGCCGCCGTTGCCGCAGGAGCCGATGCCATCGGCTTTGTACTCTACGACAAGAGCCCGCGCCACATTCCGATTGAGCGCGCCGCTCAACTTGCCCGGCGGTTGCCGCCCTTCGTCACACCGGTATTGCTGTTTGTCAATGCGGCTGCTACGGAAATAATAGCTGCCTGCGCATATATACCGGGTTCCACAGTGCAATTTCATGGTGACGAGACACCTGACCAATGCCAGCAGGCGACGTTGAACGGCGCGCGCGCCTACCTGCGCGCGGCGCGCATTCCACTGGGGGATGGTGCGGCATCTTTTGACCTCGTAAAATACGCTCAAGATTACTCAAAAGCCCAAGCCATATTGCTCGACGCCCACGTCGAGGGTTATGGTGGCGGCGGCAAGGCATTCAATTGGTCACTTCTTCCTCCAAGCGTCAACGCTCACCTCGTCTTGAGTGGTGGGCTGAGTGCTGCAAACGTGGCCGACGGCATTTTGCAGGTGCGGCCGCGTTGTAAAACTCTGGCCGTGGATGTGAGTTCCGGTGTCGAGCTTGATGGTCCTGGTAACAAGGGCATCAAGGACGCCGACAAAATCAACCGCTTCGTCGCCGCCGTTCGTGCAGCAGACAGGCAACTTGCAGGAATTTCCAATGAAAGAGTACCAACAGCCTGATGCATCAGGCCATTTCGGAATTTACGGTGGCAGTTTTGTTTCTGAAACGCTGACCCACGCCATCAACGAACTCAAAGACGCCTACGCCAGGTATCAGAATGACCCGGCGTTTATCGCCGAGTTTGAATACGAGCTGGCGCATTTCGTCGGTCGCCCCTCCCCGGTCTACCACGCAGACCGCATGACCCGCGAAATGGGTGGTGCCCAAATCTTCCTCAAGCGTGAAGACCTGAATCACACCGGCGCACACAAGGTCAACAACACCATCGGCCAGGCCATGCTCGCCAAGCGCATGGGCAAGCCGCGCGTGATCGCCGAGACCGGCGCCGGCCAGCACGGCGTAGCCACGGCCACCATCTGTGCCCGCTACGGGCTGGAATGTGTGGTCTACATGGGCAGTGAAGACGTGAAGCGCCAGAGCCCCAACGTCTACCGTATGAAGTTGCTCGGTGCCACCGTGGTACCGGTCGAGAGCGGCAGCAAGACATTGAAAGATGCCCTCAACGAGGCCATGCGCGACTGGGTTGCCAATGTGGATAACACTTTCTACATCATCGGCACGGTGGCCGGCCCGCACCCCTACCCGATGATGGTGCGGGATTTCCAGAGCGTGATCGGCAAGGAATGCCTGGTGCAGATGCCGGAGATGCTTAAAGCCCAGGGTTGCAAGACCGACCAGCCTGACGCGGTGATCGCCTGCGTGGGCGGTGGCAGCAATGCCATGGGTATCTTCTATCCCTACATCAACCACGCGAACACGCGCCTCATCGGCGTGGAGGCTGCGGGCGAAGGCATGGACAGCGGCAAACACTCCGCTTCGCTGCAGCGCGGCAGCCCGGGTGTGCTGCATGGCAACCGGACCTATGTGCTGCAGGACGACAACGGCCAGGTGACAGAGACACACAGCATCAGCGCGGGTCTGGACTACCCGGGCGTCGGCCCCGAACACGCCTTTCTCAAGGACATGGGTCGTGCTGAATACGTGGGCATCACCGACAAGGAAGCGCTGGAAGCATTCCATTACCTGTGCCGTACCGAGGGCATCATTCCCGCCCTTGAATCAAGTCACGCTGTGGCCTACGCAATGAAACTGGCCAAAACAATGCGCGCCGATCAATCCATTCTGGTCAACCTGTCTGGCCGCGGTGACAAGGACATTGGCACGGTGGCTGACTTGAGCAACGCTGATTTCTACTGCAGGCCAAGTTGCCAGGGCCAGGCCATCAAAGGTGGCGCCATGAATATTGAACAGACTGTGCAGGTGGTGAAATGAACCGCATCGCCAAAACACTGGCGACACTGAAGGTACAAAACCGCAAGGCGCTGATTCCCTACGTAACAGCTGGTTTCCCATTCGCTGACATTACACCCGATCTGATGCACGGCATGGTGGCCGCAGGTGCCGACGTGATCGAACTGGGCGTGCCATTCTCTGACCCCAGCGCCGATGGCCGGGTTATCCAGAAGGCGGGCGACAAGGCCCTGGCCTTTGGCATTGGCCTTGTGCATGTGCTGGAGATGGTGCGTGTGTTCCGAAAGAAGGATTCCTCTACGCCCGTGGTGCTAATGGGCTACGCCAACCCGATTGAGCGCTACAACCAGAAGCACGCCGCAACCCAGGCTACCCAAAGCGCGTTTGTGCGCGACGCGGCGGCGGCAGGCGTGGATGGCGTGCTGGTAGTGGATTACCCGCCTGAAGAATGCGAGGCATTCGCTGCCGAGCTCAAGGCTGCGGGTCTGGACCTGATCTTCCTGCTCGCCCCCACCAGTACGGACGAGCGCATGGCCCAAATTGCCCGCATCGCCACCGGCTACGTCTATTACGTGTCGCTCAAGGGCGTCACCGGTGCCGGCACGCTCGACACGGCGGCGGTCGAAACCATGCTGCCGCGCATTCGCCAGTTTGTGCGTGTGCCGGTTGGCGTGGGCTTTGGCATCCGCGATGCGGCGACCGCCAAAGCCATTGGAAAGGTTGCCGACGCCGTGGTGATTGGCAGCAAAATCATCCAGCTGATTGACAACCAGCCCCGAGACAACGTGGTTCAGGTTGCGGGAGACTTCCTGCGTGAAATCCGTGCCGCTTTGGATTCATAATTCAGCCCTGTCCTGACCCAGCCTTCAACTGATGCGCTTACGAGGAATTCAATATGTCCTGGCTTGAAAAATTGCTTCCCCCGAAAATCCAGCACACTGACCCGGCCGACCGGCGTAGCGTGCCTGAAGGCCTGTGGATCAAATGCCCGAGCTGTGAAACGGTGTTGTACAAGACCGATCTGGAGCAAAACCAGAACGTCTGTCCTACCTGCAGCCATCACCACCGCATTGGTGCCCGTGCGCGGCTCAACGTGTTTCTGGACAACGAGGGCCGGTTCGAGATCGGTCAGGAAGTGCTGCCTGTAGATGCGCTCAAGTTCAAGGACAGCCGCAAATACCCCGAGCGCCTCAAGGAAGCCATGGACAACACCGGTGAGACTGATGCGCTGGTGGTCATGGGCGGTGCCGTGCACAGCATCAGTGTAGTGGCGGCCTGCTTTGAATTTGAGTTCATGGGCGGCAGTATGGGTTCCGTCGTGGGGGAGCGCTTTGTGCGTGGCGTAGAGACTGCCATCGAGCAAAAAGTGCCATTCATCTGTTTCACCGCTACCGGGGGAGCGCGTATGCAGGAAGGCCTGCTGTCTCTCATGCAAATGGCCAAGACCAATGCGGCCCTGACGCGCCTGGCCAAAAAAGGCCTGCCTTACGTGAGCGTGCTGACCGACCCCACCATGGGTGGCGTGAGCGCCGGTTTTGCATTTTTGGGGGATGTGGTGATTGCCGAGCCCAAAGCGCTGATTGGCTTTGCCGGACCACGGGTGATCGAGTCAACAGTTCGCGTGACCTTGCCCGAAGGCTTTCAGCGAGCCGAGTTCCTGCAGCAAAAAGGTGCCATTGACTTCATTTGTGATCGCCGGGAACTGCGCAAGACCGTGGCCAATACGCTTGCCATACTGCAGCGCCAGCCGGCCGACGCGGTAAGTTGACCGCCTGAACCAGTTGCTAGAGCAGCACAGCGCCCTGGATGGCGCCCAGCACAATCGAGGCGACCTGGAGCAGCACCAGTAACACCAGCGGAGACAGGTCGACCCCACCCACCAAGGGCACGACGCGGCGAATCGGTATGAGGGGTGGCGCACACAGGCGCTCAATAATGTCTGACAGCACGTTGCGGGACTGCACCCATGAGAGTACGGCGTACACGATGATCAATCCGGTCATGCCCGATAGGGCCAGCCGGATCAACCCAAACGTCGCCAGAATCGGGATGGTAACCAGACCACCAGCCGCCCCCGCCAACAGCCAGAGAACCAGAAACTGCACCACTTCCAGCAGGAACGCAGCGACCAGGCTGGCCATATCCCACCGTCCCATAGAGGGCACAACGCGCCGCAACGGCAAGACCAGCCAGTCCGTCAAGGCAAAAACAAATCTGCCCAGCGGATTGCCTGAACGGGCAGACATGGGAATGCGCTGGTACTGCATGTACAACCGAAGCAGGCAGGCACCAGCGACCAGTCCGATAACGACTTCGAGCAGCAGGGAAATGATTTGGTAGAGCATGAATTTGAAGATATTGCGCGTTGAATCATAGCGCCCGACCATCCCGGGCAACAAAAACCTAAAATCTGTCTTTTAGTCCTTCTTATGCGGCAAGCCGCATCCCCATCTTTTCTGGCTTTTCATGTCCGATCACCTCCCACCCCAAACAACACAAGACGACAACCAGCTGATCATTGAGCGCCGCGAGAAACTGAAGGTAATGCGTCAACAACAGGCACTGGGCAAAGGTGTGGCATTCCCGAACGACTTTCAGCCAACCCACCGCGCCGGGGAGTTGTTCAACGATTTCGAGGCCAAAACCACAGACGAACTCGCCACGTTGGGTGCGACTGCCAAAGTGGCCGGTCGCATGATGCTCAAGCGCGTGATGGGCAAGGCCAGCTTCTGCACGCTACAGGACGCTTCCTTTGGCCCCTCAAACGGGCGTATCCAGATCTACATCAAGGGCGAGGACATTGGCGATGAGTTGTACGCCAGCTTCAAACATTGGGACCTGGGCGATATCGTTGCGGCCGAGGGCCGCTTGTTCAAAACCAAGACCGGCGAACTGTCGATTCACGCAACCAGCATGCGGCTGTTGACCAAAAGCCTTCGA
>Ga0208939_1001040_pt1 | contig 21363 bp, 19 predicted proteins | sample AD_STIC12_MetaG_FD_184437 | JGI IMG/M metagenome (GOLD analysis project Ga0208939, IMG submission 184437) | Active sludge microbial communities of municipal wastewater-treating anaerobic digesters from USA - AD_STIC12_MetaG (SPAdes) (version 2) | ecosystem: Engineered > Bioreactor > Anaerobic >...
GGTTCCGGTGATGGCGGCGGTCGACAGTGTTGCCGCAGCGATGGCGACGAGTGCGATACGCATGGCTTCCTCCTGTGTGGCGCCGGCGGGGTCGAGTTTCTGGATGCCTGCCGGTGGTGCTTTCACAGCAAGATAGTGCGGTTTTGGTGTAACGGTGATTTCGAACTATTTCGGGCCGATCATTTTTTCGGGACGAACCAGCTTCGTGAACTCCGCGTCGGTCAGGTAGCCGCCGCCGACGGCTTCTTCGCGCAGCGTTGTGCCGTTCTTGTGGGCTGTTTTCGCGATCTTGGCGCAGGCGTCGTAGCCGAGGCGCTCGTTGAGAGCCGTGACCAGCATCAGCGAGTTCTCGACGCCCTTGGCGATGTTGTCGATGCGCGGCTCGATGCCGACGACGCAGTTGTCGGTGAACGAGATGGCGGCGTCCGCAAGCAGGCGAACGGACTGCAGGAAGTTGTAGGCCATCATCGGGTTGAAGACGTTGAGCTCGAAATGGCCCTGTGATCCCGCAAACGCGATTGCGGCATTGTTGCCCATGATGTGGGCGCAGACCTGCGTCAGCGCTTCGCACTGGGTGGGGTTCACCTTGCCCGGCATGATCGACGAGCCGGGCTCGTTTTCCGGCAGTGCCAGTTCGCCAAGGCCCGCGCGCGGGCCCGACCCGAGGAAGCGGATGTCGTTGGCGATCTTGAAGCACGAGGCGGCCACTGTGGTGATCGCACCATGGCTCATCACCATCGCATCGTGCGCGGCGAGTGCTTCGAACTTGTTCGGCGCGGTCTTGAAGGCGAGGCCCGTGATCTCCGCGATCTTGGCGGCGACCAGCTTGTCGAAGCCTTTCGGCGCGTTGAGGCCAGTGCCGACGGCGGTGCCGCCCTGCGCCAATTCCATCAGCGAGGGCAGGGTCTGCTTTATGCGCGCGATGCCGTTCTCGATCTGCTTGGCGTAGCCGCCGAACTCCTGGCCGAGAGTGAGCGGCGTTGCATCCTGCGTGTGGGTGCGGCCGATCTTGATGATCTTGGCCCAGGCTTTCGACTTGGCCTTCAGCGCGGCGTGCAGGTGCTCGAGGGCGGGCAGCAGGTCGGTCGAGATCTGTTCGGCGCAGGCGATGTGCATCGCGGTCGGGAAGGTGTCGTTCGACGACTGGCTCATGTTGACGTGGTCGTTCGGGTGGACGGGCTTCTTCGAGCCCATCACGCCGCCCAGCATCTCGATGGCGCGGTTCGAGATCACTTCGTTCGCGTTCATGTTCGACTGCGTGCCCGAGCCGGTCTGCCACACGACGAGCGGGAAGTGATCGTTCAGCTTGCCGTCGATGACTTCCTGCGCGGCCTTGACGATAGTCTTGCCGAGTTTGGGATCGAGCTTGTCCAGCTCCATGTTCGCTTCGGCTGCGGCGCGCTTCACGATGCCCAGGGCGCGGACGATGGGAGCGGGCTGCTTTTCCCAGCCGATCTTGAAGTTGCCGAGCGAGCGCTGGGCCTGTGCGCCCCAATACCGGTCAGCCGCGACCTCGATTGGGCCAAAGGTGTCGGTCTCGGTGCGGTTGTTCCCGGCCATGCGTGCAGCTCCCAGCGGCAGAAATCTGCGCTGGGACTAGACCCGTCGGAGCCTGCATTCAAGCCGTCAAAGCGGCGCGGCGGATCAGCGCTGGGTGTGCGCGTAGCCCATCGGCTTCAGCGGGTCGCCGGCGACGTACCAGCCAGAGACAGCGAGGCGCGGGTTGAGGGCGTAGGGGGCGACGAGCGTGACCGAGTGGACGTGGCGGACGTCGAACAGATCGAGGGTGTTGAATTCGGGGGAGACGGCCTGGGTGGGGCGCGACTGGTCGTCGAAGAACTGGAGCAGGCCTCCCCAGTCGGGGTCCCAGCGGCGGGTGAAGCCCCAGACGAAGGCAAACTTGCGGTGCTCGCCCTGCGGGTCGTCGAGATGACGGGTGAGGTAGTGGCCGGGGCGATAGTCGGTGGCCTGGACGAAGGCGGCGTCGAAGTTGTTGGAGCCGGTGATGGTGCGGATCGCCGCCACGACATCCGGCGAGGTCAGCCCAGCATAGAAGCGGCCGAGGGCGGTGTCGGGTGCGCCGGACTGCCAGCTTTCGGTCATGCGGTAGCCGAAATAGGCGAAACCTTCGGCACGGCTGGCGGCCTGCAGAAGGCTGCGCTGCAGTTCGGTCTGCCGGGCGCGGTCCCAGCCGGCCATTTCGGCGGGGTCAATCACAGCGACCCCGGCTCCGGTGGCGCAGAAGACTTTCCAGGGCAGGCTGGCCATCTCGTCGGCGATCGCGTTGGCCACGGCGGGGTCCAACACGTCGCGGATGCGGATCCGGCCGTCGCGGGCGAATTCGGCGTGCAGGGCGGCGAGGTCGAGGCGGGGGTTGAGCATGGCGCGGCTTCCGGTCAGAACCCTTGCCCTATACGGGCCATCCACCCCTGTCATCCACCCCTGTCATCCACCCCTGTCGACGAGGCCGCCTTGGACGCGAACGACGCAGCCGCCGCGCAGGCTCTGTGGACCCGCCACGGCAAGGTGCGCGCGCGTCTTGAGAAGGACGGTACGCTCGAAGTGCAGGTCGAGGGCCTGACGACACAGGCCAAATACTACAAGCCGCTGCTCAAGGAGTTCTTCCGGTTGCGGTTTCCGGTACGGCCGCGCTGGGGCGACTGGTCGGCGCACATCGTGATGGAATTCTCCGGCGACCCTCCGCATATGGACCTCGACAATCTCGCGAAGGCGATGCTCGACAGCGCGACCGGCGCGGCATTTCACGACGACAGTCAGGTGGCGCGGTTGATGGTCGAACGCAGGCAGGCAGAACGCGAAGGCGTGTGGATGCGGCTGTCTCCAGTTGGCCCGGCTCCCGTCAGTCAGGGCTGACGGCGTTCACGCGGAAGTGGCTGGGGTAACGCCCGCGTCGCGCTCGACATGGGGCGGTGACCGCCCTTAGGCTGCCGCAACGCGAATAGCGGGTGGCCACAAAACCCGCAGCGCAGGAAGAGGGAGCGAGGACAATGAAACGACGCATACTGGCGGTTTCTGTCGCAGCCATCGGCGCGGCGCTCATGGCGATGCAGCCGGCGCATGCTCAGCGGCAGGGCACTGGATCTGGCGTAGGGTTTGCGGACGATAACGCCGCGCCAGTTGATGGGCCAACGACGATCGCGGGCGACAAGGCGTTCGTCAGTCCGATCCCTTACTTCCGCGATCTCGGTCCTTGGGATCCCAACTACAAGGCGCCTCGCACGGCCGAAGGAAAACCAGACCTGCAGGGTGTGTGGTCGACCGCGTCGCTGACGACATTGACGCGCGGCACGGGACGCAACGCCGGTGTCGGCATCGACACGCTGGTGATCCCGCCGGAGAAGATCGGCGAAGCAACCTCGCGTGCGGGCTACACCGCGTCCTTCCGTGACTCACAACGCCGCACCGATCCGAATGCCGGCGTGTTCACCGACAAGAATGCGGACGCGGGCTACAACGCCTTCTGGATCGATCCGGGTTCGGAGTTCGCGAAGGTCAATGGCGAATGGCGCTCGTCGTGGATCACGTCCCCCGCCAACGGTCAGATCCCCTACAATCGCGAAGGCACCAGCGCGGCCGGTTCGCGCATGTCATCGGCAACGTCGGTACGCAATACGGGCCCGGAAATCCGCACGCTGGGCGACCGCTGCCTTGTGTCGTTCGCCAACCAGGGCGGGCCGCCACTGACCAATGCGATGTACAACAATCATATCCGCATCGTGCAGACGCCGGAGCATGTCCTGCTTGAGATCGAGATGAACCACGATGTGCGTATCGTGCGCATCCAGAAGCCGGGCGAAACGGAAGCGCGCTTGCCCGACAACATCGAACCATGGTTTGGCGACTCGATCGGATGGTGGGACGGCGACACGCTGGTGGTGGAAACCCGCAACCCGCACAGGCTGCAGGCCCGCGGCCGTATCCCGCTGTCGAAAGAGGGCAAGGTGATCGAACGCTTCCGGCGCGTGTCGGACAAGGAGATCGACTACACGTTCGAGGTCATCGATCCGGTCAGCTACACGCAAACCTGGACTGGTCAGATGCCGATGCGGCGTTCGTCCGAGCAGATCTACGAGTACGCCTGCCACGAGGGTAACCACGCCCTGCCGGGCATTCTCGTGGGCATGAACCAGGGCCTCGACACGGCGCTGGACGAAGAGGGCGAGTGATCGCGCGCCTATGGCTCGCGAGTCCTGGAGTTCGGTATAGGGTTGAGGCGACACCGTTAAGCGCTAACGCGCGCCAGCACGGTGCGTTGCGCCTATCTCGTTAAGCCCGACGCCCTGTAGCGCCGTCACTTGGACGAGGTCGCCCGTCGAGGATGCGCTCCGCACTTGGCACTAACGGTTGCTGCAGGATGGGGCTTTTCCTTTGGTAGAAGGTATCCGAGCCAAATGATGTCCAACTCGTCGAGATGGAATATCCCGCCGAAGCTCCGTCCTCAAACCGGAGTAGCGTTATCGTTTTTTCGACGACGAGCGCATCGTAGGTGACTGGAATAGGGCTGTAGTCGACGTTTCGTCGAACGAAGGTGTAGTGGGCTTCGAGACTTGCCGGCACGGGTCGTACGAAAAGCTGCACGGGACGTGTGTCCCCGCCGTCGATGACCTTCTCGAAGATGCAGTTGGCAATATCCTCATCGTCCCGCGCGGCATAGTTGCTATGCCGACTGTAGATCGGAATGCCATACGAGCGCTCTTGCTTCAGATATGGCGAAGCGTCCTTGTAAAAGACGTCAACGAATCCGTTCGAGGGAATGATATCGGATTGAAGCGAGCGATAGCCGATCGAGAGATCGGAGTCTGAAAATAGGTATCCAGCATTGGATAGGATCAAGAGCCCTCCAACGGAGAGAGATTGATCGAACCGTCCAAGCACGTCCTCAAACTGAGCGAACGAAAATGCGGCCCCGTAGTTGGCGGGCGCTGGATTGCGACACAACACGGCGCTGGCCACGATCAGGTCATATGGACCGTGGGCGGCTATGTCTTCGAACGTGGAACTGAAAAATGTCAGGTCCCGGTCGTGCTGGAACGTGAGACGGGAAATCTCAAGCAGTCTCTGATCGGACTCGCATCCAAAGATTTTGGCGTCAGGAAAGAATGCCCGGATGGACCCTACCTCATCCCCAGTTGAGCAGCCGAATGAGAGGATTTTTTTGGTTGAGCCCGTTCCGTTTGGCTAAATCGAAGCCAGCACGTTTCAAGGAGATTGTTTATCCGGAAAAGTGATGTGTGAAACACATTCTGGATCGCCTGCATCTTTCTCCCCTCTTTACTACCCTAGGGTAGCGAGATGCCGCGGTACAATTTCTCGATGTTGTATCCGACGATTGCCGACGGATGATCCAACTATTTCGCACGGGCGTCAAAAAGTCTGGTCACTCGAACACAAGTTTGCGCTGGCATTGCGCAAGGCGAGTCCGTTCCAAAATTGGGTGGGGCTACTTGCGGACGCCGCGCAGGAAGATTTGCACGGCGCGCCGCGCCCGCGCCTCTATGAGGTGCTGGGGCATGATCGCGTTGTTCACGACTAGAAGTTTGAATCCGGAATCCTGCATCACCATGCCGAACAGCATGGCGGCGGCGTCGTCCGGGTCTTCGATCTGGAACTTTGCGCGCACGACCGGGGCGGCCAGCCACTGCGCCAGCAACTCGCGTGGGAAGCCCTTGGGCTTCGAAGCGCTCATCAACTCCGGGTAGCGTCTCACTTCCGAAATGATCAGCCGGGCCAGAGCCATCGAGCGGGGCGAGGTGAAGTGCGTCACCATCCGCACCAGCACGCCGTAGAGTTCGAGTTCGATATCTTCGTCCGGGCCAGGCGGCGTGAAGGCCCCCATGTCAGCCACGTTTTCGAGCAGCAGGGCGGCCAGCAGCTCCACCTGGCTCTTGAATTCGCGGTAAATCGTCTTCTTGGACATGCCGGCCTGATGGGCCACGGCGTCCATGGTCGCCTGCTCGGGAGGCCCGTCGAGGAAGATTTTCCGTGCGGCCGCCAGGATTCGCTCGCGGGGCGAATGCTGGGGGACGGGTTCCTCAATGGCCTGCATCATGGCTCCGGGATTACCAAACGTGATCGGTTTAACAACAACACCACGTTTGCAGTGTATAACAGGATGAGATAGGGAAACGCCAGAGTTTCCGAGTTGGGCGCGATGGACCTCCCCGTAGAGACCCCGGCCGGCAACGATGTGACGTCCGCAAACGCGGGCGAAAGCAATGTTGCGCCAAAGAATCCGGCCGCGGCCCCTGTTGGGGTGGCGAATGCAGCCACACATCCCTCTGGAAGGGACGGGGCGGCGTTGGGATTCTCTGGAATGATGCGTCGGGCCTTACGGTTCTCGCCCGTCCTTGGGACAGGGCGTAGCCCGCCGACAGACGCCTCGACACCGCTTTCGCACCAAGCCTTCACACAACAAACGCCGACCTCCCCCGATCCAAGCGCAAGGACTACAAACATGACGATGCGCCACAAGTTCACGTCCGCGGCCGCGATCGCCGGCGTTGGCATGATGGCCCTCACGCTCCACGCCTGCGGCGGCAAGCCCGCACCGGCTGAGGAAGCCGAGGGCGTCAAGGGGACCGCAGACAATGCGAACGCGCAGACAATGCGTGTGACGCAGGTTGAGCTTCGCGACCTTTCGGACGAAGTGCTCGCCGCTGGCCGTCTGGTCGTTCGCGAGGAAGCGTCCGTCGGGACCGAACTTACGGGATATCGGGTTGCTGCGGTTTACGCGGACGAGGGCCAGTGGGTGAAGCAGGGCCAGGCGCTGGCCAAGCTGGACGACACGCTGCTGCAGGCGCAGATCGCGCAGGCCGAGGCGACGCTGGCGACCCAGAAGGCATCGGTGGAATTCCGCCGCAGCCAGCTTGCGCGCGCCGAACTGCTCTCGAAGGAAGGCGCCGTCTCGCAATCTCAGCTCGACCAGAGCCGCATGGAAGCAGCGAGCGCGGAAGCAGCGCTTCTGGCGTCGCAAGCAAACGTAAACGAAATGAAGGTGCGGCAGTCGCGCATGGTGCTGCGCGCGCCGGTGGCCGGCGTGATCCTGCAGCGTGCGCTGCGGCCCGGCGACATTTCGATGGCGAGCGGCACGCCGTATTTCCGCATCGCTCGCGAGGGCCTGATCGAACTCGACGCCGAAATGCCGGACGCCGCGCTGGCGCATGTGAAGGTTGGAGCCACCGTGATGGTGACGCTCGGCACGGGCGAGCATATCGCGGGCAAGGTTCGCTTCGTCTCGCCGCGCGTTGACCTCAACACCAATCTCGGCCGTGCGCGCATCGAACTGCCGTATGACGTCGACCTTCGTCCGGGCAGCTTCGCCGAGGCGCGCTTCAATGCCTCGTCGGCTGGCGTTCTCGCCGTGCCAGCGGGCGCGATCCGCTATGAGGCCGGCGGCGCGTCAATCATGGTGGTGGACGAGGCCAACAAGGTTCACCAGACGCCGGTGAAGCTGGGCCAACGTTCGGGCGACTATGTCGAGCTGATCGATGGACCGCCCGCCGGTTCGCGCGTGCTGGCCACGGGTTCGGCCTTCACGCTGGACGGCGACGTGATCAACCCGACCGACGATACAGCCGCGCCAGCGCCGGCCGCCGCTCCGGCCGAGGGCCAGTAACATGAACCTCCCGATTTCCAGCTGGGCGATCCGCAACCCCATCCCGGTTGTGGTCGCCTTCACGCTGCTCATGGTCGCGGGTATCTATTCGTACTCGCGTCTGCCGGTGAAGCAGTTCCCGAACATCGCCTTCCCCATGGTGGTTGCCACCGTGATCCAGGAGGGGGCGGCGCCAACCGAACTCGAAAACCAGGTCACGCGCATCGTCGAGAACTCGATCGCCAGCCTGCCGAACATCGAAGTGATGCAGTCGACCGTGACGCTCGGCGTCTCGACGACAATCGTGCAGTTCGAAATCGGCGTTGACCTGCAGAAGGCCAAGGACGACATCGAGTCCCGCGTCAACCAGGTGCGAACCGAGCTGCCGCAATCGATCCAGCCGCCGATCATCAGCGCGCTGGATTTCACCGGCGGCGCATTGATGACGTTTGCGGTCTCGCATCCCTCAATGTCGGCGACGGATCTGTCATGGTTCATCGACGACCGGATTTCGCGCGAGCTGCAAAGCGTTCGCGGCGTGGGCCAGGTCTCGCGCGTGGGCGGCGTCAACCGCGAGATCAACGTTGTGCTCGATCCAGTGCGCATGAATGCGCTGGGCGTCGTGGCGTCGGACGTGAACAACGCGCTGCAGCGCAATTATCGCAACTATGGCGGTGGACGCGCGGCGGTCGGCGGGTCGGAAACGACGATCCGCACGCTGGGCGAAACGCTGACGGTCGATGAACTGCGTAATCTCACGATCCCGTTGCGTGGCGGCGCTTCGTACGTGCGCCTGTCGGACGTCGCCGAGGTGGGCGATGGCTCGGCCGAGGTGCGCTCCTTCGCGCTGCTGAATGGCCGCCCGGTGGCGGGCTTCAACATCATCAAGGTGGATGCGGCGTCCGAAGTGGATGTCGAACGCGGTTCGCTTGAGGCGATTGAGCGGCTCAAGGCCGCCAATCCCGGGCTGGAGATCACCAAGATCTTCTCCATGACCGACGATACCAAGGCCAACTTCCACGCCACGGAAGCAGTGCTGATCGAAGGCATGCTGCTCGCCGCGCTGGTGGTCTTCCTGTTCCTGCGCGACTGGCGCGCGACCGTGATCGCCGCGCTGGCCATGCCACTGTCGCTGATCCCGACCTTCTTCATCATTTCGCTGCTGGGCTTCTCGCTGAACGTCGTGACGCTGCTGGCGCTGACGCTCGTGATCGGGATTCTCGTCGACGATGCCATTGTCGAGATCGAGAATATCCAGAAGCGAACGTTGGCAGGCTATACGCCGTTCCGGGCCGCCATGGAGGGCGCCGACGCCATCGGTCTCGCCGTGCTGGCGACCACGGCGGCGATCGTCGTGGTGTTCCTGCCGACCTCGTTCATGGGCGGCATGCCCGGCCAGTTCTTCATCGAGTTCGGCATCACGGTTGCGGTCGCGGTGGTATTCTCGCTGCTGGTGGCGCGCTTTGTCTCGCCATTGATGGCGGCTTACTTCCTGAAGCCGACGCACGCAAAGCATCATGATCGCGACGTGCGGAAGCTGCCCGGTTTCTACGAGAAGACGCTGGCCTGGTCGCTCAAGCACAGGCTGGGCGCTTCGGTGATCGGCTTCCTAGCGTTCGTTGGCGCCATCTTCGCGTTCGTGGCGCTTCCCAAGGGCTTCATCCCGACGGAAGACCCGGGCTACATCATGTTCAACATCTCCGCGCCGCCGGGAACGACGCGCGCTCAGATGGAACGCCACTCGGCGCAGCTGAACCAGTTGCTCCTCAGCCAGCCCGACGTGAAGGACGTTTTCATCTCGATTGGCTCCGGTGGGGCAGGCGGACAGGCCGCGGCGGCCAGCGGTGGCGGTGGCGGCTCGGGCATGACGTCCGGTTCGGCGACCGTCGTCATGGTCGATCACCACAAGATGTCGACCGAAGAGCTCAAGCAGTACATTCGTCCGCAGCTGAAGCAGATTCCCGACATTCGCGTCACTGCGCTTATGACGGGCGGCGGCCCGGGCGGGTCCGACGTCAACGTGCTGCTCACCAGCGACGACGCGGCCGCGCTTGATCGCGCGCAGCTGGCGCTGCTCAACGAGATGAAGGACCTCGACGCCGTGTCGAATCCGCGCCTGTCGCCGGAACCTCCGGGGCCGGAGCTGATCATTCGTCCGCGTCCCGGCGAGGCAGCGCGCCTCAACGTGTCGACCGACGCGATCGCGGCGGTTGCCCGGATCGCCACGTCTGGCGACATTGAAGCGAACACGCCCAAATTCTCGGAGGGCGAGCGGAGGCTTGCAATCCGCGTGCGCCTGCCGGACTCCGTGCGCACGGATCTCGAGCAGCTGTCGCAGCTTCGCGTGCCAACGCTCAACGGCGGCTCGACGACGCTCGGCGCAGTTGCAGAGATTTCCTACGAAGCGGGCCCAGGCGTCATTCAGCGTCTCTATCGTCAGCGTATGGCGTCGGTGCAGGCGGACTTTGCGCCGGGCCGCACATCGGGCGATGCGACCGAGGCGGTCGACGGCACCAAGACGATGAGCGACATCCTGGCGGCTGAAGAGGCCGGCACCGCGGTCGTCTCGCGCGCACGCGTGGGCAACGAGCAGGCCGAAGCCCAGATGTTCGGCGGGATCGTCATCGCGCTGATGGCGGGTGTCGCCCTGATCTACTCGGTCATGGTGCTGCTGTTCAAATCCGTCTTCAAGCCTGTGGTCATCCTGGCGTCACTGCCGCTGTCGTTCTCGGGCGCATTCGTGGCGCTTCTGATCACGGGCAAGGAAGTGTCCATGCCGGTCATGATCGGCATCGTGCTGCTGCTCGGCATCGCGGCGAAGAACGCCATCCTGCTGGTGGAGTTCGCAATCGAGGCGCAGCAGCGCGGCAAGAACACGTATGATGCGCTGTTCGAAGCCTGTCGCGAGCGGGCACGCCCCATCGTGATGACCACGGTCGCCATGTCCGCGGGCATGCTTCCCACCGCGCTCGGCATTGGCGAAGGCGCCGCCTTCCGCCAGCCAATGGCGATCGCCGTCATCGGCGGCCTGATCTCGTCGACCATCCTGTCGCTGGTTCTCGTGCCTGCGGCCTACTCGATCGTCGACCAGTTCGAGCGCTTCATAAATCCGCTGGCTGCGCGCTTTGCGACCAAGCCGACGGCGGAGGATCGCGTCCTGATGAAGGGCCGTGGTCACCCCGAGCCGCTGGACGCCGAAGCGCCTGCGAAGCCGCTTCCCCCAGCCGAGTGATTGGAACGAGCCGGGCTGTAATCAGCCCGGTTCGACCTCGCCTGCGCGCGATGCCCACATCAGGCCCATGAACAGCCCCTTCATGCGCGGCAGCAGCAACAGCGTTGCGCCGATCACGATGGCGGCGATGAAGAAGAACGCCTTGGAGGCCGTATCCGCATCCGCAGTCGCGAAGACGAAGAAGGCGGGCGAGACGAGGTGGCCGACGATCAGAATGGTCGCCCATGCCGGGCCGTCGTCCGACCGGAGCTGGCCCGTGGGCTCACCACAGGCTGAGCAGCTTGCCGCAGGCTTCAGAAACCCTGCCAGCAGCCGTCCCTTGCCGCAGGACGGGCAACGCAGACGCAGGCCGCGCTTCACGGCGAGCCATGTGTTGCGCTGGGGCAGGTCAGGCGATGGGTTCATGCGTGCAATCTGACGGACAGGCGCGCCGCCGTCGAGCCGGCGCAAGGTCGCGGTGGTTCAGGTGGCGACGAACTGCAGGCCGGCTGCGCCGCGCGTCTGCCAGATCACATAGGCCCAGGTCTTGATGCGCATGGTCGGCTCGGAGATCAGCACCCGGTCCGTCAGCGTCACGTCGCGCAGGAACTCGATGCGGGCCCCGGTCGCGCTGACGTTCTTGACCACGACGTCGATGCGTTCGCCGCTTATCATGGTCAGCGTTGCAGTCTTGAATGTGGGCTTGCGCTCGGATCGCTTTTCGCCGGTTGCGACCGACGAATAGGTCGTTTCCTCGACCGGGACCGCAGCGATCTTACGCATGCGGTCGGCGAGAGGATCGACGGCCTTTTTGTCGGACTTCTTGAACATGGCGCGCAGGGCAGTGACCCAACCAGACGGGACAATGTCCCTAAAACATTAGCAGGTCATTGACCATTGTGGCCGCAGGACGTTGATCCGGGCTAAGTGCCTAGGAACCGGGCAAAAAAGTGCATGCTATCTGAAATTATCCGATAGCTATCGATGTTCCGCCATCGACCGGAAGCACCGCTCCCGTGATGAAGCGCGCCTCATCCGAACACAGGAACAGTGCGGCGAAGGCGGTGTCCCAGGCCGAGCCCATGTGCCCCATCGGGACGCGGGCGTTGCGTTCGGCCCGCAGGGCGTCTGCAGACTTGCCCGTCGCGGCGGCGATCCCGGTCATGGCCATGGGCGTGTCCATCAGGCCCGGCATGATCACATTGCAGCGCACGCCATGCTTGGCGTTGCCGGAAGCGACCACTGTGGTCAGGCGGTTCACCGCCATCTTCGAGACCTCGTAAGTCACCATGTGATGGCCGGCTATGGCGGCGAGCGAGGAGATGTTGAGGATGGCGCCGGCCTTCTGCTGGCGCATCACCGGCAGGACATGGCGGATCGTCATCGCCATGGACTTCAGGTTGATGTTCATGATGCGGTCCCACGCCTCTTCCTCGATGGCGTGGGGCGGCGCGTCGCCGCGTCCGGTTCCGACATTGTTGACCAGGATGTCGATCCGCTTGAGGCGCACCACGGCCTCGCGCGCTACGGCCGCGCAGGAGAGGGTGTTGGTCACATCCGCCTCGAAGGCAAACGCCTGACCGCCTTCGTCCGCGATGAGCTTCACGGTCTCCTCGGCGCTGTCGAGCCGGCGGTCGACACACATGACGTGCGCGCCTTCGCGTGCGAAGAGGATCGCCATGGCGCGGCCATTCCCGATCGTTTCGCCCGGTGTCTGGCCGGCGCCGACGATGATCGCGGTCTTGCCCTCAAGTCTTCCGGCCATGTCAGGGCGCCTTCAGATCGGGATCGACGGTCTGGCCGTCTTCGATCTGGATGCCGAACGAGTTCAGGATCATCGATACCTGCGTGTACTGCGCCACGGTGAACACGAGGTCCATGCACTGACGCTCGGAGTAGTGCTTCCCCAGTTCGGCCCACACAGGGCTTGAGACGAAGTGGTCGCGGTTGAGATCGTCGCACGCCATTAACAGCGCCTTCTCGGCGGGGGCCCATCCGTCTGAGCCGGCACCGATCTTGATACGCTCGATCTCGCCGGCGTTGAGGCCCGACTGCAGGCCGATGCGATGATGCTGTGTCCACTCGTAGCCGGACTTGCACAGCCAGCCCACGCGGAGGATGGCGATCTCTCGGTCGCGCGGCGTTAGCGAGTTGCGTGACATGATGTAACCGCCCCACCACGAGAAGGCGCGGAAGGCGTCAGGCGCGCGAACCAGTGTGCGGAAGATGTTGAGGATCGAGCCGTCCTTGCCGCGCGACTTGGACAGGCGGTCGATCTGTTCGGGCGTGAACTCGCTGTCGCCGAGCGGCGCGATACGTGGTTTCGAGAGTCTCATGCTGCGTCCTCAGTTGGCGGGGGTGGGCTGGCGAAGCGGAAGCAGCTCGAGCACGTAGCCATCCGGGTCTTTCGCGAAGCCGACGATAGAGCCACCCACCTGATCAGAGGGCTGTGGCTCGCGCGTCACCTCGAAGCCGGCTGCCTTGATCTTCGCCGCCAGGGCCATGGGATCCTTCACGCGCGTCACGATCTTGATCGGCAGGTTCTTGTAGTTGGGGTTCGAGCCGTCGATCCAGTGCATCAGCACGATGTAGCTTTCGCCATCGGGATAGCGCAGCAGCACCTCGTTCATGTAGCTGAGCTCGTAGGTGCGGACCTTCTCCATGCCCATGACGTTGACGTAGAAGTCAGTCGATTTCTCGAGATCAGTCACGCCGATGCCGACGGCCGAGAGCAGGGGATCCTTCTGCGGAGGCGCCTCGGCGGCTGCGGGAGGTGTTGTGACGGAAGGCGCGGGTGCACTCGGCTGATCGCTGCAACCCGCCAGAACAAGCATGCAGCCAATCGCCGGCAGCAATGCCGCAAGTCGTTTCATTGTATCCTCCCCATGAGTCTTTCGGGGAAGCTACAGCAACGCTGCTGCTGGCGCCAATGACCTAGCCCGCGCGGCGGAAATCCGTCTCCGCCAGCATGCTCGCCCGGCCTGTGAGGTAGATGTAGCCATCCTCGTCGATGCGGCCGGCATCGCCCGTGGCGACAAAGCCATCCGCATCGCGGCGATCATTGTTGCCTGCGCCGGGGAGTTCGCATTCGATCGAGCGCTGTGTGCGAGCCCATATCTGGCCGATTGCCCCTATCGGAAGCCTGCGCCCATCGAGGTCGCGCACCTCGACGCTGACGCCCCGCAGCGCGCGTCCGCAACTGTCGGGTCGACTGGTGCGCTGCTGTGGTGCCATCCAGGCGATCAGGCCCGTCTCAGGCGAGCCGTAAGCCTCGCACAGGATGGTGGGGAAAGTTTCCGCCAGCCAGCGACGGAGCGTCTCGGGCGCCGCCGCGCCGCCCATCACGAGTTCACGGATCGAGCGCATCGCATACCGCCGTTCGATATCGATGCCGAAGGCCTGCAGCTCGGCAAACATTTCGGGCAGCGCAGTCCAGTGCGTAACGCGGCGCTTCTCGATCACGTCGAGCGCCGCGGCTGGCGAGAACTCGCGCATCAGGGCGATGGCGCGGCCGGCGATCAGCGCCGTCCAGAACTGTACCGGCGCCCACACGCGATGGAGCGGCAGGGTGATCAGAGAAACGCCAACCTCCGGCACGGGCGGTCGCGACAGCGAGGCCGGCGCGGCACGGCGTCTTGGCAATCCAACCGGCGCGGCGCGGCCCTCCGCACGTGCGGTCCATCCCATCAGGACGGGCTGGGCGCTGCCGAAGCGCGGCGGGGCGACCGGCGGAAACAGGTCCCAGAAATTGTAGAAACCGCCCACGGCGCCATCCATGCTGGCCTTCAGGCGCAGGGGCAGGCCTTCAACCGCCTGCGATAGGCGGATGGGAGCGACGTCGCCCGCGATCAGCGCCGCGGCGCGGCCGGCGATCAAACGGTCACGAATGGCGGGCGGCGGCAGGTCCGCATCCAGCGTGAGAAGCCGGGCATCGATCTTGGCGCAGGCGAGCGCGATCACGGCCCATTCGAGACGGTTGCGGCAGCGCACAGCCACGACGTCATCGCGGCCAAGCCCGCGGGTCACGAAGGCGTCGGCCAGCATGTCGGCGTATTCGTTCCAGTCGCGATAGCTCAGCACGGCCTCGCCCTCGAACAGGGCAGGCGCACCGCCGCGAACGGCGGCCCAGTATTCCAGGCTGCGGGCAGCAGGCTCGCTCAGGCCGCCAGCGACCTGCGAATACTCGCTACCAGGCTGTCGCGCACGCGCAACAGCTCCACGTGATCGGGAATGATCAGCCACTGAAACAGGACTCCACGCAATGATGCCAGAATGACAGACGCTTCCGCCCGAGGGCGGGCGTCTGCCCGTATTTGTCCGTTGTCCCGTCCCTCACGGACAACAGACGCCAGGTCTTCGATGGACTGCCGGGTCATGCGGTCCACAATGAGGCGAAGCTCAGGGTGATTGAGCCCCGCCGCGATAATGCTCTGATAGGCGCGCACGCTCGTCGGGTCGCGGATGGCGTCATCAATGCAGAATGTAATGAGATCGCAGAGCCGATCGAGGGGCCGTTCAGACAGCGGGGCTGACCGAACGCGCTCGTTGTAGGTCGCCACTATATGGTCGGCGAGGGCCTGAAGCAGGGCGCCCTTGGTTCCGAAATAATGCGTCGGCAGGGCGCGCGAATAGCCAGCCGCTTCGCCCGCCGCATTGAGCGTCAGCACGTCGACGCCACGCTCGGCGACGATGGAGACGGCTGCTTCAAGGATGGCGCGCTCGGCGGTTTCGCGCCGTTCCGCCTGGGTCTGGCGGTGGGGCTCATCGACGAGAATCGTCTCGTCTCGTCCAGGATGTTTGCGGCCAGCCATGTGTCATCCAACATATTGGCTGGTGAACAAGCAAGTATGTTACCCTAGGGCAACCGCGCCGACCGAATGTCGCAGCTCCCCTGGGTTATGCTCGGGGCGATTTTGCCCGGCGAGTTGACGGATGGCCGCCTTCACGGCACGGAAACACGCGCTTTTTCAGGAAACCGGACGCGGGATTGCCCGCGCCACCCCAGTCGAGGACCCGCCCCATGACAGCCAGCCTGACCGCCCCCGCAGGAACCGCCGAAGAGATCTCCGCCTACATCTCGGCGGCGACCAAGGCCTCGTGGAACGTCCAGGGCCTGGCGGCGGGCACGCAGATCAAGCCGATCAAGAAGGTCGGCGTCCTGGGCGCCGGCACGATGGGCGGCGGCATCTCGATGAACTTCGCCAACGTCGGCATCGCCGTCACCATCGTCGAAGTGAAGCAGGAGGCGCTCGATCGCGGCCTCGGCGTCATCCGCAAGAACTACCAGAACTCGGCCGACAAGGGCCGCTTCCCGCAAGAGGAAGTCGGCATCCGCATGGGCCTGCTGAACGGCACGCTGAACCGCTCGGACCTTGCTGACTGCGACCTCATCATCGAGGCCATCTTCGAGGACATGGCGATCAAGAAGGAAATCTTCGCCGACCTCGACAAGATCGCGAAGGCCGGTTGCATCCTGGCCTCCAACACGTCCTACCTCGACATCAACGAAATCGCCTCGGTGACCAAGCGCCCGCAGGACGTCATCGGCCTGCACTTCTTCTCGCCCGCCAACGTGATGAAGCTGCTCGAGATTGTGCGCGCGAAGCACACGTCTGATGCGGTGGTCGCCACGTCGATGGATCTGGCGAAGAAGATCGGCAAGGTTGCGGCGCTCGCTGGCGTGTGCCCGGGCTTCATCGGCAACCGCATGCTGGCGCGTCGCGGGCAGGCGGCTGGCTTCCTGCTGAAAGCCGGCGCGATGCCGTGGGATATCGATGCGGCGTTCAACAAGTTCGGCTTCAAGATGGGCCCGTACCAGATGTCGGACCTCGCCGGTCTCGACATCGGCTGGAAACCGGGCGCGCAGACGGCGAACCCGCTGCGCGACATGATCTGCGAGCGCACGCCGCGCCGTGGCCAGAAGTCGGGCGCGGGCTATTACGATTACGACGCGGCCCGCAACGCCACCCCGTCGCCGGAGGTCGAGGCCATCGTGAAGGAGTTCGCGGCGGCTTCGGGCGTGCCGGCGCGCAAGGTGTCGCACGATGAGATCCTCGAGGAGTGCATCTTCCCGATGATCAACGAGGGCGCGGCGATCCTGGAAGAGGGCATGGCGCAGCGGGCGGGCGATATCGATGTCACCTGGCTCAACGGCTATGGCTTCCCGCAGGACAAGGGTGGGCCGATGTTCCTTGGCGACAAGGTGGGTCTGCAGCGCGTGCTGGAGGTCACCGAGCGCGTGGCCAAGAATGTCGAGGAGATCAAGGTGTCGAACCTGCTCCGCGCGATGGCGAAGGATGGGCGGAAGTTTGCGGATCTGCCGGCGCAGGCGATCAAGGTCTAGGGCTGCTATTACGACTGCTACTTCGTACTACTACGGGCTCCTTCGGGAGCCCGTTTTCGTTTGGTTTGTAGAGGACGCCGAGGATGGCGGCGGCGATCAGGGCGGGGATCAGCGCAATGAGCGGCAGGCCGTAGGCGCCTAGTGCGACTGCGCCGGAGATGCCGAAGGCGACGAAGGCCTGGCCGAGGCCGGCGATGACGGAGCCTTTGGCGCGCCGCCTTGCGAATTCGCGGCGGGAGCCGGGCATGCGGCGCCAGAGGCCGATGAGGGCTGAGGCGGTGGCGGCAAGGCAGACGCCGGCGAGGGCCCAGAGGCCGGCGGCGAGATCGCGCCAGAGCAGGGCGACCAGCGGCAGGGTCATCAGCACCAGCACAGGCAGGATCGCAGCGACCAGCTTGGCGCGGTCGATCATGGCGGGAGCGACTGGCGCGGACGTGATGAGGTCCGGCGCGTCTTCGGCCGAGACGGTGATCCACACCAGGCTGGAGGCGATGGTGGAGGCCAGCAGGGTGAGGACGGGCACGAAGGTTTCTTCCGTAATGGTCAACGATCCGCCCGGCCGCATCAGGATGAAGCCCAGCGGCAGGAGATAAAGGAGTTGCATGCCAATCTGCGAGAGCAGCAGCGGATCGCGGCGCAACAGGCGGAACTCCTTGCGGATGACGGACGCCATGACGCCGCCGCGCAGATTGATGATGCGGGCATCGGCGACGCGCTTGCGCTGGCCCATGCCGGATGCGGCGGCTGCGTCGCCCACGAAGCGGCGGCTGAAGAGGAAGACCGCGAACGGGAAGAGGCAGGCGACCAATGCCACCCAGATCAGGGTCGAGACAATGTCGCCGGTGAAGGCGCGGGAGGGCAGCAGCCACCAGGCGCCGGGGTCGATGTCGAGGCTCGTGATGTACTCGGCCATCGCGGCTTGTTCCTCGTCGCGCGAGCGGCCGCTGGTGATGTTGAAATACTGGAAGGCCAGGAACACGCCGGCGCCAGCAAGCGCGCTGAAGATCTGAGCGAGGATGCGCGTGTTCTTCGGACCGATCAGGCGGAACAGTGCTGTGACGACAAGCAGCGCCAAAGCCGTCGCGGCGAAGGCCAGCGAGACCAGGAAGACGATGGACGACAGCCAGAGGGGCGACGAGAAGATCGCCAGCCACAGCAGCGGGGGCCCCAGCAGGCCCGCATAAAGCGGCAGGGCGCCGATGGCGATCGCGGCCGCGCGCACGGCCAGCATGCGCCAGGGCGAGAGGGGCGAGGACAGGATGAGATCGAGATCGTTGCGCGTGTAGATCACATCGACCGCCGCGAGGATCGAACTCGACAGCATCACCGAGCCGATGAAGGCGATAATCACGCCCACGGCGGTGAGCGCCAGCCCATCCCATGCGCTGTCGATGAAGGGCGGCGGCGGGATCATCGGCCCCAGGCGCTGGAGCATGAAGAAGGAGAACACCAGCCAGAGCGAAACGAGCAGGCCGAGCATGATCAGGCCGCTCTTCGGGCGTGTTTTTCCCCTGCGCCAGAACAGGCGCAGTTCGTGCGACATCAGCCAGGGGATGCTGCCGGGCTTGCTCATACGGCTGCGGGGGTGGCGGTGAGCGACAGGAAGACGTCTTCGAGCGACTGGCCCTGCGCGCCGGCGAAGCCCTGTAGTTCGTTGAGGCTGCCTTCGGTCAACAGCTTGCCGTCCTTGATGATGCCGATGCGGTCGGCCATGCGTTCGGCCACTTCGAGAATGTGGGTGGTGAGGATCACGGCGGCGCCGGCGGCAACGCGTTCGCGGATCAGGTCCTTGACCAGGCGGCTGGCCGCCGCGTCGAGGCCGGTGAGCGGCTCGTCCAGCATCAGCAGCTTCGGCTCGTGGATCAGCGCGCCGGCGAGCACGGCCTTCTGCTTCATGCCGCGCGAGAAGGTCTCGCAGCGATCGTTGCGGTTGTCCCACAGACCGAGCAGGCGGAGCAGGGTTTCGGCGCGCTTGCGGGCCTCGGCGGTATCGACGTTCCAGAGACCGGCGACGAATTCAAGATATTCCCACGCCGTCAGCTTGTCGTAGAGCAACGGCTCGTCGGGCAGCCACGCGATCATGCGTTTTGCGCCCAGTGGGTCGCGCCGGGCATCGACGCCGAACACCTCGACCTCGCCGGCGTCGGCGTTCAGCAGGCCAGCGATCATGCGCAGGGTGGTCGTCTTGCCCGCGCCATTGGGCCCGAGAAGGGCGTAGAGCTCGCCACTCCGGACCTCGAAGTCGATGCCATCGACCGCGCGCTTGCCGCCGAAGCTCTTGGCGAGGCCGGTGACTTTGAGACCGCTGGACATCTATCAACCTGTTCCAGATTGGGCCGCCGTGCGGCCGGGTATCTGAATGACACCTAGCCGGGCTTGCGCGATCCGTCAGCATGTCTTGCGAGTTCTGCTTCCACGCGAATGCGCGCCCGCCGCGATAGACCCCCACCTGTCCTCCCCCTTTCAGGGGGAGGGACCTTGTTTCGCAAACTTGCTTCATATCGAAGGGCGGCGGCGCATCAGGGTTCCTCCCCCTGAAAGGGGGAGGACAGGTGGGGGTCTCTTTCCGCGTGTTGATCCGTGAGGGTGAGTAACGCGTATAGCCGGATGTGAACCCGCTCGACCCCTTCCTTGCAGTGCTTGTCGGCATGGCGCTGGTCATGTCTGCGGCCTGGTTTGTCCAGCTGGGAACCCGCAATGGCGGGTGGGTGGACGTGTTCTGGACATTTGGCGCGGGGGCGGCGTGTGTCACGGCCGCCCTGTGGCCCGGTCTGGCGGAGAGCGCCGCCCGGCAATACCTCGTGGCGGGGCTGGCGGCGGTCTGGTCGGTGCGCCTGGGCTCCTACATCGCGCATCGCGTGGCGAAGGATGCTCACGAGGACAGGCGCTATGCGGGCCTGCGCACCGAATGGGGCGGGAACTTCCAGCGCAACATGTATGCCCTCTGCATCATCCAGGCGCCGGCGGCGGCGCTGCTGAGCCTGTCGGTATATGTGGCGAGCCATGGTGGCGCGGGCGCCGAGCTGGGCCTGCGCGACTTCCTGGGCGCGGCGATGCTGATGGTCGGGATCGTGGGCGAGGGCATGGCCGACGAGCAGATGCGCCGCTTCCGCAAGACCGCAGAGCGCGGGGCGATCATGGACAAGGGCCTGTGGGGCTGGTCGCGGCATCCAAACTATTTCTTCGAGTGGGTGACGTGGCTCGCCTATCCGGTGATCGCGTTTGATCCGGCGGTGGCGTGGACATGGGCTACACTGGTCGCGCCGGTGATGATGTTCCTGCTGCTTCGCTTCGGCACCGGTGTTCCGGCCGTCGAGAAGACCATGCTGGCCAGCCGTGGCGATCGTTTCCGTGACTATCAGCGCCGCGTGAGCGCATTCTTCCCGCGTCCTCCGAGAAAGCTGTCCGCATGAGTTTCGTGTCGCGCGCAATCATCGCCTTCGAGGGAGCGCCCCTGCCGGACATCGTGCGCAAGGGCGCGGTGTCGTTCCTGGTCGGGAATGTGCGGCGGCAGCTGAAGCACACGCCGGCCGACGCCTCGGCGCGCTTTGCCGAGGAGATGCGGGCGCATCCGATCGCCGCCCATACCGAGGACGCGAACGCGCAGCACTATGAAGTGCCGGCGGAGTTCTTCGCCTTGTGCCTCGGGCCACGCTTCAAGTATTCGAGCTGTCTCTATGAAGCGGGCGATACGCTGGAGAAGGCCGAAGTGCGCGCGTTGCAGCAGACCTGCGCCAACGCCGAACTTGCCGATGGGCAGCATATCCTTGAGCTTGGCTGCGGCTGGGGATCGATGTCGCTGTTCATGGCGGCGCGATATCCCAAGGCGAAGATCACGGCGGTTTCCAACTCGGCCAGCCAGCGTGCGCACATCGAGGCGAGCGCGGCGCGGCAGGGACTGACCAATCTGCGGATCGTGACGGCGGACATGAATGTGTTCGACACGAATGAGACGTTCGATCGCATCGTGTCTGTCGAGATGTTCGAGCACATGTCGAACTGGCGCGCGTTGCTGGAGCGTTGCCGTCGCTGGCTGAAGCCGGATGGACGGATGCTGATGCATGTGTTCGCGCATCGCACGGCCCCTTACCGGTTTGACGTGAACGATCCGGCGGACTGGGTTGCGCACCACTTCTTTGCCGGTGGCGTCATGCCCAGCCGCGACCTTGCCGCCAACTTTCCGGACCTGAAGTG
>Ga0208939_1001047_pt1 | contig 21322 bp, 12 predicted proteins | sample AD_STIC12_MetaG_FD_184437 | JGI IMG/M metagenome (GOLD analysis project Ga0208939, IMG submission 184437) | Active sludge microbial communities of municipal wastewater-treating anaerobic digesters from USA - AD_STIC12_MetaG (SPAdes) (version 2) | ecosystem: Engineered > Bioreactor > Anaerobic >...
GGAGGGGTTTGGGTCGATTTCGGAGGGTTAAGGCGTGGTATTTGGAGGTTGGTTCCCATGGCGCGGACCCGCCCGGGCGGGCAGTTCTCGGAATTTTCGACGCACCCCGCTTAGGCGATGATTTGGGGATCACCTACCTCAACGGTGTGCAGGTCGATACCCGCTCCGCTTCCACGTTGGGCAGTGTCGACACCACCAGCGGGGTCTTCAACATCGGACAGGACCCTACGGGCAACTACGGCGAGACCGGCGAAGCGGACATCGATGATCTCGGTGTCTGGCGTCGCACGCTGACCGCCTACGATGCCTACGCCATCCATTACGTCGGCCGAACCCACGGTTCGTCATTCGATTCCGCTACCGCCCCCACACTCTCGATCGGGATCGTCGAGGGCAAACCGCAGATTGCATGGGACGGCGCTGGCACCGTCGAGCAGGCAGACAGCATCCTCGGCCCCTGGACTCCAGTCCCGGGAGCAACCTCGCCTTACACGGTCGAACCCGTCGGCGCCGGCAAGTTCTTCCGCGTGAAGCAGTAGAACATTCGTCATTCCCTCTGTAAACCACGGCGGCCCCGAAACACTCGGGGCCGCCTTTCTGTTTCCACATCGCTCGAGCCGCCTCAGCCGGCCCGCAGCCGTTCGCATTCTGGCGTCTTCGGCTTCGCCGCGGTCACAAGCCCATGAACCATGCGGGGCTGGTCCGTCTGAATTGGCTGGAGGCACTCTTCCCGCTCTTTCGGTGAAGGCGCACTCGTGCGATTTGGCAATCTGGGCGGCGAATTCTTGCTGGCATCGGAGATCGGTCACGGCAAGTATCCGGCAAGAATCTCAAGCGTAAGAAATCAACCCCGCGATCGCCCCACACCCATGAAACATCCCAGGTCGCTGCACGGAACACGCCCGCTCACTCGGCTCTTCGCCGCCATCGCCGCGCTGGGCGTGTTGTCCGCGCCCAGTCTCTCGAGCGCCACCTTTGCCGTGAATGGATTGCGCTGTGAGTATCGCGTGAACCCGGTCGGTCTCGATGTCGTGTCGCCGCGCCTGAGCTGGACTCTGGCTTCCGATGAGCGCGGTCAGAAGCAGACGGCCTACCGGGTCCTTGCCGCATCCGCGCTCGACATCCTCTCGAGGAACGAAGGCGATCTGTGGGATAGCGGACGGGTCGATTCGGATCAGACGGTGCACGTGGCGTACGTCGGGAAGCCCCTTCGCTCCCGTATGCGCGTCTGGTGGAAAGTCCATGTCTGGGACAGGGCGGGCCGACCCTGCGGGTGGAGCTCAGCATCCACATGGACAATGGGCTTGCTCGAGAAGGCCGATTGGCAAGCCCGCTGGATCGCCGACCCCGTGAGCGTCACGAACATCCTGTTGAGCGGACCCCGCAACGGTTACCACAGCCAACTGGCCACCAATGCCAGCACGACCAAATGGATCGCCCTCGACCTTGGCCAACCCGTCGAGTTCGATGCCATCGCCTTGTTCCCCGCCCGGCCGTACGACTGGCAGCCCGACACGCCAGGCTTTCTGTTCCCGCTGCGCTGGCGCCTCGAAGCGGCTCAAACGGCCGATTTCTCCGACGCTCGACTTCTCGTTGACCGCACCGGACTCGACGAGCCCAACCCTGGCGCCAGCCCCGCGATCGTCCGTTTCCCTGCGACCACGGCGCGCCATGTCCGCCTGACCGCCACTCGACTGCGCGAGCGAGACGCTGGCCAGCACGGTCTGGCCCTGGCGGAGTTCGAGGTTTTGCGCGGCCAGGACAACCTTGCCGCGCGAGCGTCCGTCACAGCGCTCGACTCGATTGAAACTGGGGCCTGGGCCATGGCCAACCTTACAGACGGGGCAACAGTGACCTTGAAGCCGGGCGACGTTCCTGGCGCGCTGCCTGCCACACTGGTCCGCAAGTCGTTCCAGATCCAAGGCGCGGTCAAACGCTCGACTGCCTATGCCACCGCCTGCGGCCTCTATGAACTGCGCCTGAACGGCCAGCGCGCTGGCGACCAGTTGCTGATGCCCGAATGGACCAGCTACCGCAAACGCATCCAGTACCAGGTCTTCGACGTCACCCACCTGTTGCAGCCAGGCACAAACGCTCTGGCCGCCGCCTTGGCCGAGGGCTGGTACGCCGGCCGCCTGATGGCCGTGGGCCGCAACGCGTATGGATCGCACCCGCGATTCCTCCTGCAACTCGAAATCGAGCTGGCCGACGGCCGCGTGCAACGAATCGTGACCGATGAGTCCTGGCGCAGTACGACCGATGGCCCCATCCGCGCGGCCGGTATCTACGACGGCGAAGTCTACGACGCTCGCAAAGAGTCGGACGGCTGGGACGAGCCCGGATTCAACGACCGTGATTGGCGCCCGGCAAGAGTCTTTGACCTGGGCGATGTGCAACTTGTTTGGCAACGCAACGAACCGATCCGCGTCGTGCGGGAGTTGCACCCGATTGCTCAGACTGAGCCTCGTCCCGGGGTCCACGTCTTCGACCTCGGCCAGAACATGGTCGGCTGGTGCCGCATCGCCGTCCGCGGTTCGGCCGGCCAGGACATCACCATCCGCCATGCCGAGATGCTCAACGACGATGGCACGCTTTATACGGCGAACTTGCGTGGCGCCCAGCAGATCGATCGTTACATCCCGCGCGCCGACGGCGACGTGGTCTACGAGCCGCGCTTCACTTACCACGGCTTCCGATACGTCGAGTTGACCGGACTCGACAAGCCCCCCGCCCGCGGCGCGGTCCTTGGGCGCGTCTTCCACTCGACCTCGCCCGAGACGGGCGGCTTCGAGTGCTCGAATCCCTCGCTCAACCAACTCATGCGCAACATCGTCTGGACGCAACGCGCCAATCTGATGAGTTCACCCAACGATTGTCCGCAGCGCGACGAGCGGTTCGGTTGGATGGGCGATATCCAGGCCTTTTCCCAGACGGCTATCTTCAACATGGACCTCGCCGCGTTCCTCACCAAGTTCGCCCAGGATATCCGCGACGATCAGGCCGACGACGGACGCTATCCCGACTTCGCGCCGCACCCGGGCGATCCGAATTCGAGTTTCTCTGGAGTGCCGGCGTGGGGTGACGCAGGCACCGTCATCCCGTGGCGCTTGTTCGAGAACTACGCCGACACCCGACTGCTCGAACAGCACTTCGAGTCCGCACGCCGGTGGGTGGAGTGGATTCGCCGACAGAACCCGGACCTGATCTGGACCAAGGGGCGGCACAACGACTACAACGACTGGTTGAACGGCGACTGGATACGCCAGGAGAACTGGCCGAACAAGGGTGGCGCCGTGCCCAAAGAGGTGTTCGCCACCGCTTTCTTCGCGCACTCGACGGAGATCGTCGCTCGAATGGCCGCCCAAATCGGCCGGCCTGACCAGGCGCGGCAGTACCATGAGCTTTTCGAACAAATCCGGGCCGCCTTCAACCGTCGATTTGTGAGTCCCGACGGTCATATCGAGGGGGGCACCCAGGCCGGTTACGCCCTCGCCCTCAACTTCGACCTCCTGCCGGAGTCACTCCGCCCCGAGGCCGCCCGGAATCTGGTGGACGAAATCCGACGCTACCAAGTCCACCTCTCGACTGGAATCCAGACGACCCATCGCGCCATGCTGGAACTGACCCGGCACGGCCATGCCGATCTGGGGTGGCAACTGCTGACCAACCGGACCTTCCCATCCTGGCTCTACATGATTGACAATGGCGCCACCACGGTCTGGGAACGCTGGGACGGCTACGTCAAGGGCCGCGGCTTCCAGGATGCCGGCATGAACTCCTTCAACCATTGGGCCTTCGGCGCCGTTGGCGAATGGATTTGGCGTCATGTCGTCGGACTCAACCCCGATACCGCATGTCCCGGCTGGAAACACTTCCTCATCGCGCCCCGGCCGGGCGGCGGCGTTGCGTGGGCGCGCGGCCATTACGATTCGATTCGCGGACGCATCGCCTGCCACTGGACGATCGAGGACGGTCGATTCAGGCTACAGGCCACTGTGCCGCCCAATACAACGGCTACCATTCGCGTGCCTACGTCCGACGCCTCGCGAATCACGGAAAGCGGCCAAAGTGCCCAGCCGAGTCGCGTCGACGAGAACGCGGCCCTGTTCGAGGTCGAGGCGGGCACCTACAGCTTCGTGTCGCCTTTCGAGGCGCCATGAATCGGTTCGCAGCGCCGGTGTGAAAGACCAGATTCTCGGCGGCGCCCTTCCGCAGGCGGGCAACCATCCGCAGGGCGTGCCGCTCGCGGTTCGCGCTGTGCATGACAGCGAACCGCAACGCGCCGTTCTCGTAACGCGGCTCACTCCAGAGAGCCATCACCCCGCGCCCGAGATCGGATCGAAGATTGCACCGGATGAGGCGGAACTCCCCGGTTCCGTCCCTGCCTTCGCCCCCCGGGCGTCGGAAGAAGATGAGGAAACCGCCCCGGACGCGGATCGGCCACGGGGCGAGGCCGGCGAGCCAGGCGGCGGGAACACAATGGATCCCTGCATCTGTCGTTCCTGCTCGGGCGCGAAGTCGGGAAACGGCAGGCAACCCTGTTCGCGCCACTGGCGCACGCGGGCCTCAGCCGCCTGCGCCTGCGCAACGTCGAGGCCGTTGTCGCGAGCGAAATAGAGAGTCTGCGACGGGAAAGCGAAGCCGGTGCCGCTCTCCTTCACCACGTCCATGACCCGCAGGAACACGTCTTCTCGAATGCCGAGAAACTCGGGCCAGTCCTGGGTCGTCGCATAAGCAAACACCTCGATGTCCAGGGACGACGCTCCGAAACCGACAAACCGAGCCCGCATTCCCTCCGGACTGATCCGCGGATGGCTGAGCAGGATCTCGCGCGTTCGGGCCAGCAGGTAGCGCAACTGCTCGGGGCTCGTTTCGTAGCGGACGCCAAAGACGCACTTGATCAACATCCGGTCGCGCTGGCTCAGGTTGACGACCGGCATTCTCGAAAGCGCGGCATTCGGAATTGTCGTTAAGGTCCGATCCACACCCCGGATTCGCGTCGACCGTATCCCGATGCTCTCGACTTTCCCGAGATCGGATCCGTATTGGCAGACGTCGCCGACGCGAATCGGCTTGTCGGCGAACAGACTCAGGCCGCCGATCAGATTCTCGATCGTCGGCTGAGCCGCCAACGCGATGGCCAATCCGCCCACACCCAGGCCCGCGATAATCCCGTAGAGCGGCAATCCCAGCCGGTCGGCGCCCATCGCCAGAAGCCCAGCCCCGGCCACAATCCCCAACAGACGGGTGCATATGCGGATGAGATGGGCGTCAATGCTCTCGGGCGCAATGCGCGGCGACGCGATGATCGCCTCTGCCACCAGGTGAGCGAGGCGCCAGGCAATCCAGGCGCCGGCGATGAACGTGATGCCCGTTGCCAGCGACTCGATAGCGCTGCCCGCTCCACCGCGCAGGTTCAACTGCACCAGCGCCAGGTACGCCACAACGGGAGTGACCAGGAGCAGGAACGCCGGCAAAGCCGTTTGCACCAGCGCCCACCAGAACGGGTGTTGGGGGCTGCCCCGGCGCAACAGCCTGCACACCAGGCGCAGCAACAGCCCGACTCCAGCCAGCAGCAGCGCCAAACCAATCCACTTCCAGAGCGCCTGGCCGGCAAGCGGAGCCCGCAGCCACGACGGCAGTCCCCGAATCCAGGCATGCGGCACCATCCACCCACCGCCCGTGATCACCAAATCCTGCAGGTTCTCGACGGGAACCGGGCGCGTGTAGGCCAATCCCCGCACTCGATCGTAGAACTCGCCAGCCCGGTTCACCGTGTCCGCACTGAACAGGAACTCGCCGCGGCGGTGTCCGGTCGACATCCGCTCGAGCACAATCTCGGTGTTCGGAACGGTCCAATACACAACGTTGGTTCCGAGTGTCGAAAGCCCCTCGGAACTGTCGGGAATCTCGTCGTAGGCCGGAAGGGGAATTCGGCTCAATGTGGCATAAAGGGCGAAGGCCGCGGCGCGCCCGCTCTTGTTGCGAGCCGCCGGCGGCAACCCGCTCAAATCCAACCCGCCCACAGCAACGTCCGACATTGTGAGCAACCGATGAAACCCCGCACGCGAGGGCGACTCCATGTATTCCTTGGCCAGGAACAAGCCGACAGCATCAATCGACTCGAGAAACGTCCGCAAGGCCGCGCACGGACTCGATCGATCGGGTGGTTTGAGCGGATTCACCGCCTCCTGGGCTCGAGCCGTCTCCCCGGCCAGGCCAAACGCCGCCACGGCCGCAAGACAAAGACGCAACAGCCCCCGGCGTGGCCCCCGCGAAGGGATGCTCTTTGGAGTCATGGTTGGAATAGCCTACAGTACCATCCCCCCAGCGTCGAGCCCCCCTTCGCAATCCTCTGCACAGCCGATTATCGCTGGACACTCTCACCTGACCTCGACCGCTGAAACGTGTTGAAGACAAGTCGTTGTTGGCATTTTGTCGCCCGGTGAGGGCGCCGGGCCTGAAACGGACAGATACCCCCTGCGCAGGCCGCGTGGCTCCACGCGGCGCAAAACTCCGTTCCCATCGACAGCCTCCAGATGCAGTGCGGTGCGGTTGTTCATCGACTCGAGTTGGTCCGGGCCGCTAAAGTGCCGCCCGCATCATGAGCGAGACACTGCAGCACCTCAACTCGACCCTCAACGGCTACGTCTGGGGCTGGCCGATGATTATGCTGTTGATGGGCACGGGACTCGTGCTCACCGTCCTGACCGGCGCGATCCAGTTTCGTCGCCTGGGATTCGCCTTGCGCGAGGTGCTGGGCAAGATTGCCCGTCCCGGCGGCGGCAAAGGAGACGTTCGCCCCTTTCAAGCCGTGGCCACCGCATTGGCATCGACAGTCGGCGTGGGCAACATTGCCGGCGTGGCGACAGCCATCGCCATTGGCGGGCCGGGCGCGGTGTTTTGGTTGTGGGTGTCGGGGCTTTTCGGCATGGCGACCAAGTACTCAGAGATCGTGGTTGCGCTGCATTACAGGGAATCGGACAGCTCCGGTGGGATGCGGGGTGGGGCGATGTACGTGCTCAAGAAAGGGCTTGGCTGGCCATGGCTGGGCGGCGCATTCGCCTTGCTGACAGCGCTGGCGGCCTTCGGGATCGGCAACATGGTCCAGGCCAATTCCGTCGCCGACGCGCTCAAGGCCACCTTGAACGTCCCTGCATGGGTGACCGGGGTCGCGTTGGTGATCCTGACGGCCATGGTGATTCTCGGCGGAATCAAATCGATCGCCCGCGTGACGCAGTGGCTCGTGCCCATCATGACGCTGATGTACCTGAGCGGCGCTTTGGTTGTCCTGGTTTGCTTTGCACCCCAACTGCCGCACGCGTTCCGGCTGATCTTCGAGGGCGCGTTCTCCGGTACGGCGGCGGCGGGCGGCTTTGCGGGCAGCACGATGATGATGGCCTTGCGGTACGGGATTGCCCGCGGCCTGTTCTCGAATGAGGCCGGACTGGGCAGCGCGCCCATGGCCCACTGCGCGGCGGATACGGACCACCCCGTTCGGCAGGGGCTCTACGGCGTTTTCGAGGTGTTTGTGGACACCATGCTGGTCTGCACGGCCACGGCGCTGGTGATCCTGTTGACCGACACTTGGAACAGCGGGCTGACAGGCGCGGCTCTGTCGGTCAAATCCTTCGGGACCGGACTGCCGGGCGCGGCTGGATCGGTTGTGGTGACGGGCGGGTTGGTCCTTTTCGCCTATTCTACGCTGCTCGGTTGGAGCTACTACGGCGAGACGGGCATCGTGTATCTCCTGGGGGCCAAAGCCGCCATACCCTACCGCGTCGCGTGGCTGCTATTCGTCTACCTGGGTGCGACCGGCTCGCTTCACGTGGTCTGGGACGTTGCAGACACCCTCAATGGGCTGATGGCTATTCCGAACCTGATCGGTCTGCTGGCCTCGGTTCCGCTGCTCCTGCGGCTCCAACGCGAATTCTTCGGCCTCCCGCCACGTCCGAAGTAACCGACTGTCTAGATTTCCTTCGCGGCGCGAGAGAAGTGGACGAACTCCTCGAAGCGTTTCGTGAGCTTGCGAATGCGTCCGGTCAGAGTCCGGCTCAGGGCGACCAGGAAGGGCGCCGCCAATGCGGGGGCTTCCTGGAAGACCTTTCGCAACGAGGCGGCAGAGATTTTAAGCACCACGCTGTTGCTGTTCGCAACGACATCCGCCGAGCGCGGGCTCTCATCGAGCACCGCCATTTCGCCGAAGCACTCGCCAACGCCCAGGGTATCCAGCGTGACCTCCCGCCCCTCGACCAACACACGGGCGCGGACCTCGCCTTCGAGCACGAGGTACATGCCGTCCCCCGGCTCCCCCTCACGACACAGGGTACCGTTGGGCGGAAACTTCAGCACCTCCATGTATTCGAGGAAGGAGGCGAGTTGCCGGTCGTCCATCTCGGCGAAGATCTTGATGCGGCGCAACGACCCCGCCTTGAGCCCATGCGGCGCCTTCCGGGCCTCCCCGGCGGCCCCATCTTCCTTCTTGAAGAACAGCTTCAACTCCGGCAGCGCCTCCGCCCGCGTCCAGACGCCAGTGGCTTCGCTGAAGAGCCAGGACGAGGGCAGAACGCGTCCTGAACGCACCCATTGGATGAGCGCGGGCAATTCCACGGGGCCGTAGGCGATGTTGTCCACGCCCCAGGCGCGGTAATAGACGGGAGGGTTCGCTTGCATGACGATTGGCGTTCTCTTTGGTCTCTCTCGAAAACACGCCGAGCCTAGTTAGCCGCGCCCCGCTGACAAGCCGAAACGGGCGGCGCCTGCGCCGCCGCCATTTCCTTCATGCCCACGTGCCGCATCCCTCGATTGCGAACCGCCACTTCCATCACTCCGTCGCGCCCTCCAGGGTTCCCTTTGATCCGTATCATCCAGGAACAACGCTCCCTTTGGGCGCCGCCGATTCATGACCTGATGGCAAGCGCCCCGAACCTCAATCCGCAACGGTCTCGCCATACGTCAGACAGGCAGCACCGTGAGCATCCATTTGCCTAAATCCGGCTTGATCGCTCTTTCAGCGATTCCTTGCTCGCGAGCACGTAGAGATGTCTGTCTCTTTGGGGATCGACGCCATCGTGTCCGCGGCCGGCCAGGGGGTTTACGATGAGCCATGGCGCGTCGGTGTCTGGGCATCCGTCGCAAGACTGTACATCAGGTCGTCCTCTGCTCCGTGGACAGTCACGATCTGGTCGCCCTTGAGAGAAGCGCGAGAACGGAGAAGGTCCTCCGCGTTCTCTTCGAGGCCGCGGCGCCGACGTTCCTTGAGCTGACGCGCGAGCAGGCGGGCACGGTCACGCCCCTGCACGAGGATGGTGAAGGCGACGCCTGGACAGAACTGCCCCGTGTTCTCGACCAGATCGGAAAGGCTTCCTCCGCGGTACTGGACATGATTGAGATCGCGGTCGTAGAGAAAAGAGGGCCTCGAAGCGCTGTCGGAAAGCAGCGCCAGCGGCGTGCGCGGACGCCGCTTGCGCAGGATTCCGGTGATTTCCCGCAGAAGGTATGGCAGGTTCGTCCCACAAAGATCGGCCCTGCGTCCATCGCCTGGATCAGCGCGGCGGGGATCTGAATCGGTCGATCAGGACCCCGTGGCGCAGTCCGCGGTCGCTGACCGTCAGCCGCTCCTGGCGCAGCTTGTCCATGACAACTCGCACCACGCAGGCTCCGGCGAGAATGATGTCCGCACGCCTCGGATCGAGACCGGGAATCTGACGCCGCGCCTGGGCATCCTGCGATCGATAGAGCTCGATCTGGCGACCGATTTCGCCCCGATCGAGCACGGTTCCCTGCACGACATCCGGGTTGTAACGGGCCAAGCCGTGTTTGACGGCGGCGAGATTGGTCACAGCCCCGCCCATTCCGATCAGCAGATCAGGCGCAGCCAATCCGTCCAGGGGACTCAACTCGGCGGCGATGGCCTCAAGCACACGATCGAGATCGTCCGCGCCGACCCGCTCGCCGAGGCGCCACTGCTCGGTCAACCGGACCGCGCCGATGTTGAGACTGAATCGGGTCTCGACGGCGGTCGCGCGCCCGATTGTGAACTGGGTGCTGCCGCCGCCCGTGTCGAAGATCGCCAGCCGATCGGTGTCCGCGCCGAAGCAGGCTATGGCGGCCAGGTATCCAAGCCGGCTTTCTTCCGCCCCGTCGAGGACCTCGATCTCGACGCCGCAACGCTGACGCACGGCGTCGATCAACCTGTCACGGTTGGATGCGGCGCGCAGAGCCATTGTGCCGACCGCGACGACCGACGAAACGCCAAGCCGCCTCGCTTCGGACGTCATCCCGGCGATCGCATCCAGAGTTCGGTCGCAGGCGTCGTGCGCAAGACCACCGCCCTCGCGCAGACCTTCTCCAAGCCGTGTCGCTTCGGATCGGTCGACCAACGTCCGCCATCGCCCGTCCTGTTGCTTGGATGCGACGTGAAGTTTGACCGAGTTCGTCCCGACATCGATCGCCGCATACGACGGTATCGCGCTCTGTTGCGTCGTGGTGCCCTGGCGCAACAGGAGCGAACCCAGGGCGCCCAGAAACGCCGCGCCCGAGGCGAGCAACATCGCCGGGGCCAGCGAACCGGCGGCATCGGCGACGGCCCCCGCGGCACTGGGCGCCGCCGCCTGGCCAAGACCGAAGAAAAGGGTTACGAACCCCAAGCCCGCCGGTGCGAATCGCGGGCCGAGCAAATCCCCGCAGATCGCCGCCATAATGGCCGGGATGCTCCAGGCAGACAGGCCGAACAGAGCGGCTGAGAGAGTGAGTCCAGCGGGCGAGGGCCAGAGCGCGAACAGGCCGAAGGCGACGGTATGAATCAGATAGACAATGACCAGGGCGCTCTTGCGCCCGATCACGTCCGAGACCCATCCCCAAAGCAATCCACAAAACAGGCCCAGCCAGCCCATGGCCATGAACAGCCGGCCCGCGGCAGCCTGAGTATAGTCGGCCTCGGCTACGAGGTACTTGGTGAAGAAGGTCATGTAGATGATGTACGAGAAACCGAACGCGACATAGATCGATCCGACATGCCACATGACCCCTGACCGGTAGACGCTGCTCCAGCCGAGTCCGCTCGCCCCCGCGAGCGCGGGCACCTCGTCCACCACCGCTCCCAAGGGGCTCAGTCCGATCTCCGCTGGCCGGTTCCGCAGGGCCGCCAGGGCGACAATCGCCAGCCCGAATGTCACGCCCGAGAAAACGAACCAGCAGATGCGCCATCCCGTATCTTCGTTTCCGGCCAACAGGCGGGGGACCATCGGGCCCAATACGATGAGCCCCAGTGAAGAGCCTGTCACGCCGATGCCGGAAGCCAACCCGCGCCGGCGCTGGGCGAACCAGGCGCTCAGCAGTGCCATGACCGGAACGTTGCTTGCGCCGCTGCCGATGCCGGAAAGAGCCCGCCAGCCCAGTGCGGCCCCGAAGCTGTCGGCGAGTCCGGTCAACAGCATGCCCAGGGCCGTCACCGCCAACCCGGCCGCAATCACCGCGCGGGGGCCGAACCGCGATGCCAGTGCGCCGCCGACCAGCGCCAGAACGAGGTAGCCGGCCAGATTGGCTGTTGCCAGGGCGCCGGCCTGGGTGTTGCTCAGGAGCAGTCCCTCCTGCATGGGCGGCAGCAGCATAGTGTAACCGAAACGGGCCAGACCCAGGGCGCCAAAGACAACCAGCGTACCGACCGCCAAAACGATCCACGCGTAGTGAAGCCTCGGTGCGGAACTTCTCACTGCGTCATTGGGCGTGTTCATCGGTGGAATCGCATCGAGACCACGACCAGTCTGGCCAGTCTCCCTGGAGGGTTGCAAGGATTCTCGATGGTTGCGCCATGCCCGAGCGCCTCTCCCACGAGACCTCAAGTGAACGAAGGCGCTGGACGCGCGCGCGTCCAGCGACAAGGCCACCTGCTACGATCTGGCGCGCGACCTGGCCGGGTCGGTGAAATGGCTGCCGCGCGATCTGGCCACGAATCCAAAGTATCTGAATGGCTTTGGGCGATGAAAGGCGCGGTGCTGCTCGACACCGGGCCATTGGTGGCGTTTCTCGCCGCCGGCCTGGAGCATCATGAGTGGGTCTGCGAGCAGTGGAAAAGATTGCACCCGCCGCTGTTGACTTGCGAGCCGGTGCTCACGGAAGCCGCTTTTCTCCTGAAGCGGGAAGGCCGGGAGAGCGACCCGCTCTTTGCCCTGCTGGAGCGTGGCGTGTTGCGGGCGGGGCTGGAGGTGGAGGATCAACTGGCGGACCTGCGCGCATTGATGCGCCGCTACCGGGATCGCTCCATGTCCCTGGCCGATGCCTGTCTGGTCCGGTCGGCGGAACTCCATCCGGGTGGCATCATCTTCACCTTGGACGAGGATTTCCGAGTCTATCGCCGTCATGGGAACAAGGTCATCCCGATGTTGATGCCGTAAAGGCAATGGGTTCTGGCCTGGGTACAGGCGCGCGTCTGGTCTCAACTCTTGCGGGCATTGAAGGGCCATGCCGGACCAGTCGGAACGAATTCCATCGCACCAGGGAAAGATGGTCATTTCATCGCCACCTCGTAGAGCATGCGGGCGCCTTGGCGGGCGTCGCCGGCGACATCCGCGGTGAAACGGAGCGCGCCTCCTTCAACCGTCACGGGGACTTGAGCCAATCGACGCCCGCCCGGCGCCAGGGCCCATACTTCGTAGCGGTCCGGATTGGCCAGCGCGATGGCCAGATGCGCCTTGCCGGCGCGGACGAGGTGCGGCATTCGGCCCCAATTGCGCAGGGTCTGGCGCGTTTCCTCCGCGTACTCGATGCCGGTGTTTTGCAGATCGGTGAGATGGGTCACAAGCAGGCGCCGACTACGACGGATCGGATTCTCATCCAGGGCGCTGACCCAGACCGTTGCGTTACTGCCGTCCATTCGCACCGAGACGCCGCCTCCAGGGGCCTCGATCGAATGGCCGACAGTTGCGTACCCGCCGGCGGTGCGCGGGGTGTCCAGGACGAGCAGGTCGCCCGGGGCATCGATGGTCAATTCGCCCGTCTCGCTCTGGTAGATTTTGCGTCCCGGGTCGGTGAGATTGCCCGGTTTGGCGAGAGGCAGACGCTGCACAGCGGACCAGAGGGCTGCGTCGTCGAGATCGTACGGATCGGCAAGCAGCACGGGCTTCGTCCGCTCGGCGCTGGGGACGCTGACGGCGGCAGCGGCGGCGGCGAATTCATCCTTCGACGTCTTCCAGCCCAGGGGGGCGAGGATGTCGTGCGGCAGCGGGAGAGTGGGGGAAGGCATGACCCGCGTGCCGATGCGGGTGATCCAGGCCAGCCAATGCCATCGAGGGGCGAGGGTGGGGATCTTGCGGGGCGGATTGGCAAGGTCGTCCGGGGTCATCACGACGGCGACCGAATGGGGGGCCGGTTGGAGGTCGCCGCGGAGGAAGAGGCAGAGCGACGCGCGCTCGGCGGCCTGGCCGAGCGGGTCGCATGCCATGTCGAAGTAGTTCATTCGGGAGGGAGTGAACATGGCCTCGCGCCCGTGGCTGTAAGCGAAACGCCAGATACCGTCCCAGTCCTGCAGCGCGCCCAGCGCCCCCGTGAGGATGCCGCCGACACCGCGGAACCGGCCCGGGGCGGAGTAGTTGTACTCGGTGATGGTGAACGGGCGGTCGAAGAGTCGGGTGAAGCTCAGGTTGCGTCCGCCGGTGGCGCCGGTGGCGATCGGGCTCGTGTTAGGACAGCGGCTGGGGAGCCGCCACGCGCCTTCCAGGAACTGCGGATGGTCGACGTAGAAATGGTCGTCGACGTAGTCGTAGACCGCGCGCGCCGCCTGGTCGGTGGTGAATCGCGTCCAGGAGTTGGCGTTGCTGACGAGCGCGCGGCAGCCGAGGTCCTCCCTCAGAAATCGCGTCATCCGCAGCACCATGTCGCGCTCCGTGTCGCCAAAGAACGCGATGCAATCCCGAGTTCGCACCTTGCTGTCGTAGATGTTGTCGGGCAGTGCCACCGACGCCTTTGCAGGATCCTCATCGGATCCCAGCTCGTCGCCCCAGGCAGCCGCCAGGGCGGCGCGGTCGGCGTAACGCTTCGCCAGCCAGCGGTTCCAGGCCTGGCGCCACTCGTCAAAGGCCCGCAGGTCCTTGAGGAAATTGCCGAAATTGCCCTCATTGATCATCGAAAGCCAGGCCAGGGCCGGCTCGTCCGCGTACCGGCGCTGCGTGTAGGGATTGACATGATCGAGCAGCGATCGGCTGAACTGCTTCCAGTTTTCGTACGCGCCCGCGTGGACCGGCACCAGAATCTTGAACGTGTCCATCGGCACCTCGCCGTTTCGGTCGACCCCGATCTCGCGCCACGGCACGCCCCGGGAGACGAACAGGTCGGTGGTCAGGTAAATGCCGCGTTTGATGAGCGCGGCCATGAGGTAGTCGAATTGATCGAGCTTCTGCGGATTGAGCGTGGTTGTTGGACGCTGGCCCTGGGTCAGTTCGCGCTCGTAATGGTGGATGCGCAGGGCATTGTAGCCCAGCCGGACAAGGCGATCCGCCAGTCGATCGGCCTCCGGTTTCGACACGAAGTGCGCGCCGAAACAGAGGTTCACGCCGTAGAACCGCCGGGGCGTCCGCGCAGAACGTTCGAAGGCAAAATGACCGTCCGGGCTCACAATCACCCGCCCATGCTGGCCCGCGGGAGGATCGACAAAGCCCATCGAAGAGAAGTCCAGAGCCGAGCCGGGTTCGATGTCCAAATCGGGCTCGAGCGGAATCCAGTCCGTGCCGGCTGTGAGTGTGACCGGGACCGCGGCATCCGCGGCGTCGAGGGGCAGGGCGGCTAACCAGCAGGCGAAGATCAGGGCTTTCATGGCGTAATACGTTCCAGTGTTTTGTGATGCATCATCGGACGCCCCGGGGCGGGAGGCAAGCGCGCTGTTCGAGCGCGCCTGGCGTGTTTCGGATTGGACAGACGGGAAAGTGAACTGTAAGATTTCTACTTAATGAAATTCGAAACTCTTTGTTTGCATGGCGGCACGCAACCGGATCCGACGACTCTGGCGCGGGCGATTCCGGTGTATCGGACGGCCTCGTACAACTTCCGAAGCACGGAGCACGCGGCGAATCTCTTTGCGTTGAAGGAGCTGGGGAACATCTACAGTCGGCTGACCAATCCGACGACGGAGGCTTTAGAGAAGCGCGTGGCGTTGCTCGAGGGCGCTCCCGAGTTGGGCGCCCTGGCAACGGCCTCGGGGACGAGCGGCGTTTTCTACTCGATTATCAATCTCGCCAGGGCCGGCGACAACGTGGTCAGCGCCCGCAACTTGTACGGAGGCACCTACACCCAGTTTAATGACATCCTGCCCGCGCTGGGCATCGAGATCCGGTTCGTCGACTCGAATGACCCGGAGAACTTCGGCAAGGTGATCGATGGCCGGACACGCGCGCTGTTTTGCGAGGCGGTGTCCAATCCGGCGCTCGAAGTCACCGATCTCGAGGGCGTGGCGGCGGTGGCCCGGCGGGAGGGTGTTCCGTTGATCGTGGATGCGACTTTTTCGACGCCTTATCTGACGCGACCTCTGGCGCATGGGGCGGACATTGTGGTGCATTCGCTGACGAAGTGGTTTGGGGGGCATGGGACTGGGATTGGGGGGATCGTGGTGGATGGCGGGCGGTTCCCCTGGGCCGCCGGCAAGCATCCGCTCTACACCGAGCCGGATGCCAGCTATCACGGCCTGCGGTGGGGGGTGGATTTGCCCGAACCGCTGCGCGCGTTGGCGTTCATACTGAGAATGCGGACGGTGGCCCTGCGCAATCTGGGGGCCTGCCTTTCGCCGGACAGTTCGTGGCTATTCCTGCAAGGCATCGAGACCCTTCCGCTGCGGATGGAACGTCACTGCGACAATGCCAGGGCGGTCGCCCGGTACTTGAAATCGCATCCGCGGGTCGAATGGGTGCGCTTTCCCGGTCTGGAAAGCGACCCGATGTTCGAGCTCAACACGAAGTATCTGCGGGGCAAGGGCGGGTCGATGGTCGTGTTCGGCATCCGGGGTGGAAAGACGTCCGGAGCGAAGTTCATTGATGCCCTGAAGTTGATATCGCACCTGGCCAACGTGGGCGATGCGAAGAGCCTGGCAATTCACCCGGCCACGACCACGCATTCCCAGTTGACCGAGGCGCAGCAGCGGGCCGGGGGGATCGCGCCCGAGTTGGTCCGCTTGAGCATCGGACTGGAGCACATCGACGATCTGCTCGCCGATATCGAACAGGCTCTGAGCCGCACGGCGTAAGCATCCGTTCGGGCCTCTGCAACAAGCAACGTCCCATTCTCACCCGAACTGCCATTCCTCGAACGAATGGGTGATTCGCGGAGAGCGTTGGCACTCAGCGGTTGAATGCGGACGGGGCTTGCGTCAGGGGGCCTGACGTCGCACACTGCGCGCCGTTTGTTTCATGACCCGTTCCATTGGCAAAGTACGAACGCAGTTCTTCGAGTTTCATAATCGCAAGAGGCCTTTTCAGTTGCGGCTGGGTCCGGTCTTGCCCCGGTTCACGCTGGCGTACGAGATGTATGGCCGGCTAAACGCGAATCGCTCGAACGCCATCCTCCTTTTCCACGCCATGACCGGCAGCCAGCATGCAGCCGGGCTGAACCGGGAGGTGCCCGGGCTTGATGGCCGGTGGACCGACGAGATGCATGAAGGCTGGTGGGATGATTTCATCGGGCCCGGCAAGGCTCTGGACACCCGCCGGTTCTGCGTTATTTGCGCGAACTATTTGGGGGGGTGTTACGGTTCGACTGGCCCGGCTTCGGTGAATTCGGACACGGGCCGGCGCTGGGGGCCGGGATTTCCGGTGTTGCGGATGAGGGACATTGTGGATTCGCAGATGGCGCTGCTGGACCATCTGCGCGTGCGGCGACTCCACGCCGTCATCGGGGCGTCGATTGGCGGTTTTCTCTGCCAGGTGCTCGCCACACGCCACCCTGATCGGGTGCGGATTGTCGTGCCGATCGGCACAGGGATCGAGACCACCGTGCTGCAGCGGATCATGAATTTCGAGCAAGTCACGGCAATCGAAGCGGATCCCAACTTCCAGGGTGGCGACTATTACGACGGGCCGCGGCCCGACTTCGGGCTGGCCTTGGCGCGGCGCATTGCCCACAAGACATTCGTCTCGCTAGATGCGCTGCGTGAGCGGGCCCGCAACGAAGTCGTCAGCCAGAAACCCCCCTTCGGCTGGTACGAAATGCGGCATCCTGTCGAGTCCTACATGCTGCACCAGGGCGAAAAGTTCGTCCGACGCTTCGATGCCAACTCCTACCTGCGCATCCTTGATGCCTGGCAATGGTTCGATCTGGTCGAGGAGAGTGGCGGCCAGGATATGCACGAACTGTTCGGGCGCTGTCGAAAGCAGGAATTCCTGGTCTTCAGCATCGACTCGGATCTCTCGTTTTACCCGAGCGACCAGGCCAGGCTGGTGCAGGTGCTCAAGCGCGCCGGCGTCCCCTGCATGTGGATCACCGTTCATTCGGAAAAGGGCCATGACGCTTTCCTGCTCGAACCGCGGCTCTTCACGCCCCATTTGACGCAGGTGCTCGACCGTTTCTCCACATGAAAGATTGGCTCGGTCCGCTGAGCGAACCACTCGGTTTCCTTTGGCTCGTCCTGGTGCTCTGGATGCTGCGGCGGCTCTGGCGAAAGGAGTGGGGACGCGCCTGTTCGACCGGCCTCCTGGTGGTGGTCTTGACCCTCGTCGGCAACAACCAGTTGACTTCCGAACTCCTCGCCACTCTCGAACGTCCTTATGCCGGCCGGACCGCGGACGAACTCATCCAGGCCGATGCGGTGGTGATGTTGGGCGGCACGGTTAGCCTGTCGCGCCACGATTGTTTTGGGTTTCAGTTCAACGATGCCGCGGATCGGCTCGTCACTGCTGTTGACCTGGCGCGGCGGGGGAAGGGGCGCGTCTTGATTCTGGGCGGAGGAGCCCGCGGGGCTGGGGGGGCGATGAAGCACGAGGGCGATCTGCTGCTGCGCCTGCTGACAGCCTGGAACGTGACCTCGCTACCCGTCCTCGTCCTCGAAGGGTGCCGGACCACGCACGACGAAGCCCTCGCCACGCAACGCATCCTGATCGAGCAGGGCTGGCGCCGGGTGATCCTGGTCACCTCGGCGTCCCACATGCGCCGCAGTGAAGCGGCATTCCGCAAGTTAGGCATCGAAATCGAGTGTTACGCGAGCGATTTTCGGGGGCTGGCAGCCCTGGAAGAAGCCCGCCCGATGACGATTGTTCCAACAGTTGGTGCGCTGCAGACTCTCTCGCTCTACACGCACGAGGTGCTGGGCTGGCAGTTGTACCGTCTGCTGGGCCGCCTCTAGTTCCTATGAGCGATTGAGAACCGCAAGGCCGGTGGCGGCGTGACCGCTTGCCATCATGGTCATCTCGTGCCCTCTTCATCACAGAAACGCCGTCTGCACCACCCTACCGATCCTATCCGGAGCACTCGCTGCGCCTGATCGGTTCTCGATCCTTACAATGTGTAGCAGGTGCCCGGCGCCAAGACTGGGCCGGGGCGGAAGAACAGCTCCTGCCCGTCACGGCACTACTGGCCGAAGACCTGGACCCTGATGGCGACCCCCTGAACCTTACGGACGTCAGCGCCCTGAGCACCAACGGCGGCCCCGCCGCGCTGATCGGCACCAGTTACCTGGCCTACCTGCCCAAACCCGACTACGCCGGCAGCGACCTGCTCACTTACACCCTGTCCGACCCCTACACCAGCGTCACCGGCGCGATCTGCTTTCACGTGCTGACCGGAGACGACCTGACCAACAGCGTCCTCGATATCAGCAACCTGGGTGGTGGAGTGATGACCCTCACCGCAACCGGCATCGCGGGCTGGCCCTACGTGGTTCAGTCCGCCCCCAGTCTCTCTTTCCCCCTGTTCTGGCAAACCCTCGCCACCAACCTCGCCAACTCGGCGGGCTGGTTTCAGTTCACCGACACGGTCGCGACCAACCTCGAGCGCTACTACCGCGTGTTCACAGCCCCCAACCCGACTACCTGGCAAATCTACGACGCCGAACTGCTGTCCCTGGAAACCACGGGCGCCACCGGCCCTCTTAGCGTCATGCTCCGCGAAAGCCCCTCCCTGCTTTCGCCCGGCGTAACCCTGATTGAACCAAGCGCCACTAGCCACTGCACCATCAGCAGCTGCTTTGACGTGTTCACCGAGATCAGCCTCGACCAGGGCCATAGCTGGCACCCCGCCACCAACGGACCCGCCTCGCTAATCCTGACGGGAGGCCTGCCGCTAAACCAGTTCCCCAGTGAAAGTCTTCCGCCGCTGACCGGCCGGTATCTCTCACCGCCGGAGCAACCGGAACTCTATTCGCCCGGGATCATTCATGAGAACAAGCGGAGCGTAGTCCGGCACGGTGCGTTGGCGATACTGGTTCAACGACTTCATGCCTGAGTGACTGTTCGCCATTTCAACAGAAACCAACTTTCAATTCAATCTAAACTTGGTAGCGAAGACACAACGTCCATAGCGGGAAAATAGGCAAGCCCCGGCAGGGGTGACATCGTTGTAGAAACAGGCGCAAACAATTCCCCAGCTCCGTCAGGAGCAGCATGGTCCGGCCTCACAACCCAATCGCCGTTGCCTCCAATCCTCGTCGCGGCGAAAAGGGAGAGAAGATGCCGCCCCTGACGGGGCTGGCGAGGAGATGGCTGGCGGTTTCGACAAGGATGCCGCGCCGCCGGTGCTCTCGCTGCCCAGGGTGGCTGGAGCGACCACAAGGAGAGAGCCGCAGGGCCATGGCGCGGCCCATTTCCGGATTGCGGAGGAATTGTTGCAGTGCGCCGCTCCAAGCGGCGGCGCTAAGAAAGCTCACCGAGGGAGCCTCACCGAGGGGGGAGCCAAGTCTGCCGTGTTTCACGGCGTAGCTCTTTCAAGGGAAAGTGAAAGCCAGCAGTCTTGGCGACGGGGAGCGCAACCGTCACCAGAACGATTCATAAAACTCTCGCGGCAAATAGCAACACGCTACTGCAACCAAGTGCAGAGCAATGATAGCCAAACAGACTGCGGTTCGCGGCCCCTTAGTCCAGACGAGCCCAATAACAAAGCCATACAGCGGCCATTGGGTCCAGCCAATTAAGCGAAGCAACCAAGTATTGGGAGCCCCCGGATGAATGCGGTGCAAAATCTCACTATAAGGGAAGGACACTACGAACCCAATGCCGGGTCCATGCCCTCCCGCCGCAATCAACGATGAGATCGCCCACAAAATCCCCGCCGCCGCAATCCCAAGCAACGAGAATAAGCCTGCTCGCCACGGTTGAGGTGCGAATGTTGTTTTTATTGGCATAGGCACTTGCATGACGCCATCCAGTTTTCGAGCATTCTCCGAAAACGAAGTGCAGTGTAAGCCTCTGCCTGGTTATACCGCTGTGAACTGACTTCAACCGGCTCTCCGCGATTTGGATGTTCTCCCTCGCCCCACCCACGCCACGAGTTGTAGCTCGAAGGCCAAAACTCCCCAGGGCTTGAAGGAGAGGCATTCATCGGGTCGACAAAACCACGAGAGGTATGAATGCCGTGAGCATAATAATCTTGCCAGCTATGGCTAAGCCTGCCCAGCGCCTTCAGACGTTCCCAGCATTCCGGGATGTAATTGAAACTGACCTCCTCGCCTGCCAAATACGCGGTGTAGGCGTCACGGGCAGCAGTCCTCCTTTGCTGGACCTGCTGTGGCGTTTCTCCCTTGTAATATTCGCGGTTGAAATGTCTGGAAAAGTCACTGTAGCCCGCGCCGCTGTCTTGACCCTCGTTCGCCTCAACGAGAATGTCCGCCATCTTGCTCTTACACTTGTCGCTAGGTTTATCTCGAAGCGATGCCAATGCGGTATTGAGAGCGTTTATCGTCAGGTCCTTGTGTTGAGATCCCCAAGGCCTACTCTTCCAAAGCCCGAAGACATCCACGAAATCAACGGGGTCGTTATTCACGAATCCGTAGAGATTCAACCCGCCTTGTTCCTCGATTGGATCACGTGAAAGCCACCTGCCGGCACTCGGGTTGTAGTACCGATACCCGTAGCACACGAGCCCCGATTCCGCATCCGTCCATTTCGTCGAAAAGCGGAACGGCTGGGCATCGGCCAGCACACCGCTCTGCCGCACCGTCTCCCCGAACGGGCCATATTCGTACCGCGCGCTCAGCGTCGCGTCCGCCGCCTTCGCCAGCCCCACCACGTTCCCGTTGCCGTCCAAGACCGCGTACTGCACCCCCGTCGGCAGTGTCTGGCCCCCGTAGCTCGTCTGGTAGTTGTTCACCCACAAGAGGCCACCCACGCCTCCCGCCCCTTGCCGCGTCCCCGAA
>Ga0208939_1001065_pt1 | contig 21089 bp, 15 predicted proteins | sample AD_STIC12_MetaG_FD_184437 | JGI IMG/M metagenome (GOLD analysis project Ga0208939, IMG submission 184437) | Active sludge microbial communities of municipal wastewater-treating anaerobic digesters from USA - AD_STIC12_MetaG (SPAdes) (version 2) | ecosystem: Engineered > Bioreactor > Anaerobic >...
TGCGCCAGGTGCTCATCAACTTCATCGGCAACGCCGTCAAGTTCACCGAATCGGGAGAAGTCATGCTGGACGTGAAATTGACCGGTCCGTCCGCCGTCCACACGGAACAAAATACCGTGGACCTGACGTTTTCCGTGAAGGATACGGGCATCGGGATTCCCGCAGACAAAATCCACAACATCTTTGAGCGTTTCATGCAGGCCGACTCTTCCACCACGCGCAAGTACGGGGGAACGGGGCTGGGCCTGACCATTTCCAAATCCATCGTAGATCTGATGGGCGGAACGATCACCGTTGAAAGCAAAGAAGGAAAGGGGAGCGTTTTTTCCTTTACCGCGCCTTTTGCGATGCAGACCGAGATGACGCCCGCAGAAGACGCCTGCGCGCTGGTCGATCTGACGGGGCGCCGCGCCCTGGTGATCGACGACAACGCCAACAATCGCCTGATTCTCCGGGAGATGCTGACCCAATGGGGAACCGTTGTCTCTTCCGTGAACAGCGGGCCGTCCGGCCTCGAGGCGCTCCGGGAGGCGCAGGTATCCGGCAAACCGTATGATTTTGTCATCCTCGATTATCAGATGCCCGGAATGGACGGTCTGACGACGGCGGTGGAAATCCGCAAGGAGCCGAAGTGGTCTTCGCTGGCCGTCATCATGCTCTCCTCCGGCTATCCGCAGGAGGACATTGCGGCGGCGAAAAAAATCGGCATCGACCGGTTTCTTTACAAGCCCGTCAAGCGCAATGATCTGCAGGAAGCCATCTGCGGAGAGTTGGGAAAGAAGGAGGAGGCACAGCCACAAGCCGGAAGTGCACCCGCTGCCGCCGCCGCGCAAAAATCTTTGAACATTCTTCTCGTGGAAGACAACGAGGACAACCGGCTTCTGATTTCGACCTACCTGAAAAAGACGCCGCACCGGCTTCACATGGCGGAAAACGGCGCCGTCGCCGTCGAGGCTGTGAAGGCGGGAAACTTCGACATTGTTTTCATGGACATGCAGATGCCCGTGATGGACGGCTATACGGCCACCCGCGAGATCCGTCAGTGGGAAAAAGAAAGGGGCAGGACCCCCGCTCCCATTATCGCCTTAACCGCCTATGCCCTGAAAGAGGACGAAAAGAAAAGCCTCGATGCGGGCTGCACCGGACACATGACCAAGCCGATCAAGAAGGCGAAACTGCTGGAGGCGCTGGCTGAATATGCCGCCGCTGAAACGTGAACGACGAGCAGAATAGCTTTGATGTTTAAATGCTCAAGCGGGGGATTCCCGCCTGGCACACCAAAAAAGTGAAGTGTTTACCAATGCTTTCTGAGGACGAAGCTTATGGGAGAATATAGTAAATTTATTTCCGAGAAGAGACGCTCCGTTGCCACGCCCAAAAGCATGGTGAACAAGGATGGCTCGTGCGTTTTCGGCACGTTCGACAAAGAGTTCGAGGATATGGATATCACAAAACTCAAAAAGCCGACTCGGGCACCGCAGTTTATGAACAGGCTCAAGCTCACGCTTTGGGAAGCTACAGAGGTGCACCTGAAAAACGGGGTACTCCTCGCGGTTTGCTGTGATATGGGAATATTCGGCAAGGTGTTGCACGTCTTTTATGACAAGCGTACCCGTAAGGTTTATTGCTGGGATACCAACCTGAAGAGTAAGGAAACGACCATTGCACCCAACCTGATCAACGGCAGCGTCGCGCAGGCGACAACCGAGGTCGGGCAAATCAAATACATCAATGACTTTGACAAGGGCAAGTGCCGTCTTTGCGGCAAACACAAATCCGACAAGGCCCAGATGGAGTACGATTTCGAGCTGATGCGTCTGAGCAAGCCCTCCGTTGTCAGCATTCCGTTCGATAAAAACAGACCTCTTTACAGTCAGAAAGATTTCTTTACGGCAAAGGGCAGGTTGGTGATCAACGGCGAGGAAATGCTCACCGACGAGGATTCCACCGCGATTGTCGACGACCACAGAGGTTATTATCCACGACGTGCTCACTACGACTGGGTGAGCACAATGGGTAGAATTGAAATCAACGGTGAAAAGAAATTCTTTGCTTTCAACCTTACAAGAAATCAATCCATCGACCAGGACGCCTACAACGAAAATATTATCTGGTTTGAAAACGAAACGACTCTGCTTCCTCCAGTAACGTTCAAGCGTGAGCCAGAGACAAAGGATTTCAAGGACTACGCTGTATGGACGATAAAGGACAAGCACGATATGGTTAACCTCAAATTTAAGGTATACAGCATCAACCCGATGATCCTGCACGCCGTTCTCGTCAATATTGATTATTACGTTGCCTTCGGCGAGTTGGAAGGCTATCTTCGCGACGAGGATGGCACCAAGTATATCCTCGATGGCATGATGGGTATGGGCGAGGACAAAACCCTATTGCTGTGAAGAAATCAATTGAATAGTAATTTATCTTTGATATAAACGATAACTCACTGTATTTATATGGCACTTGGCAAGACCGAGTTCCAACACAAAAAAGGGACGGGTGAAAACCCGTCCCTTTTTTGTGTTCCATCCGCTTAAAAAACTTACTTCGCTGCGGGAGCGGCCGGTGCCGCGGGGGCTGCTTCTTCAGCCTTCTTGTCGGCCTTCTTTGCTTTCTTTGCCTTCTTGGCTTTCTTGGCGGGCTTCTTCACATCAGCCTTCTTGTCGGCATCCGGGGTCGCCTTGTCGGCGGCTACAGCCTTGTCGGCGGGGGCGGCGGCGGGGGCGGCCTTGTCGGCGGCTACCGCGGTCATGCTCAATGCAAACACAAACGCAACCACTAAAAGTACCAAACGCTTCATCTGAAATTCCTCCTTGTGACCTTTTTAGTAAGCCCTTTTTCAGAGCCTCTTTGTTGCCCGCCATACAGCAACGAACATGCCATAGTAAGCGGAAAGGCGCGGCGTCTATCGATGCGGAATGATGGAAGGTTTTTCCACGGCGTTACAATCCTTTTTTTCAATGAAGGCACAAAGGGGCATATTTCCTCACCGGGTGGAGAATAATGCATCACCTGCGGCCGGAACGGGAACCGGCAAATGGCGAAAACGCATCCTTCCGGAACCACCGTTTCCTGCATCCGCCGCAAAAAGGAAGTTGAAAAATTCAGGGATTCACCATAGAGAGGTAGGGAACCATCGCAACTGTTCCCTACGATTCATGAAGAAAAGGTTTTTATGATTTCAAAACGCGCATCCGAATTCACATCCTTCATCGTCATGGACGTCATGGCCGAAGCTGAAGCGCTGGAGCGAAAAGGCGAACACATCATCCACATGGAAGTGGGCGAGCCGGATTTTCCGACGCCGAAAGCAGTCATCGACGCGGCCATCGCTGCGCTGAAAAACAACAAGACCCGTTACACGCACGCCCTGGGCCTCCTCGAGCTCCGGCAGGCCGTCTGCGATTACTATCGAAGGGAATACGGCGTTTCGATCACGCCGGATCAGGTTTTGATTTCCACCGGCACATCGCCGGTTCTGCTGTTTGCGATGCTCGCGCTTCTGGATCACGGCGACGAAGTGATCGTCTCCAACCCGCGCTATCCCTGCTATCAGAATTTCATCGGGGCGGCGGGCGGCAAGCTCAGGGAAATTCAAACCTACCCCGAAGAAGGATTTCAATACCGGCACAAAGACATTGCCAAAAAGATTTCCAGAAGGACAAAAGGCATCATCATCAATTCCCCGTGCAATCCGACAGGCATTGTGATGAACAAAGAGCACTTACGGGACATTGCCCGGTTTGACGCGCCGTATATTATTTCCGATGAAATTTACCACGGTCTGGTTTATGGGGACAAGGCGCACTCCATTCTGGAATTTACCGACCGGGCCTTTGTCATCAACGGCTTTTCCAAGCTCTACGCGATGACCGGCTGGCGGCTGGGCTACCTGATCTTTCCCAAAAAATTCAGCGCCGTCATGCAGCGCATTCATCAGAACTTCATGATCTCGGCCAACGGCTTCATTCAGTGGGCGGGAATCGCGGCGCTGACGAAAACCAAAACGGACGTCAAGGCTATGATTCGAACCTACGACGAGCGCCGCCGCTATATGCTGGCGCGCCTGACGGAGATGGGTTTTGTTATTCATGTCGAACCCACCGGCGCGTTTTATGTGTTTGCCGACGGCCGTAAATTTTTCACCGACTCTTACAAGGAAGCTTTCCGGATCACGGAAAAGGCAAAAGTCGGTGTAACCCCCGGCATTGATTTCGGCAGCGGCGGCGAAGGATTTCTGCGCTTCTCCTACGCCACGTCCCTGGAAAATATTAAAGAGGGGCTTGATCGTCTGGCGCGGTATCTGAAAAAAAGAAAATGAAATAGACAAATAGGCACATTTGTCGTATTTTACCGCCCGCATAAGCGAAATATTCCTAAAGGAGGATAGAAAATATATGTCGTATAAGTACATTGATCTGAAAATCGAAAATTATGTGGCCACGGTGGCCATGGCGCGCGTGGATGCGCTAAACGCCCTGAGCCTTGAGTTTGCCTCGGAAATCGCCTCGGTATTTCGTGAACTGGGCGCAAACGACGCCGTCCGCGCGATCATCTTCTGCAGCAAGGCGCGCATTTTCTGCGCCGGTCTTGATTTAAAGGAAGCGGCTGCCGGCGCAAGCCAGCAGGCCAAAGTTGTTCTGGATGTGATTCGACAATCTCAGCCCTTGTTTGACTGCTGTAATTTTATTGAAGAATGTCCCAAACCGGTCATTGCCGCCGTTCACGGCAAATGCATCGGGGGCGGCCTGGATATGATCTCCGCCTGCGACATCCGCCTGGCCACGGAAGATGCGATCTTCTGCCTGAAAGAAGCCGCCATCGGCCTGGTCGCGGACATGGGCGTATTGCAGAGACTGCCGAAAATCGTCGGCCAGGGCTTTGCCCGCGAAATGGCCTACACCGCGGCCAACTACACGGCGCGGGAAGTCGAGAAAAAAGGGTTATTGAACGGCATTTATAAAGATCAGGAAAGTCTCATGGCCGCAGCCGAGAAACTGGCCGCGCAGATTGCCGCCAACGCGCCGCTGGGCATCAAATACACCAAAGAAGTCCTGAACTTCAGCCGTTATGTGAATGTTTACGAAGGCATGGCGCTGGCCGTCCAGAAAAACGCCATCCTGCTCATGTCGGAAGACTTGAAAGAAGCCATGATGTCTTTTCTGGAAAGACGCCCGCCGGATTTCAAGGGAAAATGATGCTGATTCCTGTTTTGCAGGGAACGGTCGCGACCGTTCCCTGCCTTTTCAGCGTCCGGAGCGTCTTGATGTCCATATTCCGGAGTTCCATTTCCGTGCGGTTGACAACTTTTCTGAAAATCCATTATAAAAGTTGTCAACCAGTTGTCAACGAATGTTGTGCGTGGCGTATCATGAACAATATGTTTTCATTGGTGTTTTTTATAATTACCTTGATGTCTTTGTGCGCATTCTGCCAGACGCGGAAGATTTCATCGGCAAAGGCCTGTCCTACGGTTTCCACGCCTTCGAAGTCAAGTTCAATCATTTTGAATTTTTCCAGCCCCGCTACTATTCTGCGGGCTTGCGACCGGGAAACGTATTCAACCCCCCGGTGATACAGCTTCACCCTGACGCCGGTTTTACTGAACTGGAATGACTCATCGGTATATTGATGGAAAAGATCGGAGAGCGTGTTTTCCGATGTAAGGCTCAGGGCAAAATCAACTCTTGTCCCCCGAGCGCTCTTAATGTCTCTGATATAAACATCCCGGCCGACATTGTCGAAAACGATCTTTTTTTCAAAGCTCGCAATCGTCAACTGGTCGGCTATTTTTGATGTAAAGAATATTCCTTCGCCGCTGTGCGCCTGCGGCGCAGTGGTTTCTTTCCCCTTGAGCAGATCATGAATGGCATCCATCGTCGAAGCCAGTTTATTTTGATTCATAATGTTGTTAAAAATACCAACCCCACGGTCCGTCACCGTAAAGCGGATATGCGTGGAGGTTTTCAGCACCACCAGGTCAATCTTGTCCGACGCGGAATGTTCGATGGCATTGTTCAGCATTTCGGTAAATGCGTAGTTGACAATGGATGACACATTGCCGGAGATTCCTTGAAAAACGGAACTTTCACTTTTGACGGCGTCCAGCACCTTGTCCTCGGACAACCCCTTGTTGAGCAACACTTTTCGAACCCTCGGGGGCAACGGGATTCCCTTTTCAGGGGTGAGAACATAATGCGCCTGGTTTGCCTTGCCGATCAGAAGTATCACGCCCTCATCCGCCAGCTCTTTGAGAAATCTTTGCGCATAGGCTCTGGAAAGCCCCGTTTTGTTCACGAGGTCCGCCGTTGCAACACGCCCCTTTTTCTCCAGCAATTGAAATATCAGTTTTTTCATGTCCATAGCGTTCGCCCTGAAGGATGGTTTACGACTTTATTGTAAACAAATTTAAAAAGTTGTCAACAAGTTGTATGTCCTTAAAGAGTCCTGCCGCAATATATTGGGCGGTCGCTCGCGGACGCAACCGCTCCCTATTGGAATTCCGGATCATCTGTTGATGATGTTGACAAATTGTCGAGGCGTGATTTTGGGCCGAATTGCCTCAAATCTATTTTTTTAAACTTGATTCGCTTGGTGTTGTAGTGCATTGTAGCGCAGGAGTTGCAGGATGGGAGCGGTATTGGACACCAATGTTCTGATTGCCGCCTTTTGAAAATCGTTGTATGAAATCAAACGCCTATGAAACGTAATCAATGGACGCCATACTGCCACCTTCCGCGCCGCAAACAGCGCGACAGCTTTATCCGGCTTCGTCAAAAAATACGAAACCGCATTGCGGTTGACGGCGGGCAATTTTTAAGCCGCCACATCCTTGACGAACCGGGCCGCCCAGCCATCTTCAATCAATGGGCCGATGTATATTTTTTGGGCGGCAACGGCTTGACCATCTGGAACACATCCATCGTTACGGCTACTCACGAATTTTGGGAAACCGTCGAGGAGATGGCGCACAGCCGTGCCTGGGAAATGCTTACCCCGGAAGAGCAGCAGGCGGAAGCGGAAATGAAATTTGAACCCATCTGGTATCATGGCAAACGCATGTACCGAATGCTGGAAAGGCCGGTGCTCACCTATGATAAGTTTGGTGGTCTGACCTTTCGCGACTATCAGGAAAAAATCAACGAGGAAATCATTAAAAATGAGCCGCCGGCCATCTTTGAATCGTTTACCCTGGACCGCTCTTATCGCTATGGCATCGGTTTGAGCATGGTCGTCCACGCGGTGGAAATCAACAGGACCTCCATTGAAGACGCCATACGCCGTTTCCGCGCCATCGGCGAACAAAACTGGCGGGCGGAGCACCCCATGCCAAGAAACGAATTGCCGCGGGAAAGCATGAAGACGGCGTTTCGGAAGATGGAACACAATGCCGGTCATATAGATTTGATCGATTGACTTTCCAAGAGGGAACGCTTACACAAACGGGAAAACGGAAGCAGGATTTGAAGGCAATAAAGAAATATCTGTGCGGTCAATAGATTGCTGATGCTGTCCATCGACACGAAAAGGCAAAAGACAGATGGCTGCTGGAGTAATATAAATGAAATTGACGGAACGTAATCCCAGGCAATCGCTTAATAAGGCTTTTCTAAAAATTAAACCCGTCAGAAGCGAAATTGAATCATTCAAGACAAATCTTGTGTTATTGCTCGACAAAATCAGCGTCATCGAAAGCCAACCCAAGGACGAAAGCGAAGAACACTTAAAAAACGATCTGCGAGATTTCCTGCGCGACACTTACTACCGTGACAGTAACGCCATCAACACCAAGGATAAAAAAGATTTAGTTATTCATTTAGGTAAAACCACTGATAGTGAAGTCGGTGTTATTATTGAGGCCAAGCGTCCGTCCAACAAATCCGAAATGCTGACCAAAGATAATATCAACGTCAAAGCTTTTCATGAATTGATTTTATACTACCTGCGTGAAAGAATTACCCAGAAAAATCTGCAAATAAAATATCTGATTGCCACCAATATTTATCAATGGTTTATCTTTGACGCCCAGATATTTGACAAGCTCTTCGCTCAAAATAAAATCTTCGTTGAACAATTTCAGAATATTGAGGGCAAGCGTTTATCCGATAACCGAACCGTTGCGTTTTATGAGGAGATTGCCAAGCCATTTGTCAATAACATTGAAGCGGAAATAACTTTTACCTGGTTCGATATCAGTGACTTTGAAAAGCCCCTGCGTAACGCGGACAGGCGAGACGACAACAGCCTGATTGCGCTTTACAAACTTCTCTCACCCCAACACCTGTTAAAATTGTCTTTTGCGAATGACAGCAACAGTCTGGATAAAAGCTTTTATACCGAGTTGCTGCATATTATCGGCCTTGAAGAAACAAAAGAAGGGGGCAAAAGACTGATCGGTCGGAAAGCAGCGGGCAGTCGTGAACAAGGCTCTCTCATGGAAAATGCCATTACCCAACTGGATAGTTTGGATAGAATTTCGCGAATGGAAAAACCGCAACGCTATGGCGAAACAGATAGCGAGCGGCTGTTTAATCTGGCACTGGAACTTTCCATTACCTGGATCAACCGTCTCCTTTTTTTAAAACTCCTGGAGGCGCAACTCATCAAGTACCACAAGGGGGACAAATCATTCGCGTTCCTTAATATCGAAAAAGTAACCAATTTTGATGAACTCAACAGCCTTTTCTTTCAGGTGTTGGCGCGTAAGCCGGAAGAACGAAGCGAACAGGTTAAAAAAATGTTCGCCAACGTTCCCTATCTGAACAGTTCACTTTTTGAACCAACGGATAGCGAACACAATGGTTTATTCATCAGCATGCTAAAAGATGCACCGCTGCCTGTTCTCAATTCCACCGTTTTAAAAGATCAGGCAGGCAGGAAGCAGACGGCCCAGCGCGACACACTGGAATATTTGTTTGAATTTCTTGATGCTTATGATTTCGCGGACGATGGCGCAGAGGAGGTCAGGGAAGATAAGAAAACACTGATCAATGCTTCCGTCCTAGGATTGATTTTCGAGAAAATCAACGGTTACAAAGACGGGTCTGTTTTTACTCCCGGCTTTATCACTATGTATATGTCCCGCGAAGCAATACGCAGGGCGGTTGTTCAGAAGTTCAATGCGAAATATAAATGGAAAGCCGCCAATATCGGAGAGCTGAAAAATTACCTGGCCGATAGAAACAGCAGTCGGGAAAAGTTGGAGTTTAACGCAGTCATTAACGCCCTGCGCATCTGCGACCCCGCCGTTGGAAGCGGGCACTTTTTAGTTTCGGCGCTAAACGAAATTATTTTGATCAAGTATGAATTGGGGCTGCTGGTTGACGACCAGGGCGCACGACTATCGGATTATGAAGTCACCCTTGCGAACGACGAATTGATTGTAACAGACGAAAACGGGAAGATATTCGAATACCATCCACTGAACAAAGAAAGCAGGCGTATTCAGGAAACTCTGTTTCGTGAAAAGCAAACCATTATCGAAAATTGCCTTTTTGGTGTGGACATCAACCCCAACTCCGTCAATATTTGCCGTCTTCGGTTATGGATTGAACTGCTCAAAAACGCCTACTACAAAGCCCCGGACTTTACCGAGTTGGAAACCTTGCCGAATATCGACATTAACATCAAATGCGGCAACTCTCTGATCAGCCGTTATCCGCTGGACGCTGATATTAAGAATGCCCTGCGGAATAGCAAATGGAACGTTAACGGCTACCGCCTTGCGGTTATGGCTTATCGCAACGCCAAGAATAAATATGATAAAAAGGCAATGGAAAAACTCATTGCGGAGATTAAGAATAACTTTGAAAGTGAAGTTGCAGCCGGTGACAAGCGTGTTGTCCGGCTTAAAAATTTAAAAGATGAATTAAAAACTCATGCCACGCAGACACATATTTTTGAACTTTCCAAAGCCGAAAGAGCGGCATGGGAAGCAAAGCTCAAAAAGCTGACTGCGGAAATCAAAAAAACGGAAGCGGCACTTGAAGAAATCAAGAATAACAAGATTTATGAAAACGCTTTTGAATGGCGGTTTGAATTTCCTGAAGTGCTCAATGACGACGGTGAATTTGTCGGGTTTGATGTTGTCATCGGAAATCCGCCTTATTTTTCTCTATCTACAATAAAGGATCAAGGCAGCTATTTTGCGGAAGCCGGTTATCAATCATATTCTAAAAGTTCTGATATTTATTGTTTATTTTACGAAAAAGGCATTCAGATTATCAGGCAGAATGGCTTGCTTTCTTACATTACTTCCAATTCCTGGATGCAAACGCAATACGGTGGCTTGCTTAGAAAATACCTCGCGGAAAAAACAAATCCTTTATTGTTGTTAAATATTGAAGATAAGCAGGTTTTTGAAGAGGCAACTGTTGAATCAAATATAATAATTGTTGCAAAAGAGACGTGGAACAAGCAACTGCATGCCGTTTCATTGAAGGCGGATTTTTTCCTAGGCGCGTCTTTGCAAGAATATTTTACTGCGCACGCAATAAAAATTCCCGAGTTGCCCGAAAGTGGCTGGTCGGTTGGCAATGAAAAAGAAATAGCCTTAAAATCGAAAATAGAAAGAGATTCTATATTATTGGGGCAATATGGAAATCTAATATACAGAGGTTTTACTACCGGTTTCAATGATGCTTTTTTCATCACAACGGAAACTAAAGAGAAATTAATCACAGAAGATCCGCTATGCGCAGATTTGATCAAGCCGGCGTTGCGAGGAAAAGACATCGCTAAATATAGCTACAATTGGAAAGGCATTTGGCTTATTCTGATTAAACAAGGGTGGACAAACGAAAACAGACATAAGGAAAATGCGGAACAGTATTTTAAGCGGATCTATCCTTCGGTATATAACTTTTTAAAAACAACAGGCGAAACCGTCAGAGGAAAAGGGAAAGGTCTTTTTGAAAGAGACGACAAGGGCGATTATTGGTGGGAGTTACGGCCTTGTGTATATTATGAAGAATTTAGGAAAGAAAAGATCGTTTGGGGAGAATTGTCCGATCGGCAAAAGTTTGCCTACGACAGCGAAGGATTGTTTGCCAACAATACAATTTTTTTTATTACGGGCAACAACTTGAAATATCTTCTTGCTGTGCTTAATTCATCAGTTGCCAAATGGTATTTTAATGAAATCTCGACAAGCTCCGGGATGGGAACAAATCGTTGGTTAAAATACAAAATAGAACAATTACCTATTAAGGACATCTCAAGGCAACAACAGATGCCTTTTGTCAATTTAGTCGATAAAATACTTGCTGCAAAAAAACATGATCCTGCTACCGACACCAGCAACCTTGAAAGTGAAATAAACCAGTTGGTCTATAAGCTTTACGGCCTGACACCGGAAGAACGGCGGTTGGTCGAAGGCAAATTATAATTCTTTGCCTTTTGAAAGGAACCGGAGAACTTTGCATGACCAGGCAACAGATTAAAAAATACCTCAAAATGTTGAATGATCAGCTTGCCGGAATGGGCATCAAAGGAGAAATTTGCTTATACGGGGGCGCGATGATGTGCATCGTTTTTAATGCACGACCGGCCACAAAAGATATTGATGCTGTTTTTAAACCTGAGCAAAAGATACATTTAGCAGCCCTGAGAATTGCCAAAGAAAACGATCTGCCTCCCGATTGGCTTAATGATGGCGTGAAAGCATATTTGAGCAAAAAGCATCACAAAGATAAAATCCTCTTTCATTGGCCGAATCTTGCGGTTTATCATGCAGACGCGGAGTACCTCCTGGCGATGAAGGCAATATCAGCCAGACATAAGCAGGACATTGATGATATAAAATTACTCCTTCAGGAACTGCGATTGAAAGACGCCGCCTCTGTATTGGAGATCATTCAAAAATACTATCCGAAAAGCATGATTAAGCCGGCCACAAAATTACTGATCGAGGAATTCTTTGAATGAGCTACGTGCCATCTACGATCAACCAGACAAAAAGGAAAATGCTCAAGTATAAAGACAACTGGGCAATCCCTTATTTTGATTTTGTGGATGATTTCCGGCGTTGCCGCGGCGATGCAACAATCCTTCTTCCCCGGCCGCTTGCATTAAACCATCCCCGCTTTGATGCATTATTGGCTTCCACCGTGGAAGCCTTATGCGCGGAATTGCGGGTGAAAGCTCCTGACTGGATTATGGATGTTCCCGGTCTGAAAGATCCCTGGTTTGTCACCGGCATTGAAAACCTGAAGGCAATCGCAATTGTGGAAAGCCCTGTTTTCTTTCGAAGGCGTAAAATCTTTACCCTGCAAAACTTTTTAAGCAGGGCATAGACCAAAAAATTTAGAAGTCGATCAAAATTCTTCAACTTTCTTCATTTGCAATTTCCTGTAATGCATTTTTACTTAAAATGTGGTAGCTGCCAAACGTCGATTTATGGTTACGCTCGCTCCGGTCAAAACCTTTCGGCATAACGAATAATTACCGTAAGGCATATCCGTTATGAAAGCCTACGAACAAATCGGACGCCGGCTCCAGCAGGCCCGTGAGGAAGCAGGAATGAGCCAGGAACAGCTGGCCAACGTCCTGGGCTATACCCAATCCTCGCTGTCCAATTACGAACTGGGCAAAAGGCGCCTGTATTTCACGGATCTTCAGCGGATTGGTCAGATCCTGGGGAAGCCCATCACGTATTTTCTGGATGACGCGACCGAAGAAGCCGTGGATCTCTCCGATCTGGAAACGATCCTGCGGGGACCCTATCTCAAGGACATTCTCCAAGCATCCCGCGATTTGAAACCCGCACAGCGCAAAGCTGTTCTGGACTACATCCTTTGGCAAAAAAGCAAAATGGGAGGCGCCAAATGATTTCCCTGGAACCGACGGAGAAGCAGCTAGCCCTGCAAGAACATTTTCGACGGCTGGCCGTCAAACGCCTGCAGCCGCGATCCATCCTCGTCGATGCCGCCGAACCGGCCGGCGTTGATCCGGATTATTCGGCGGTGATCGCCGAGGAAAACCTCAATGCCTTTCTGATTCCGGAAGAATACGGAGGTAAGCCGCTGGACTGGATGAGTCTGGCCATCCTTTTTGAGGAGCTGGGCGCGGGATGCGCCGGTTTCGCCGCCGTCTATGCCCAGACCTTTCACAGCGTCGCCGCATTGCTCATCGGCGGTTCCGAAGAGCAGAAAAAACGTTTTTTCCCCCTTCTGTTTCCGCCGGGAGGCCACGTGGCCAGCTTCTGCGTCACGGAAGAAAAGAGCGGCTCCAACACTTCATCCTTCTCTACGGTTTTCAGCCGAAAGGGGAAATCCTTCCTTTTGAACGGCGATAAAGAACCCATTATCAATGCGGGACAGAGCCGCTTTTATGTGGTGTGGGCCAATGAAGAAGGCACGAGAAACCGCGCCGGAATCAGCACGTTTCTGATCCCCGCCAGGACCACAGGCCTCGGTTTCGGACCCTACCACGACAAACCCGGTTTCCGCGCGGCGCCGACGGCCGCCGTCCACTTCAGAAACGTTCGAATTCCTGAAGGAAACATGATCGGTCCCGCGGGAAGCGGATACCTTCTTCTCATGCAGATTCTGGATTGGGGCCGCGCTCTCGGCGCCGCCATTGCCGTCGGTCTTGCCCGCACGGCCATCGAAGAAGCCATTCGCTTCGCCAAGCAGCGCGTCATTCTGAAAAGACCCATCATTCGGAATCAGAGCATCGCTTTTCTTCTGGCCGACCTCGTCACGGAATTGGAGGCGGCACGCGCCCTTGTCTGGCGGGCCTGCCGGCTTATTGATTTAGGAAAAGATCACACCGTTGCTTCCTCGATGGCGAAACTCTATGCCAGCGAACTGGCGGTGCGCGCCACCACGGAAGGCCTGCTGATTCTCGGTCAGAGCGGCTACAAGCGGCCCTCCCTGATGGACAAACTGCATCGGGACGCCCAGGCCTTCCGCATTGCCGAAGGAACCAGCCATGTGCAAAAACTCATTATTTCCGGACAGTTGTAGTTGCAAAGCCCGCGGAGAAAATAATTCTTGATAAAATGACGTCCTGTGATATTTAGGGATCGCAAAGTATTGTGAAAAATGGATCCCGCCCCTGTGGCGATCTTTTTTTGCTCTTCATCATAACAATCCGTCATAATTTATTATGACAGGAAATATCATGACTGCAAGGAAGCGGATGAAGAAAGTCCGGAACAAGGCGCAATGCCTGCCCTCTTCGATCCCGTTCCAGGAGGGTTTGACCCATGAAACCATTTCAGGAGGAGCGTTATGAATCTGGTTGAATTGTTGGACAGTACGGCAAGAAAAAATCCGAATCGTGATTGTATCCGCTACATGGGAAAGGGCTACACCTATGCTTCGATTCTCGAGGCGGCGGAGAAGGCGGCAGGATTATTTCAGCAATGGGGATTGAAAAAAGACGACAAAGTCGCCATCATGAGTCTCAATACGCCAAGCTTTGTCATCGCCTTCTACGGCGTTCTGAAGGCCGGCGGCGTTGTCGTCCCCGTCAACCATAAGCTCATGGGTCCGGAAGTCCAGTACATTCTGGAGCACAGTGAGGCGAAGATCTTTCTTTTCGACGGCGCCCTGGCCGCCGTCGCCGCAAAACTCACGGGAGGATCGGTTCGCTGTCTTTCCCTGGACAGTCCCGCGGAGGGATTTGAGCCATTCGATCCCCTGCTGGCCAACGCTCCTTCCTTCCATTCCGTCCCGATTTCCGAAAACGATTTTGCGGAAATTCTTTACACATCGGGAACGACCGGAAAGCCGAAGGGCTGCCTCCATACCCATCGCAGCGTCATCATGAGCGGCATCACCGGCGCGCTGACGATGAAATTCGATGAGGACGACCGGCTCTTGATGGCGATGCCCATCTGGCATTCCTCCCCGCTGAACAACTGGTTCATGGCGGCTCAGTACGTGGGATGCACCACCGTGATGATCCGGGAATATCATCCCCTTCATTTTCTGCAGGCCATTCAGAGCGAAAAATGCACGATTTATTTCGGCGCTCCGATCTCGTACGTCATGCCCGTTCAGATGATCCCCAATTTCGACACGTTTGATCTTTCCTCCATGCGGGCCTGGATCTACGGCGGCGGCCCCATCGCCGCGGATACCGTCGGAATGCTGATGTCGAAATACAAGTCCAGTCTCTTCTACCAGGTTTACGGCATGACGGAATCGGGACCGACCGGCACGACGCTTCTGCCGAAAGATCAGGTGCGCAAAGCCGGCTCCATCGGCCACAGCGGACTTCCCGGATGCGATGTGATGGTCATGAAATCGGACAAGGAGGCTGCAAAACCCGGTGAAACCGGCGAAATCTGGCTGAAGGCCGACAGCATGATGAAAGGGTATTTCAAAAATCCCGAGGCCACGGCGGAAGCGTTTACCGGCCCCTGGTACAGAACCGGCGATGTGGCCCGTCTGGATGAGGACGGTTACCTCTTCATCGTTGACCGGACAAAAGATATGATCGTCACGGGCGGTGAAAACGTTTACTCCAAAGAAGTGGAAGACGCCATCGCCGGCCATCCGGATGTGATGGAATCCGCCGTGATCGCCGTGCCCCATCCGGAATGGGGGGAAACCGTTGCCGCCATCATCGTTCCGGCCAAGGGGAAAACCCTGACGAGTGAATCCCTTTCGGCGTTTCTGGCCGACAAACTGGCCAAATTCAAGATTCCGCGCGCGTTTCGTTTTGTGGAATCGCTGCCGCATACCCCTTCAGGGAAAATCATGAAATACAAACTCAGGGAAGAGTATCAATAAAAACACGAATAGAAAGGAACCACCGATTATGTTTGATTATCTTTTGTCAAAAGAACAGCTTAAAATCCGCGATGAGGCGAGGGAATTCGTCAAGTCGATCCCCCGTCAGACGATCCTCGACATGGACGCGGATAAAATCAAGTTTCCCAAGGAGTTCTTAAGCGAAGCCGGAAAAAGGAATCTGCTGGGATGCCGCTACCCGAAACAATGGGGCGGACGGGATCTGGACTGGGTCACCACCTGCATGCTCATGGAGGAAATCGGGACCCTCGGCTACGAAATGGCCTGCGTCTTCGGCGTGGGGGCGGAGCTGGTCTGTGATGCGATTATCCTTCACGGCACGGATGAACAGAAGGAAAAATACGTCAAACCGCTCCTGAGGGGCGATCTTTTTGCGGCGGAGTGCCTGACGGAACCCCGGGGCGGCTCCGACTTTTTCGGAGCGACCACCAAAGCCGAAGACATGGGGGATTACTTCCTCATCAACGGGCAAAAGCGATTTATCGTCGGAGGCGAGGGAGCGGACTTCTTTCTGCTGTACGCCAAGACGGACTTCGATCCCAAAACCAGGCCGCAGAAATCCATCACCGCGTTTATCGTGGACCGCGGTCCGGGTGTCGAGACGAAATATCTTTACGGCCTGATGGGCTGCCGCGGCGGAGGAACGGCGCGTCTGGTTTTCAAGGACGCCAAAGTGCCGAAAGCCAATGTCGTCGGCAAGGTCAACGGCGCCTATGACGTTTTCAACACCATGATGATTCCGGAGCGGCTCGGCACGGCGGCCATGACCATCGGCGCGGCGCGTCCGGCCCTGGAAGTGGCCACGAACTACACCACCCGGAGAAAAGCCTTCGGCCAGGTCATCGCCCAGTTCGAGGGCGTCAGTTTTCAGGTGGCCGAGGCGATCATGCTTCTGGATGCCGCCCGCGCAATGGCCTATGTGACGGCGCGCGCTGTGGACGGCGGCGTGAACATGAACCGCATTCGGCGCATGGTGTCGGAGTCCAAGAAATTCATCACCGAGTCCTGCCAGAAGGTCGTTCACAATTCCATGCAGGTCTGCGGCGGCATCGGCTACACGAACATTCTGCCGATCGAGCGCATCCACCGCGACGTGCGGCTGGCCTCCATCTGGACCGGAACGAGCGAGGTCATGTCCATGATCACCGCCCATGAATGGTACCGGGAATATTTCATAGCCAAGGCGGCGGGCCTGACCCGCGACTGCGAACTGGATGCCGCGGAAGCGGAAGCCGCGGACGAAATCATTTACGAATAACAAAAAAAAGGGGGTATCACGGCGAGACGCGATGCGTGCGCCATGATCCCCTCTTCTCACCGGCCTGCGGCGGCGTCAGACTCTTCAATGATTGGTTGACAACTTTTCTGAAAACCCATTATAAAAGTTGCCAACAAGTTGTATGACGGAATAAAATGTAATTCGCTTATTCCCACTCGATCGTGCCGGGGGGCTTGGAGCTGATGTCGTACACGACGCGGTTGATGCCGCGCACCTCGTTGATGATGCGGGTGGAAATACGCGCGAGCAGGTCATGCGGCAGGCGGGCCCAGTCGGCGGTCATGGCGTCGTCGCTGGTGACGGCCCGGATCGCCACGATGTTTTCATACGTTCGCTGGTCGCCCATAATGCCCACGCTTTTCAGCGGAAGTAAAATCGTAAACGACTGCCACAATTTGCCGTAGAGATTGGCGTCGCGGATTTCCTGATGCAGTATCCGGTCCGCCCGCTTCAGAAGGGACAGGCGCGGAACCGTCACTTCCCCGATGATGCGGATGGCCAGGCCCGGTCCGGGAAAAGGCTGCCGCCAAACCACGTCGTCCGCCAGCCCCAATTCCTTTCCCAGGAGCCGCACTTCATCCTTGAACAGATGCCTCAGCGGCTCCACCAGCTTCAATTTCATGGTTTTGGGCAAACCGCCGACATTGTGGTGCGACTTGATCACCGCGCTGGGGCCGCCGAAAGCGGACCGCGATTCAATCAGATCGGGGTACAGCGTTCCCTGCGCCAGAAACCGGACATCTTTCAGTTTGCGCGCTTCCGCGTCGAACACTTCAATAAACGTCCGGCCGATGATCTTGCGCTTCCTTTCGGGATCCGTCACCCCTTTGAGCCTTTGAAGGAATATTCTTCCCGCCCGGACAAACCGCAGGTTGATGCGCAGGTGCTTCTTGAACATGTCGATGACGCGCTTTGCTTCTCCTTCGCGCAGAACGCCGTTGTCCACAAAAACGCAGGTGAGCTGTTTGCCGATCGCCCGGTGCAGGAGCGCCGCCGCGACCGACGAATCGACGCCGCCGGAAAGCCCGAGAATGACCTTTTCCTTTCCCACCTGCCGGCGAATGTCCTCCACGGCCTCGGCGACAAAAGACCGCATCGACCAGGTCCTGGCGCAGTTGCAGACCCCGAAAAGAAAATTGGCCAGCATTTTCCCGCCCTCGCGGGTGTGAACCACCTCGGGATGGAATTGCAGGCCGTAAAAGCGCCTTCGGGCGTCCTCGGCGGCCGCGACCTTCGTGTTGGCCGTGGAAGCCGTGACGGAAAAGCCCCGCGGCAGTTCTCCGATGGAGTCGCCGTGGCTCATCCAGCAGGTCGTTTTCGGCTTCACGCCGGAAAAGAGGCCTTTTTGTTTTTTGATGGTGAGTTCGGCGAAACCGTATTCCCGTTTGGCCGAGCCGATGACCCGCCCGCCCAGGGCGTCCACCATGAACTGCAGGCCGTAGCAGATTCCCAGCACCGGAATCCCCAGCTCAAAGATGCCGCTCTGTGCGCGCGGCGCGCCGGCGGCGTAAATGCTGGCCGGGCCGCCGGACAGAATGATGCCTTCCGGCGCCATCGCCCGAATGGCGGAAAGGGGAAGTTCGGGCGGCTCGATCCGGCAATACACCTGGTTTTCGCGAACCCGCCGCGCGATGAGCTGGTTGTACTGCGAGCCGAAATCAATAATCAGAATCATGAGGGGGTTCCTGTCTTCTCAGCAGATAAAGAGCATTTCCCAGAATTTGGGGAGCGGCCAGATTTCATCATCCACGATATTTTCAAGAGCGTCCACATATTCGCGAAGCTCGTCCATTTTCGGTTTGACCCTGGCGCAAAGCGCCTCCGCTTTTTTCTGCTCGCCGTCCATCGCCTTGGCGGCCTGCATTCCGGCCGTGATTTCCCTGCACGCCGCGTATATGTCGTTGATCAAATCCAGAATTTTCTTCAAAAGCTCCGCCTGGGAGGAAATCACCGCGGCGGACCCGAGGACTTCTTTGGCGTCAAGAATCGCCCGCGCCAGTTTTTGCTGATAGGCCGCGGCCGCCGGGATCACCTGCGTCAGACAGATGTTGATGAGGCAGTTGACCTCGATTTCCAGATCCTTGATGTAGCGCTCGGTGTGGATCAGGTAGCGGGCTCTCAGCTCCTCGTTGGAAAGCACCCGATATTTTTCAAAAAGACGAAGCGCCCGGTCGGTCACCAGGGCTTTGAGCGCGCCGGGTGTTGTTTTTTCATTGGGCAGGCCGAGCTTCTTCGCTTGGGCCGCCCATTCCTTTGAATAGTTGTCCCCGTTGAACAGAATCGGCCGAAGCTGCGCGATCTCGTTTTTCAGGACGTCAAAAACCGCTTGGTTGATGTTCTTGGATCCTTTGGCCTTGATCTTTTCGGCCAGTTCGTCCAGGCTTTCCGCCACGATCGTATTGATGGCGTAGGCGGGGCAGGCAACGGACTGAGACGAGCCCACCGCGCGGAATTCGAACTTGTTGCCGGTAAAGGCAAAAGGAGAGGTCCTGTTGCGGTCCGTGTAATCCTTGCTGACCTGAGACAGAGAGGAAATGCCCAGATCGATGATTTCCGCGTTGGTCGCTTTGTGCACGATGCCTTTTTCGATATTGTCCAGGATCTGCGTCAACTGTTCGCCCAGGAACACGGAGAGGATGGCCGGCGGCGCTTCGTTGGCGCCCAGACGGTGGTCATTGCCGCAGGATGCGACCGTGGCGCGCAGAAAATCTCCGTGCCGGTAAACGGCGCGGACCGCGGCGATGAGAAACACCAGAAAAGAGATATTGTCCTGCGGTGTTTTGCCGGGGTTGAGCAGATTGTTGCCGCGGTCATCGGAAAGCGACCAGTTTACATGCTTGCCGGAGCCGTTGATTTTGGCAAACGGCTTTTCATGCAGAAGCGCGGAAAGGCGATGCTTTTTCGCGACGTGCTTCAGCGTCTCCATGATCATCTGGTTGTGGTCCGTGGCCAGATTGGCTTCCTCAAACACGGGCGCGATTTCATACTGGCTGGGCGCAACCTCGTTGTGCCTGGTCTTGGCCGGAATGCCAAGCTTGTAGAGCTCTTCCTCCACGTCGTGCATGAAGGACGAAATCCGTTCCTTGATGCTGCCGAAATACTGGTCTTCCAGCTCCTGTCCCTTGGGCGGCGGCGCGCCGACCACCGTCCGGCCGGCCAGCACCAGGTCCTGGCGCTTGTAGTAGTAGTCCATGTCGATCAGAAAATACTCCTGCTCGATGCCCAGATTGACCTGGACTTTTTTCACGCTTTTTGCCCCCAGCAGTTTCAGCATGCGAAGCGCGCTTTGATTCAGCGCGCGCAGCGACCGCAGAAGCGGCGTTTTCTTGTCCAGCACCTGGCCCGTATAGGAAATAAAAACCGTCGGAATGCAAAGCGTCGTGGAGATTCCGTTGCGCTTGATGAAGGCGGGCGAAGACATGTCCCACGCCGTGTAGCCGCGGGCCTCAAAGGTCGCCCGAATGCCGCCGGAGGGGAAACTCGATGCGTCCGGCTCCCCCTGCACCAGCTGCTTGCCGGAAAACCGCTCGATCACCGCGCCGGGGCCGCAGGGATCGGCAAAGGCGTCGTGTTTCTCGGCGGTGGTCCCGGTCATCGGCTGGAACCAGTGCGCAAAGTGGGTCGCGCCCTTTTCCAGCGCCCACTCCTTCATGGCGTGCGCGACGACATTGGCGGTCTCTTCGTCCAGCGACTTGTTTTCAGTCATCGCCTGCATCAATTTTTTGAAAACATCTTTGGGAAGCTTCTCTTTAATGACCGCATGGCTGAAGGTGTCCTCGCCAAAATACTGCGATACGGGAACAAACTTTTCCTTTTCGACCGCGTATTGCCTTTCCGCCGCGAGCGTGGGTTGCATCTTTTTCATGGCTTTGCCGTCCTTTTGCGAGAGATGCTCCTCTTTACTCCAATAGCGGAATTTGCGCAAGCGTCCGGAAACGCCTTATTTGCCATCCTCTCCCGACCGGCAGGGATTTTTACGGACGACCGGCTTCCCCCAGAAAACAGATCATCTTCTGGGTGACGATGTCCGACATCAGGCGCAC
>Ga0208939_1001072_pt1 | contig 21017 bp, 17 predicted proteins | sample AD_STIC12_MetaG_FD_184437 | JGI IMG/M metagenome (GOLD analysis project Ga0208939, IMG submission 184437) | Active sludge microbial communities of municipal wastewater-treating anaerobic digesters from USA - AD_STIC12_MetaG (SPAdes) (version 2) | ecosystem: Engineered > Bioreactor > Anaerobic >...
GCAATGACGGCTATAGCCACACGGTTGATCTGACGGGCGCCGCCGACGGCACGCACACCTACTATGTTGCCTGCAAGAACAAGGACTCTTCGGCGACCGCGGCATTGGAAACGCCGATTGCCACCACAATTACCCGCACCGGCGCGATCCCGACGATTTCCAATAACACGCCCAACAACCAAACCGTTATCAGTCCGATTATATCCATAATCACTGTGGCGGCGGCAAATTGCCAATATAACAAAGACACCGATTTCACCTTTGGCCAAGGGACGCCATTTTCCACCACCGGCGGCACGACCCACACCGCCACGCTTCCCAATATGACCAACGGCACTTACACCTATTATGTGATCTGCAAGGACGTTGCTTCCGGGCAGGCGAATGCTTCCGGCACACAGGTGATATTCACGGTTAACACTGCCGCGAACGCGCCAGTGATTTCCAACACCACCCCCGCCAGCCAAAACACAAACAATCCGACGCTTTCGGTGCTTACCGACCGGGCGGCGAATTGCCAATATAACAAGGACGCGGATTTTGCCTATGGCGCGGGAACGCAATTTACGATTGACGGCGGCACGGGCCACAGCGCGGTGCTTTCCAATGTCGCCGACGGCACGCACACCTACTATGTGGTTTGCGCGGATCCGGCGACTCAGGCGTCAAACAGTCCGGGAGCGCAGATTGTGTTCTCGGTGAGCACCGCCGCGGAAGTTTGCGCCAATATCTCTTCCAACGACAAACAAAGCGACATTGACCGCGATTACGGCAATGACGCGGATTACGACTCGGCTTATATCTGGCGGTCTTCGCCCGCCGGCGTGTTGGAAATGTTTGAAAAGGTGGACTGGTATGCCGGTTATCAGTTCACGCCCGAAAAGAATGGCAGTATCGCCGAACTGTGCGGCTATTTTGACGCGGGATCGCGCAATCGCGTGAGCCTGTATGATGGCGCTTACAAAGAAATCGCGGGCGTGGAAATTGACGGGCAGGGGGGCTGGAGCTGTGCGGCCATCAGTCCGGCGGCGGTGAAAGCTGACAGGCGCTACTATGTGATTGCCCGGGTGCAGGACGATGCCATATATTTTGCCTATGACTCCGGGATGTTGCCGCGCGACACGGAAGGCGCGGTGGTTGATTCCGGCGTTCGCCAATTGGCGTCGGCGGGGGATTTCGGCGAGAGCTTGAAAAAATACGACTATATGGTCTTCGGGCTGGTGGATGCCAAAATCAGATTTGTTGACGAGAATTCACAGGGTCCGGAAATATCAACGCCTTTGCCTTCCGGCAATCACGAGGAGGATGACACGGTTTTGTCGGTGCAAACCGATGAGGATGCGACGTGCAAATTTGACCGCCAGGATGCCAAATACGGCGAGATGGAGTATAGCTTCGGCGCCACGGGGCAGAAATTGCACCAGCAAAAAGTTTGCGATCTAAGCGAAGGGGAATTCACTTGGTACGTGAGATGCGAAGGACAATCCGGTACCAATGACGGGTCGTCCGCGATCCGGTTCAAAGTTGACGATTAGCTGTGCTCCGGCAGAGGCCCGTCCGCTTTCTGAAGCGCCGGCGGCGCCTCCGCCGTGCCAATGAAGAAAGACGATGTTTATTTTTCCAAAATTTTGTCGGAAAAAAAGATTGCCGGCGGCACTGCCGCTGGCCTTGGTGATTGCGATGCCCTTGGCCGCCGCCGCGTTTTTTGATTCGTCCTATACCGCTCCGGGCGTTAATTACACGGTGCGCGACGGCACCGCCTATATCGGCTATAACTCCGGCCGCGGCGATGCCGTGCAATCAACAAGTTTGGGGAAAAACGTGGGATCGTTTCTTGGCGGGCCTCTGGGGGCGATTTTCAAAAAGGAGAACGGGCGCGAGATGGCTGAGGGAGATGTGGTTACGATAAGCGAGGGCGAATTTTTGGGATGGATGGAAGCGACGGGCAGTGCCGTTTTTGTTGATCCTCTTTTCAAAGGTGCCGATGCGGTGGCGATGGCGGATAATTTCACGAAATATCTGCGGGAATATTTTTCAAAGAACCCTTCCGAAAACGGAAAGACCATATTGCAGTATTATTCCGACACGCCGGAAAGTTTCGCCGATTTGGAAAAGGCGTTTAAAAATTCCGCCGCCAAGACTGAAATCACCACTGACATCAAAAAACTGAGCGATTTAAAAGAATCCATTTTACCGTTTTCAGTTGCCACGCCAACGGAGGGCGAGCCGAAATTCCATTCCAAAGAATATTATATGAAAATGGGATACCACGAAGAGATGGCGGCGGAGCTGGCGGCAAAAAACGCGGCGGCGGCGGTTGACTATGACGCGATTGCCAAAAAATATGGCGCGGATGCCGCGGAGGTGGTGAGAAACGCGGTGGAGGAAGACGGATGCGGAATAAACGAGGACGGATTTATCACTTACAACGGCGCCCCCAGCACAAGTTATAACAACGCTTTCACCGCGGCGGCGCGCGCCCAATCCGGGTCCGCGGACGCGGCGGCGGCACCGGGGAGCTTTGAGGATTCGCGCAAAGAATATATCGCGGGCCAAATCTCAAAGGAGGAATATATTGCCCGAGTGGAGGTTGAACGGGGGGTCCGGTATGACAAAAAATACAATAATTTCAAGATCAACGGCACCGTTAACACGGTTGACATTTTGGCCACGGAAGTGCTCACCGGCCACATCGTGTTTTCGGACGATTCGTCGGCCTGCGCGGTGTTTGACGATCCGTCAATGGACCCCTACGCACCACGCGGCATTGACGGTTCCGGCACCGGTCTGCTTTGATTGGCCGCCCCGCGTCCGCAAAATTGGCAAATTTTAAAATTAAATCATAATTTACGAAAAAACAATATGAATTCCAATCATTTCCGCCGGATTGATAAAAAATTTCTGTTCGGTTTTGCCGCGTTGGCGATTGCCGGCCTGTGCCTCTGGCAGGGAGGCTTGTTTTCCGCCGAAAACGCCGATGCGGCACGAACATCAAGTAGCACCTCTGGTTATATCCGCGCGAATACATACTCAAAAACTGTCGGTACCAGGTCGGTTACGTATATCAAGTATCAGAATGTTAGAAGCCAATTAGGGAGTTCTACATTGAGCAGTTTAATGAAGGCGGCCAGCATTAATGATGCTACGGAAGGGGAATTGGTTTCAATGGAAGATTTTGCGATGATTGTCGCCACTTTGGTGGATCCTTATTTTACAAGCGCTCCCGGTAGTTTTGTTGATAATTTTACTAAAAAGCTGGTTGAGAGATTTGGGGACGGAGCCAGTGATCTTGCCAAAAGATTAACGCGCTATTACGATGATCATCCCGTCGCGCGCGCAACGTTGGAAAATGATTATCGGGCCGAGAAAAGTAGCGGTGTGGATTATGAAAATATTTTTAATGAAGGAACAGATACCAAGTTGGACGATGTCATAGAAGCGATAGAAGAAGGGCTGACGACGCAGAGGTATTCGGATGAAGAAATTAAAGGGATGGGGTATTCTGATAAGCAAACAGACTTTATTAAAGAAACATTGGAGCAACATCCCGATTGGAGCGTTGATGACGAATATTTTTATGTTGATAGGGATGGTAATGGCAAACGCAACTCGGGAGACCTTGTGATGGGCGGTGATGATGGCTATGCCTTAACTGTTGCCAATGAAACGTTGGACGGTAGACCAACCAGTGATCCGTCAAAGTCGGCTTGTGAGTGGCTTGGCGATTCGTCAATGGACCCCTACGGGTCCGGCGGGATAAACGAGGAGGGGACGGGGCTTTTGGGTTCCGGGACAACGCCGCCTTCTTCAAATACGAATGCAAACACAAACACAAATACGAACGCGAACGTAAAATGTACTTCTTATAATTACAGCGCGTGGAGCACGTGTGCCGGCGGCCAGCAAACCCGCACCATCACCGGCCAGTCTCCGGCCGGTTGCACCGACACCTCTTCGGCGATTCTCACGCAAACTTGTACGGTTTCGGGCAATGTTGCCTGCACCGCCTATGATTACAGCGCGTGGAGCGTTTGCGCCGGCGGACAGCAAACCCGCACCATCACCGGCCAGTCGCCGGCCGGTTGCACCGATACTTCTTCGGCGGAATTGACGCAAACCTGCACGGTTTCGGGCAATGTTGCCTGCACCGCCTATAATTACAGCGCGTGGAGCGTTTGCGCCGGCGGCCAGCAAACCCGCACCATCACCGGCCAATCGCCGTCGGGTTGCACCGACACTTCCTCGGCGGAATTGACGCAAACCTGCACAATGCCGGCGGGCGCTTGCGTTTCCTACACTTACAGCGATTGGAGCGCGTGTGCCGATGGCCGGCAAACCCGCACCGTTGTTTCGCGCTCTCCCGAAGGTTGCGACGCGGCCTCGGCGATATTGGAACAAACTTGCCTGACGCCTTGCGTTTCCTATAATTACGGCGATTGGAGCGCGTGCGTTGCCGGCCAGCAGACCCGCGCCATCATTTCGCGCTCTCCCGAAAATTGCGATGCCTCTTCGGCGGTGTTCACCCAACCGTGTGTCGCGCCGGAAAGCCCCGTGGTGGAGAACACGACCAATGCCGTTCAAAGCGATTCCTCGGCGGCGCTTTCGGTGATCACCGATCGTCCCGCGGATTGCCAATATAATTCGGCGGGCGGATTTTCTTTCGGCGCGGGAACGGACTTTTCCGCCACGGGAAGCTATTTCCACAATGCCGCGCTTGCCAATGTTACCGCCGGTGAAAAAACCTACTATGTCATTTGCAAGGACAAGGCCACCGGCGGATTGAGCGAAATAATCAAAATTGATTTTCGCGTTGAGTCTTCCGCCGCTCCGGACGAAACCTGCGCCGAACTTTCCGCCAACGATCGCAAGAACAACGCCCAGCGTTCATGGTCGGACACCGCGACGGCGGATTCGGTTTATTTGTGGCAGTCAATCAGACTCGGGCGGGAAGAAAGTTTTGACAAAGTTGACTGGTATGCTGGCTATCAGTTCACGCCCCAGAGGGATGGCCGGGCCAATCAGGTTTGCGGTTATTTCAAGAGCGGATCAACCAATAAAGTTTCAATTTACAACGGCTCATACAATGAATTAGGGGGCGCGCAAATTTCGGGCACCGGCGGGTGGAAATGCGTTGATATCGCTCCCGTGGAGATAAAAACCGACAAACGCTATTATGTGATCGCCCGGATTGAGGACGGGCCGGTTTATCTTGACAACAAGCCGGGGATGTTGCCGCGGAGCGCCGCCAACGCGCTGGTTGAGGCGGGAATCCGCCAGTCCGCCGCCGAAGGCGCCTTCGGCAATAAGGTGATAAAATATGACCATTCGGTCCTCGGCTTGGTGGACGTGAGAATCGCTTATACTCCGGAAACCGCCACCGGTCCCATAATCGCTTCGCTTAGCCCACAAGGCACGGTGAATACCGCCGACGTCCGGCTCGCCGCGGAATCGTCTGCCGCCGCGGATTGCCGCTTCGGGCGCGACGATATCGGATACGCGCAGATGTCTTATGAGATGGCCGAAATTTCCGACGGCAGTTTCGGCAAGAAAGTTTGCGGGCTGGAAAACGGAGCATACACTTTCTATGTTCGGTGCCGGTCGTCGGCCGGCCAGGAGAATAATTTTTCCAAAACGATCCAGTTTAACGTGGCGCAATAAATAATATGAAAATGCCTATGTTTTCGCTTAAAATAGATTCCGGCTTCCAAAAGGGAATGGCCGCCGCCGCGGTGGCGCTTTTGGCGGCCGCATTGGCGCCGGCCGCGTTCGCCGCCGGTCCGATATTGAAAAATATCAATCCGCAGGGAATGGTGACTTCTTCCAGCGTCAAGATCACTTTGGACACCGATGATCTCGCGCGTTGCCGGTATTCCACCGGCGACACGGATTACGAAAGCATGGGCAATGATCTTTACACTCCCGACGGCCTCTACCATTCGGGGAATATCGGCACTTTGGATGACGGAAGCTACACTTATTACGTGCGTTGCAAGGACTTTGAGGGAAATACCAACAGTGTGAGCGCGGTGGTCAATTTTAACGTGGGCGAGGTGGGTTGCCTTGGCGACAATTGCGGCACCGTCACGCCCCCGCCCGCGTCCACCGTGCCGCCGGCGCTTTCCAATTTTTTGCCCTCGGGCACGGTGAGCACCAAGTATGTGGTGCTTTCGGTTTCCACCGACAAATCGGCGTCGTGCCGTTACAGCTGGTATGACAAGCCATATGATGAAATGACGCTGGCGTTCACCAGCAACAACGGCCTTTACCATGTGGCGTCGGCGACCTTGGGCAACGGCGGCAATTACAATTATTACGTGCGCTGTAAGGACAATGCCGGCAATGTCAATTCTCCGGCGGGGAAAATTTCGTTCTATTATTACGTTTATGTTGCGCCCAAAGCGACGGCGCCGGCAGTGACGACGCCGGCGGCGCCCAGCGATACCGCGGCGCCGTCAATTTCGGGATTGTCGCCCTCGGGCACGGTGAGCGCCAAAGAAGTTTCTTTGTCGTTTGATACCGACGAAACGGCCACTTGCCGCTATGGCGAAAGCGATGTTGAATATGGATCAATGACCGAGAACTTCGGCGCCGCCGGTACCCGCCATACCAAAACAATCACGCTGGACGACCCCGGAGAATACACATATTATGTCCGGTGCGCCGACAGCGCCGGAAACGAGAATGCGGCTTCGGAACAAATCAGCTTTACCTACTCCCTGCCGGAAGGGCCGAAAGTTTCCAATCTTGAACCGTCGGGCGGCGTGGTTTATCAAAACAGCGTGGCGTTGATCGCGAGCACCGACAAAGCCGCTTCGTGCCGTTTCGCGGAAAGCGATACCGATTACGAGCAGATGGGAAATTTTTTTGACACCAATGACGGGCTGTTCCATCAAGCTTTTGTGGATCTGCCGGATTACGGATATTATTCTTACTATGTGCGTTGCACCGACAAGGAGGGGGTGCCGGGAAGCCGCGCGGAAACGATCAATTTTGAATATCAAAATCCCAATCCGGAGCCCGAGCCCGAGACTGTTGCGCCGGAGCCGGTGGTTTGCGAACAGATTCAGATCGGCAATAAAAACGGCGAGTGCGATCCGACGACGGACTGCGTTTGCGATCCGGATTGCCCGGTTGAAGGACAAGACGCGGATCCCGACTGCGCCGGCGTCAGCCAACCTTCAAGCGGCGGAGGCGGCGGTTGGGCAATATTACTTTTGATCGGATTGATCCTGCTGATAATCATTGTCATTATTATCATCATCGCGCGGCGGAAAAGCGCCGAAGAAGAAGACGTGGAACTCCCATAAAAACACGTAAAGCAAAAATCAAGAACGCGCCTCCGGCGCGTTCTTGATTTAATGGTTTTTAAAGGGGTCCGTTTTAAAGGGTCCGACCCTTTTGAAAAGGGTCGGACCCTTTTGAAAATCTTATGAAAGATTGTAGGAGATTTTTTTTATCTTATAGATAATCTTTCCGTTTCCGTCCAGAGAGGCGAATTCGCCGGCTTTTTTGCCCAAAAGCACCCGTCCCACGGGCGATTCGTTGGAGATGCGCCCCTTTTCGGGATCGGCTTCCAGCGTGCCCACCAGCGTCAATTCTTGATTCTTGCCGTTGATATCCACCAGCACGGTGGCGCCGACGTTGACCTGATCGCGGCCGGCCTTGGGCGGCACTTTGATGAGGCGGGCGTTTTTGATGATATTTTCCATTTCAACGAGTTTGATGTCCAGCAAGCCCAAATCTTCCTGTAAGGCGATGAACTCGGGATTTACCTCTTCGGAATGGAGCACTGCCGGCGCTTCGCCCCGGGTTTTGGCAAGCTTGATCTGTTTTAACTCTTCATATTCCTGCCGGATTTTTTTGAACCCCGATTTTGTCAAATAGAAATTTTTTTCCATATCACCCGGGCGCGCCGGCCGTTTTCGCCCGATTTGGGGCGGGCAAAAAAACGTTTCGGAGCGCCTGTTTCAAAATCATTAAATACATTGTAGGCGCAATCCTTTTTTTGTCAATTGTTGATAAATCGAGAAGTTTATTCATCTGGTTTCTGGTTTAAAATTAAAGGGGGTCTATCCCTCGTTACTGCGAGGGTTAGACCCCTTTAAAAATTCTTTTACCAGGGTCTAACCGCTCGCGCTTATCCCTCGGATTACCTCGGGATAAGCGCGAGGGATAGACCCTTAAAATGCAATACCTCCAGCGAGTGGTTGCTCGGGATTCTGCTCCGGCGCAGTTTATAATCGGGCGATTCTGTGTTTTAATGGTGGTAATGAACAAGGAATTGGCCAGAATATTTTTTGAGATCGCCGCCATTCTGGATGCCGGAGGCGAATCATTTAAGCCGCAGGCCTATCGCAAGGCGGCGCGCGCGCTTTTGGAATTGGCTGAAGACGCGGCGCTGATTTACGCCCGGGGCGGGCTGAAGGCCGTGGAAGCGATTCCGGGGGTGGGCCAAAGCATCGGCCAAAAAATTGAAGAATATGTTTTGACCGGCAAGATTGACTATTATCGGCAATTGAAAAGAGATTTTCCGGTTGATTTGGATGAAGTGGCCGGAGTGGAAGGATTGGGGCCGAAACGCGCCAAGATATTGTATGAAAAATTGGGCGTTAAAAATTTAAGACAGCTTGAAGCGGCGGCCCGCCGCGGCAAAATCGCGCCGCTTTTCGGGTTTGGCCCAAAGTCGCAGGCCAATATTTTGCAAGGCATTGAATTCAAAAAACGATCCGGCGGCCGGTTTTTATTGAACGAAGTTTTCCCGGCGGCGCTTGACGCCAAAGAAAAAATTTCGGCATTGCCGCAAATCGCGCGGGTGGAGATCGCCGGTTCCCTGCGCCGCGCCAAAGAAACCATCGGCGACGTTGATCTGCTGGCCGCGCCAAAACTTGGGGCCGACGCAAAAGACGCCGCCGCGATAATGGATTTTTTTTCAACGCTGGCCGGAATTGAAAAAATATGGGCCAAAGGGCCCACCAAAACTTCGGTGCGGATGGCGGCCGGCTTTGACATTGATTTGCGGTTGGTGGGTGAGCAATCTTTCGGCGCGGCGTGGCAGTATTTCACCGGCTCCAAGGAGCATAATATCGCCTTGCGCCGGTTGGCCATCCAAAAAGGATTCAAGCTTTCTGAATATGGCTTGTTTGAAAACGATAAAATGGCCGCGGGCGAAACCGAAGAGGGAATTTATCAAAAATTGGGACTGGATTGGATCGCGCCGGAAATGCGCGAAAATGCCGGCGAAATTGAAGCCGCGCAAAACGGCAAATTGCCGCGGCTTTTGGAATGTGGCAGTCTGAAAGGCGACTTGCACTGCCATTCAAACTGGTCGGATGGCAAAAATTCAATTGAGGAATTGGCGGCCGCGGCCATGGCGATGGGTTATGAATATTTGGGCGTTGCCGATCATACGCGTGCGTTGAAAGTGGCCGGCGGGTTGGATGAAGATCGATTGCGCCAACGCAATGCCGAAATTGACGCGCTCAACGAAAAAATAAGATCCCAAGGCAAAATATTTGCCGTTCTCAAAGGGTGCGAGGCCAATATTGACGATGACGGCGGGATTGATTTGGACAAAGAAATTTTGGCCGAATTGGACTTTGTGATTGCCGGCGTGCATATGAATTTTAAGATGGACGCCAAAAAAATGACGCGCCGCTTGGTTGGTGCGGCCAAAAATCCCGATATTGACATCATTTCGCATCCCACCGGCCGTTTGCTCAAAGAGCGGCCGGCTTATGAATTGGAAATTGAAAAAGTGTTTGAGGCTGCCAAAGAGCATGGCGCGATTTTGGAAATCAACGCCCAGCCCCGGCGCTTGGATTTAAAGCCGTTGCACGTTCGCGGGGCGATCGCCAACGGCATTAAACTGGCGATCAATACCGACGCGCACCGTCCGGCCGAATTGGAGTTCGCGCGATTCGGCATTGCGCAGGCGCGGCGCGGCTGGGCGACGGCTGGCGATATCGCCAACACCTTGCCGTGGCCGGAATTGAAAAAAATCTTGAAAAGAAACCAAAAAAGAGTAAATTAAAGAAGGATTGTTCCATCATTAACCTTGCAATCTAAACCAATCAAAACCATATGAAATTTGAAAAATCCGCGGGCGCGATCGTTTTTCGCCGCGGCCGCGGCGGAGAAACTTATTTTCTGCTGTTGCATTATCCTTCCGCGACGCATCGGTCGCACAAAGACTATTGGGATTTCGTCAAGGGGCACGTGGAAAAAGGAGAGGGGGAAATTGCCACCGTGCGCCGCGAAGCCGCCGAAGAAACCGGTCTGACCGATCTGGAATTTACTGCCGGATTTCGCGTCCCGATGAGATATTTTTTCCGGCACCATGGCGGTTTAATATTCAAAACGGCGGTTTTTTATCTGGCGGAAACAAAAAACGAGAATATCACTTTGTCGGGGGAACACGATGATTTCATTTGGCTGTCCCATCCCAAGGCGCGGGAAATGCTTTCGTTCAAAAACGCGAAAAAAATTTTTGGAAAAGCCGGAAAATTTTTAAACATTGCGGAAAAATGAATCGCCGGCGCAAACAAAAAACCGCCGCGCTCGTTTTGTTTTCCGGGGGATTGGATTCAATTTTGGCGGTGAAAATTTTGCGGGCGCAAGACATTGACGCGACGCCCGTTTGTTTTGAGAGTTATTTTTTTTCCGCCGACAAGGCGCAATCCGCGGCCGCCGCGTCCGGATTGGATTTGCGGGTGGAAGATATTTCAAAGTCCCACCTGTCAATTGTGAAAAATCCGCGCCATGGCCGCGGTGCGGCAATGAATCCCTGCATTGACTGTCATCTGTTGATGATTAAAATCGCCGGCGGAATAATGGCGCGGGAAGGATTTGATTTTATTGCCACCGGCGAAGTGTTGGGACAGCGGCCGATGTCGCAACACCGCCAATCGCTGGCAATCATTGACCGGCAGAGCGGTCTGGCCGGTAAAATTCTCCGGCCGCTGTCGGCGAAATTGTTGGCGCCGACCGAAGCGGAGATCAACGGATTGGTTGATCGGGATGGATTATATGACCTATCCGGGCGGTCGCGCCGGGGCCAGCTGGCACTGGCAAAAAAATTCGGTATCAAAAATATTCCTCAGCCGGGCGGCGGATGCATTTTGACCGATGCCGAATATGCCCGACGGCTGGAAGAACTGATGCGCCGTCGGCCGAATTTTGGCGGCAATGACGCGCGGCTTTTGCGTTATGGCCGCGCGGTTTGGCAAAAGGATCTGCTGGCGGTGATTGCCCGCAATCAGGCGGAATGCCAAAATCTCAAAATTATGGCGCGTGCCGGCGATTGGCTTTTTGAGCCGCAAAATTTTCCCGGCCCCACTGTCCTTGTCCGCAGTTTTGGCAAAAAAAACGGCCAAGGTTTCACCTTGGCCGTTTTGGGCGAGATAAAAAAGATGGGACAAGATTTTGTCCGGCGATATTCAAAAAAGGTTCCGCCCCGTCCCGACATTTTAATCACTGATAACCGATAAATAATAAATAATAAATAATAAATAATAACTGATAAATGATTAATGATAAATGATTAATAATTGTTATCTTTCGGTGCGGGCAAAACAAATCCCCGTCACTTCAGCCACGCCGGCGCACCGCAGGACTTTGGCGCATTCTTCCATTGTCGCGCCGGTGGTTACCACATCGTCAACCAAAATGATGTTTTTATTTTTGATTGACGCCGCGTCCGGACAAACAAAGGCGCCGCGCAAATTATTCCGTCTTTCGGATTGCGACAGTTCGGCCTGGCGGCGGGTTTTCCGGATTTTTTCCAGGCATCGGCCGGCGATCGGGATGCGCCAAATTTTTGCCAATTCTTCGGCCAGGGCTTGCGCCTGGTTGAACCCCCGTTCCCGGAGGCGTTTTCGCGCCAGCGGCACGGCGGCAAGAAAACAATCTTTCGGGTTCCGACCGCACAAAGCGAAATGTCCGGCGATGATTTGCGCCATCGGCCGCGCCAATTCGCGGACGAAAGGATCGTATTTCAGCGCGTGGATGATTTTTTGCGCGCGCCGGTTTTCATAACTGCACGCCGAGTAAATATCGGCCAGATATTTTTTGCCGCGGTCCGGGCGGTGGACCGGCGAAACGTCCAACAGCGCCGCGCAATCCGCGCAAATCAAGTCGCCGTATTTTGAACAAAAAAAGCATTTTCGGGGAAAGAACAATTCTTTGGCGGCGGCGAAAAGCTTTTGCATATTGCCCGCTATTGTTTGCGGTTATGTTATGATATAATCATAAGCGATAAACGATAAATTTAAAGGGTCTGTTGCCGAATAGGCTTTTTAACGAAATTTAAAGGTTTCGTCGTGAGAATTTGCAAAAATGAGAAGACATATAACCTTATATGTTGACGAATTTTTGCAAATTCGCAACAGAAAGATTTAAATTGCAGTAGAAGTCCTATTCGGCAACAAACCCTTAAAATCCGTGCTTTCCAGATTGTTTGCGAAAAAATTTTTGGGCATTGACATCGGCACAACATCAATAAAGATGGTGGAACTGGAAGACGCCGGGCGCGGTTTGGCGCTGGCGAATTACGGCCAGATTGATTTGAATCTTGTTGAAAATCAAGAAAGCGGTATTGAAGAAAGGGGACGAGCCATGGCGGATTTTTCGGCGGCTGAGATTGCGGAAATGATCCGGGCGGTAATGGCGGAAGCGAAAATAAAAACCCGCCAATGCGCGCTTTCCATTCCCGATTTCCTGACTTTTTTCACGTCTTTTTCCCTGCCGCCGATGACCGAAAAGGAGATTGCCGCGGCGGTGATATTTGAAGCCCGCCAGCATATCCCTCTTCCGATTGACAGTGTGACCATTGATTGGCAATTGATCGGCGGGGCTTTTGGAAAGCCGGAAAAAATGGAGGTGGCGGTGACGGCGGTGCCCAATGAGATTATCGCCAAATACAAAGAAATCGCCCAAAAAGCGAATTTGCAAATGATGTTGATGGAGGCCGAAGCGTTTGGATTGGCCAAGGCGCTGATTCCCGAAGGCGAGGCCGCCGCGGTTTGCCTGATTGACATCGGCCTGCAGAGCACGGTTTGCAATCTGGTGCAGAATAAGATTTTGCGCTATTCGCACAGTTTTGATCGCGGCGCGGATTATCTTTTTTCCGATCTTTCCCGGCAGATGCCGATTGATCGGGAAACCATCATTGCCGCGAAAAAAAAATACGGCTTCAAAATTTTTTCCCTGATGGACCCCGGTGTGAAAGAAAAGATGGAAAAACCGTTTAAGGAATCGTTCGCTCCGATTTTGCGGGAAATTGAAATGGCGCTGGCCGATTACCGCCGCAATTCGGGGATTGACGCCGCGAAAATCATCTTGTCGGGCGGCGTCGCGGCGGCTCCGGAAATAAAAAGCCAATTTGAAAACCATTTCAAGAAAGAAACTTTGATCGCCGATCCCTTCGCGAAGATTGCCTATTCTCCGGAAATCGCCGAAGAAATAAAAAACATCGGGCCTTCCTATGCCGCGGCGGTGGGAATGGCGCAACGCGGATTCGACCTGGCAAAGTCCGCCCGGTGATTGTTTCTTTTTAAAGGGGAATGGTTTATAATAATATCGGCGGTGGAAATGATTAGGCGCGATCGTTTTTTAAAATTTGTATTTTAAATTTCAATTTAAAAAATATGGTTGATGCAACAATCAAACGTCCAGGGCTTTTTTTTGAGAATGTGGTCTTTTACTTTTCCTTCATTTTGCTGGCGCTGGCGGCGGGCGCGTTTTTCTATGTCCGGCATCTGGCGTCGTCAGCGGCCGCGGAATTGTCCAATTTGGAAGTGCAAATGGCGGAAATGAAAACCGAAGAACAAAGAAAATTGGAAAATGACGTTAACGCGGCGCGCCGGCGGTTGGATGATTTTTCAAGGATAATTTCCGCCCGCAATTTGTCGCGCGATCTTTTCGCGAAGCTGGAAAATTTGATTGTTCCCGGCGTTCACTTGTCAAAAATGAGCGCCGATTTTGCGGAGATGTCGGCGGAGCTTTCCGGGCATGGGAATAATTTCTCGGAAATGGAGCGGCAGGCGATGAAATTCAGAAATTCGCCGGAAATTTTGAAATCGGCCAATTTGGAAAAAATTTCCACCGTGGAAACCGGCGGTGTTGATTTTGACGCTACCGCGGTTTTTAATTCCGGAACCGAAAAAACGGAGTGATTTTCGCGTTTTCAAGGTTTGATTTCTAACAAAATAAAACATCTATGTCAAGAAACTATTTGGAGGCGTTTGCGATTCTCATTATCGCTTTTGCCTTGGGATTTTTTCTCCTGCTTCCCAAAACCCAGGAACTGCGGGACTTGCAAGCCCGGGTTCAAAGCAAAATCGGCGAACTTAAAGAGCGCGGAGAGTATTATGCCGCCCTCAGGGCGATGGTGGACGATTTGAGTTATCACCGCGAAGGTTTGGAAAAGATCGGCACCGCCCTTCCCGAAGGCGCCGATGCCGCGGCGGTGATGGATTTTGCGCAAACCGCGGCGATGCATTCGGGTTTATCGGTGAAGGATGTTGAATATTCCGGTACTGCCGCTGGCACCGATACCGGCGCCGATCCGACATCGCCGGAAGCATCTTTGAAGAACTATACCATTTCGCTCAAATTGAGCGGCAGTTACGGTAACTTCAAAAGTTTTTTGGCGGTCATTGAAAATTCCAGCCGCTTGATCTCCGTGGAATCTCTGGACATTGATTCAAAATCGGAAATTGAAAGGAAGGGCGAATCGCCGGAAGAAAAATCCGCGCCGTTGGCGGCGGAGGGGGAAAAGATTCTGGATTACGACGTTAAATTATCAACGAATTATTATTAGGCTTGTCGCGTAAATATTTACGCAGTAGGTCTAATCTTTTAATATGGCAATAACTTTTCAGGAAAAAAGCAATTTGGGAAAAAAGATCGCGGTTTTGCTTGTTTTGTTTTTGGCGTTCGTTGCAATCGTTTTTTTCGGTTGGCGGTTTATTGAGCAAAGTTCCCCCGTTCCTTCCGCTTTGCCCGCTTCCGTGCCCGCGCTCAATATTGAGGCGTTGCAAGACCCGCGGCTGGCGGAGATGGAGATGTTTCCCCGCATTTCGCCGCCGGAGGAAGAGATCACGCGGGAAAATCCTTTTGCCGAGGTTCCGGCGACCACGACCGCCGATACCGGCGGCGAGGATTAGCGTTGAAAGGGCAGATGCACGGTCTGGCCGCCCCGTTGCCTCCGGCGGTTTTTAGTGGCGCCCAAAGAATATTTAAAATTTCCAATGCTGTTTTTAACGCAACAACTTATTGATGCCGGTGCCATCACCGCCGAGCAGGCCGCCAAGGTGGAGGCCGAGTTGGCGAAAGATTCGGGGAGAACGGAGGAAGAGGTTATCATCACGCAAGGCTTCGTTGAAGAGAAGAAGCTTTTTGAATTAAAGAGCCGATGGTTGGGTATTTCGTTGATCGTTGATCCTCCCGAAGACCTTTCCCTGGAAATTTTGGAGACAATCCCCGAAGAAACCGCCAAATTTTACCGGATGATTCCGCTGGGAAAGAAAAAGAGCGAATTTATGGTGGGGATGGTTTGTCCCGAAGATTTGAAGGCGCAGGAGGCGCTTAAGTTTCTGGCGCGGAAAAACAGCTTTATCTACCGGGTGTTTTTAATCACGCCGACAATCCTCACCGGCGTTTTGGCTAAATACCGCGATTTAAAAAAGGAAGTGGGGCGGGCGCTGGAAGAATTCCAAGAAGAAGAGTCGCAAAACAAAGTTTCGCGGCAAAAACAGCAGGAAGAAACAATTTCCGGAGTGGAAAGCGCGCCGATCGCCAAGATTGTTAACGTGATTTTGCGCAACGCGATTGACGGCAATGCTTCCGACATTCACATTGAGCCCAGCCGAACGAAATTGAGGGTCCGCTTCCGCGTGATGGGCGATCTCTTTTCGTCGATTTTTTTGCCGCTTAACATTGCCAACGCGGTGCTGGCGCGCATCAAAATAATGTCAAATATGAAGATTGACGAGAATCGCGTGCCGCAGGACGGGCGTTTTTCAATGAAGATCGCCAGCAAAACCTATGATTTCCGCGTTTCCACTCTGCCCACGGCGCTGGGAGAAAAGGTGGTGATGAGAATTTTGGATCCGGATGCGGGGCGCAAGACGTTTGAAGATTTGGGATTGGACGGGCGCAATTTGCAGTTGATGAAAAAAGCGGTTGACGAGCCTTTCGGGTTGATTTTGGTGACCGGGCCGACCGGGTCCGGGAAAAGCACCACTCTTTACGCGGTATTGCAGGAGATTAACAATGAAAAGATCAACATCATCAGCCTGGAAGATCCGGTGGAATATTTTTGCGACGGCGTCAACCAATCGCAGGTGCGGCCGGAGATCGGCTTTGATTTCGCTTCGGGTTTGCGCAGTATTTTGCGCCAGGATCCGGATGTGATTATGGTGGGCGAGGTGCGCGACGAAGAAACCGCGCTGTTGACCATCCATTCGGCGCTCACCGGACATCTGGTGTTGTCCACTTTGCACACCAACGATTCATTGGGGGTGGTGCCGCGTTTGGTGGATTTGAAGATCCAGCCGTATTTGATTCCGTCAACGCTCATTCTGGCGCTGGCACAGCGCTTGGTGCGCCGCCTTTGTCCCGATTGTCGCCGGCAAGTTCCCGCCCAGGGATACTTGAAAGAAAAAATAATTTCCGAATTCAACGCGATTCCCGAAATTTCGCGAGGAGGAATGGCGCTTTCGGATCCGATAATGATCTGGGAGCCGGTCGGCTGTCCAAAGTGCAAGCGGCAGGGATTTTCCGGCCGGGTGGGAATTTTTGAAACGCTGGAAATGACGGCGGAGCTGGGGGAGATTGTGCTGAAAAATCTTTCCGAATCCGCATTGGGCGCCGAGGCGCGGCGGCAGGGACTGATCACGATGCGTCAGGACGGAGTTTTAAAGGCGATGAAGGGAGTTACCACGATGGAGGAAGTTTTGAAAGCCACCGAAGAGGATATTTCGGCGGCGGTGAGCGGCAAGAAACCGTAAGGGTCTATCCCTCGCTAATGCGAGGGTTAGACCCTGGCAAGGAATTGCAAGCGCAAAATTGAAGGGGTCTAACCGGGATTTAACATCCTCTGTAACTATTCCTTGGTGAGCGGTTGCGACCGCCTTTGCTTGACAAAAAAAATAGGTTATAATGATCTAATAATATCACTGATTATGGCAACAATTGAAAAAAGCACTGCCGCCGGCGGGAAAAAAATTCTGGTGGTGGAAGACGATCCGTTTCTGTCCGACATTTATCACACAAAACTGAAGCAAGCGGGCTTTGTCGTTGATCTGGCGATGACCGGCGAAGAGTGCATGGAAAAGCTGTCGGGCGGCGAATATGACCTGATGGTGCTGGATATCGTTTTGCCCCAATTGGACGGATGGGAGATACTGGCGCGCGTCGGCAAAATGCGCCGCGAAAAACCGGATTCATACATCAACCGCTTGAAGATTATCATTCTTTCAAATCTGGGGCAAAAAGAAGAGATAAAAAAGGGGCTCGATCTGGGCGCCGACGGGTTTATGATCAAAGCGCATTTCACTCCCAGCGAGGTGGCGGCGGAAATCAACAAGGCGCTGGAAATTCCAAAGCAATGAACGATTAGTTTAATTAAAATAAAAATTCAAAGTTGAAAATTGCAAAATGCGGCGTTTGCGCGTTTCAAACCGTTTTTAAATTTTTCAATTTTAATTTTCAATTTGAAATATGGATTATTCAGAATCCTTAAAAAAATATTTGGCGACCACCGTGGAAAAAAACGCCTCCGATCTCCATCTGACGGCCGGCTATCCGCCGATCATCCGCATCAACGGTGAGTTGTGGGCGATTCCCAAAGAGGCGCCGCTTTCGGCGCGGGACAGCCAGGGGTTGGCGTTCGCCTTGATGACTCCCGAACAACAGAACCAGTTTTTGAAATTCAAAGAAATTGATTTTTCTTACGCGTTTGAAGGCAAGGAAAGATTCCGGACCAACGTTTTTTTCCAGCGGGGGTGCGTTTCCTGCGCCTTGCGGCTGATTTCCACCAAAATCAGAACGATCAGCGAGCTTAACCTTCCGCCGATAATGCAAAAAATGATTGATTCCGAGCAGGGGTTCGTGTTGATCACCGGACCGACGTCGCACGGAAAATCAACCACGTTGGCCGCGCTGGTGGACGCGATCAACCACACCCGCTGCGATCACATCATTACCATTGAGGATCCGATTGAATATTTGTTCACGCCCGACGCTTCGGTGGTTGAGCAGAGGGAATTGAACTCCGATACCTATTCCTTTTCCATGGCGTTGCGATCGGTTTTCCGCCAGGATCCGGACGTGATTATGATCGGGGAAATGCGCGACGCCGAAACCATCAGCACCGCGCTCACCGCGGCGGAAACCGGCCATTTGGTTTTCGCCACCCTGCACACCAATTCCGCGCCGCAGAGCATCCACCGCATCGTTGATTCCTTTCCCGCCGAACAGCAATCGCAGGTTCGCGCCCAATTGTCCGCGTCCCTGCTGGGCATCGTTTCCCAGCGCCTGATTTTGTCCAACAAGGGGAAAATGATTCCCGCCTGCGAAGTGCTTTTCAACAATTTTGCCGTCGGCAATTTGATCCGCGAGAACAAGATCCACGAAATTCCCCTGGTGATTGACACTTCTTTCAAGGATGGAATGATTTCTTTGAACAAATCGCTGGCCAATTTGGTGAAAGCCGGCGAGATTGATCTGCAAAAAGCGCTTTCCTATTCGTTGAATCCGCAGGAGTTGGAAGCCCTTATCTAATAGACCTACTGCGTAAATATTTACTACTGCAATTTCCATATTTCGGCTGCGCCGAATTCGTCAATCGTCGGCATATTTAAGCCAATATGCCTCCTCATTCCTCATTCGGCTCGCACGAAATCTGAAAATTTCGTTGCGTAAATATTTACGCAGTAGGTCTATTAAATTAAAAATGTAAAAATCAAAATGAAAAATTTTGGAGTTGAAATTTTTTTCCGGAAAAAAATTTCAACGTTATATATAAAAATTCCTTAATTTTCCCGCCAAAGGCGGGCGCGCCTCGGGCGCAGATTTTGATTTTTACATTTTAATTTTCTATGAAGTTTGTTTATCAAGCCAGAACCAAGAGCGGCGAAGTCAAGGCCGGCAGTATTGATGCCGAATCAATTCAGGCGGCGGCGGAGGTTTTGCGCCAGCAAGGGCTTTTCATCACTTTTTTACGGAAAGAGGACCGGGGCGTCCTTGGCAATATCCGTTTTTTTGAAGGGGTTTCGGGCAAAGATGTGGCGGTGTTTTCGCGCCAGCTGGCGGTGATGTTTGCCGCCAACGTGTCATTGGTGGAGTCCTTGCGCACCGTCGGCGGCCAGCTGTCAAACCAGAGTTTCCGCGAAAAAATTCTTAAAATTGCCCAGGCGGTGGAAGCCGGATCGCCGCTATCGGACGCGCTGGCGAAATATCCCGATGTTTTTTCGTCATTTTTCGTTTCAATGGTGAAGGCCGGCGAGGTTTCGGGAAATCTTTCCGAGCAATTCAACTATATGGCCGATTATCTGGAAAAACAATATTATCTTGCCGGAAAAGTGAAGGCGGCCATGGTCTATCCGGCGGTGATCGTTTCGGTGATGGTGGGGGTGCTGTTTTTGTTGAGCTATTTTGTGATGCCGAATTTGACTTCAATGTTGCAAGAGTCGGAAACGGAATTGCCGGCGATCACCAAAGCGGTGATCGCCACCACCGATTTCATCCGCGGCATTGGCGGCATTATCGTGCTACTGTGCCTTATCGCGATCATTGTGGTGGCGTTTCGGATTTCGCGCACCAAATCGGGGAAACGGTTTTTTGACAATCTGTCTTTGCGTCTGCCGATTTTTAAAAATCTTTTGAAAATGCTCTATGTGAGCCGCTTTGCCGACAATCTGTCGGTGCTGATTTCCGGCGGCATTCCCATCACCCGCGCGCTGGAGATCACGCGCGACATCGTGGGCAATGATCTCTACCGCGACGCGATCCGCAAAACCGCCGAGGGCGTGCGCAAAGGGGAAACGGTGTCTTCGGTGCTTTTCAATTATCCGGATTTGTTTCCGTCAATGTTTTCGCAGATGATTCTGGTGGGCGAGCAGACCGGTTCAATGGACAAGAGTTTGCTGGTGATGGTTAACTTCTACGAAAAAGAGGCCGACCGGGCAATTGATTCAATGCTGGTGCTGATTGAACCGGCGCTGATCATCATTTTGGGCCTGCTGGTCGGCGGCGTGGTCGGGTCGGTGATGATCCCGCTTTACAATTCAATGAACGCGGTTTGACGGCGGAGCCGGCGGCCTATTGCATTTTTCTTGCCGGCCGCGGTATAATTGACTTGTCAACAAAAAACAATAAAAGGTCGAAGATGTCAGACGAAAAGTTAGCGAAAAAAATTAGCGATAAACGAAGGTTAAATTAATTTTTAAAACAAAATGCAATCCAAAAGACAAGGTTTCACCCTCATTGAATTGCTGGTGGTGATCGCCATCATCGGGATTCTGGCCGGTATGGTGCTGGTGTCAATGAGCGGCGCGCGCGAAAAAGCGCGGGATGCCAAGCGGCAATCGGATATGCGCCAGCTGGTCTCAGCCCAATCAATGTATAGTTCCGACCAGACCTCCGGCACGTATCTTACCAACTCCACCCAAGCGATGCCCACTGCCATTGGCACCTATTTGAATCCCGTGCCAACGGATCCCACCACGGCCGCGCCGACGTGCCCGCTTGCCGACGGTGCTTACGGCTATTGCGCGCTGATCAATAATGCCGACGGAGATGACAAGTATTTCTGCTACTACGCGCGCTTGGAAAAGCCGCTTGACAGCAAAAATTTTGTGGTGGCGTCGCACGCGGGGTCGTTTTTGAAGATTACGCGGCCGTCAGCGTTGACCGGTACGGACGCCGCTTCCTGCACGACCGGGCTTTAATTTGCCGGTAATTTCCAAAAAACGACGGAAATGGTTATTCCGCCGTTTTTTGTTTCGGCACCGATG
>Ga0208939_1001075_pt1 | contig 20991 bp, 18 predicted proteins | sample AD_STIC12_MetaG_FD_184437 | JGI IMG/M metagenome (GOLD analysis project Ga0208939, IMG submission 184437) | Active sludge microbial communities of municipal wastewater-treating anaerobic digesters from USA - AD_STIC12_MetaG (SPAdes) (version 2) | ecosystem: Engineered > Bioreactor > Anaerobic >...
CGAGGAGATCACTTTGGTGAAATTGCTGGCCTTTCCCGCGGTGCGGAAGGCGATCATCCTTGTTTCGACGACGTGCGACATGGCTTCCATCGCAGGCCTGAGATAATCACGGATATCGAATTTCTCCGGGCTTTCAACGAAGACCTTTCGGATGGTAGCGGTGGCCGCGAGACGAAGGTCTGTGTCGATATTGATCTTCCGCACGCCAAAATCGATTGAGCGGACGATATCCTCCAACGGGACGCCCATCGCGCCGGGCATTTTCCCCCCGTACTTGTTGATTTCCGCAACGAGCTCCGGGGGAACGCTCGACGAACCATGGCTGACGATTGCGAGACCGGGCATCTTCTTGTTGACTGCCTGGACGATATCGTAAGCCAGAACCGGTTTCGCCTTGAACTTGAACGCGCCGTGGCTGGTCCCGAACGCAAGAGCGAGGGCGTCCACACCTGTTTTGTGGGCGAACTCCACCGCCTGGTCAGGGTCGGCCAGCTTTACCCTGTCAGCTCCGTGCCCATCTTCGATACCGCCAAGGGTGCCGATCTCCCCTTCCACGGTGATCCCGCGCTTATGCCCTTCAGCCACCACCCGGGACGTCACATCTACGTTGTACTCGAACGTGGACGGCGTTTTCCCGTCCTCCATAAGCGATCCGTCCATCATTACTGAAGTCCAGCCGTCGTCCATGGATTGTTTGCACGTCTCGAAGTTGTTGCCGTGATCCAGATGAAGTGCGACGGGGACTTTCGGGTAAAGCTTCATCGCTGCCTGAACCAGGCCGTAAATCATAACCGGGCCCGCATACTTGCGTGCTCCGCGGCTTGCCTGAAGGATAACCGGCGACTCAGTCCTGTCGGCAGCGCTCATGATGGCGAGGGTTTGCTCCATGTTGTTGATGTTGAAGGCGCCGACACCGTAGTTCTTGGCGATAGCGTCATCCAGAATCTGCTTCATGGTGAGAAGGGGCATGAATGAAATCCTCCAGCGGGATACGAACGGAAACCGGCCGAAAGCCGGCATGAAAAGCAGCCGCAGGTCGGCGCCAAAGACGATAACAAAAGATCACACAGCCGGAAGAGTGGGTCAAGCTTCGCGTTCCCGTGCCTCGACCGGAAACCGGCCGATCGCGTGCACCTCCGGAGGAGGGGGCGCAGACCGGCTTCAGGCTGCATCGTATATTTGTTAGTCCGCTGGTAGTGTGTCCACGGACATGTGAGGAAACGCGATGTATCCAGAGCTGTTCAAAATTGGACCCATCGCCGTATACAGCTACGGCGCGATGCTTGCGTGCGCGTTCATTGTCGGGGCGTGGCTGTTCCGGCGCGAACTGCGGAGATGGAATCTGCCGGAGGATCTGGCGGACAGCGTGGCATTGGCGGCGATGTTCGGCGGAATCATTGGCGCCAAACTGTACTTCGTCGCGCTGGAAGCGCCGGATGAATTCGCCGCGGAGCCTCTCAATACGCTGTTTTCAGGCGCCGGTCTTACGTTCTACGGTGGGCTGGCGGGTGCTGTTCTTTCCATCTGGTTTGTTGTGCGAAGGGCCAAGGTTTCATTCCTCCATGTGGCGGATTTGCTGGGACCCATACTGGTGCTCGGATACGCATTCGGCCGTGCGGGTTGTTTTCTTTCAGGTGACGGAGACTACGGACCGCCGACGAATCTGCCCTGGGGAATGAGTTTTCCGAACGGGACCGTGCCGACGGTCCTGAAGGTCCACCCGACGCCATTGTATGAGATCGGGCTTTGCCTTGCGGGATTCTGCTACCTTTGGTTCGTGTTGCGCCGCAGGACGCTGGCGCCTGGGGTGATGGTGGCAGCAACCTTCATCGTGGCCGGCGTGGAGCGCCTCGTCACAGAGTTCTGGCGGTTTGATTCCGGCGTATACGCGATGTATGCGTATGCAAACCGTGGCGGTTCGTTGGCGGAATCACAGCGCGTTGCGTTCGAAATTGCCACGAAAGCACATTTCGCGTTCGCCGGGTTGAGTCTCGCGCAAGTCCTCAGTGTGGGGCTTGTCGTCGCGGGCGTGCTCATTCTGCTTGTTCAGCGCAGGAAACCCGCGCGCGAAATTCCGGCTGCGGTTGGCAGGTAGTCGTAACATTTTTGCAGGGGAATCGATGCGTCCTCATGTACTGGTTCTGCGGGCGGCGGGCTCTAATTGCGATGTGGAGACCGCTCATGCGTTTTCCGTTGCCGGAGGCGAGGCTGAGCGTGTACACGTCAACCGTGTTGCCGAGAAGCCGTCGCTTCTGGAAAAGACATCAATCCTTGTCATTCCCGGTGGTTTCACGTACGGTGACGATGTCAGCGCCGGCAAGGTTCTGGCGAATGAACTCATGACGCGCCTCTCGGAGCCGCTTCTGAGGTTTGTTGAACGGGGCGGCCTCGTACTCGGGATTTGCAACGGTTTCCAGGTTCTCGTAAAAACGGGCCTCTTGCCGGGGTGGGACCAACAGACCCCCTCGTGTACACTGGCAGGGAATCTTTCCGGGAGGTTTGAGGATCGCTGGGTGTGGTTGCAACCGGGGAGCTCGCGATGCGTGTACACGCGCGGCCTGGAGAAGCCGATTTACCTACCGGTGGCGCACGCTGAGGGTCGTTTTACCGCGTCATCCCCGCAGGTGCTTGACCGTCTCGCAGGGAATGATCAGGTTGTGTTTCGTTACACGGATGCTCTGGGGAACGACGTTGGGTATCCCGGAAACCCGAACGGTGCCGATCGGTCTATCGCAGCCATCTGCAATATCTCCGGACGAGTAATGGGAATGATGCCGCATCCGGAACGCCACATTCATCCTACTCATCACCCCCAATGGACGCGCAAATCCGGCAACGGTCGCCCGGACGGGCTGGCCATTTTCCAGAATGCCATCCGTGCCGCGCAGGAATAGGGGCTGATGCGAACCGGTTCGCGAAAGCCCGCGACGCGAGCACACCTGCCACCAGGTGAGGCGATCCTGGCAGCCCTTGCAACACGCGCCAAGCCCTTGTCCTTACCGCAACTGGCTTCCGCAGTACACTCGACGCAGGACGACCCATTGTTCAGGCAGGCAGTGATGGCCTTGCGTCGGGAAGGTAGGATTTACGTGGGGAGGGGGCAGCGATACGCCAGCGCTGCGGGCCTCGGTGCGCGGCTTGGGACCCTGCGCGTTGCCGACCGGGGGTATGGTTTCGTTGCCGTTGAAGGTAGGGGAGAAGATCTCTACATACCCGCAGAAGACATGGGAAACGCCCTGGACGGTGATACCCTGCTGGTTGTAGAACAGAACCCGCGCGGGAGTCGCAATCTCCGGCGGGGCGTTGTGCTTGGGATTGCCCACCGGCCGGAACGCGTAATCGTCGGGACGTTTCACGAGGGCGTTGGTTTCACGTGGATCCGCCCATTTTCGGCTCAATTGCCAGACCTGCAGCTCGTTTCCCTCGGTGCGGAAAGGGATGGGAAATCGCCTTCGGAAGGGGAGGTGATAGCGGCGGCTCTGGAACCGTTGTCCCTGGAGTCGTCCGCACCCGCCGCGAGATTCGCAAAATCGCTCGGGAAACAGGGCGACCCGTGGGTGGATGTCACCGGCATATTGTATTCGCACGGAATCCGGCTTTCGTTTCCCCCCGAAGCCGTCCGTGAAGCTCAACAGGTCGCGGAACGAGCTACGGATGCAGGGAAAAGAGCGGATCTGCGGGGGCTGGAGACGGTAACGATTGATCCGTCTGATGCGGCGGACATCGACGACGCGATCTCGCTTTCCAGGGACGATACCGGGCGGGACGTAGTAGGAATTCACATAGCCGACGTTTCCCATTTTGTGCCCGAAAACGGTGCCATAGATCGGGAGGCATATCTGCGCGGGACAAGCGTCTATCTGCCCGGCAGAGTCGTACACATGCTGCCGCCCCAGCTTGCGGCGGGCCTATGCAGCCTGTTGCCGGAGCAGGAGCGCCTTGCAGTCAGCGTTCTGATCACGCTGGACGAAACCGTTCTGCCGGTTCGGGTCGAGATCCTGGAGAGTGTGATTCGCTCCTCTGCGAAAATCTCTTACGAAGAAGCGCAGGACGCGATGGACGGGTCGGCACGGGCGGACAACCCGGCGTTCCCGCACGCGGGAATGCTGAAACGGCTTGGCGCCATCACGGGTGAGCTGGCGCGGAAGCGATCGCGCCACGGAGCGCTGGACTTCGATATCCCTGAGGTGCGCGTAGAAGTGGACACACAGGGAAGAGTGGTTTCGCTCCGCCGGCGTGAGCGTCTGGAAAGCCATCGCGTGATCGAAGAGCTCATGTTGCTCGCGAACAGCGTTGTCGCTGACCATCTGTCACAAAAACACTACCCCTTGTTGTACCGTGTCCACGCAGGTCCCGACCCGGAGAGACTTCAGGAACTCGCTCCTCTGGCGCTCTCCCTCGGGCAGGTGATTGCGCCGGACGGCCGTTCGCCTTCGGTGCAAGACCTCCAGCAGTTGCTTGAGTCCATCCGCGGGAACCCGGTGGCGCCGGTGCTTGAAGCTTTGATCATACGGAGCCTGCCGAAGGCGGTGTACCAACCGGACAACATCGGACATTTTGGTCTAGCGATGGAAGCGTATACGCACTTCACGTCGCCGATTAGAAGGTACCCGGATCTTGTCGTCCACCGCCAGCTCAAACGGGCGCTGAACGGAACCCGGCCGTGTTATTCGCACGAGCAACTGGCCACTATCGGGGACCATTGTTCCGCGGCGGAGAGGACTGCAGAAACCGCGGAGCGGGAAGCGATTCGAGCGAAACAGGCGGAATTCCTTGCCCTTCACGTGGGAGAGGAATTCGAGGGGACGGTCGCCGGGGTTCGGAAATTCGGGCTGTTTGTGGTCCTAAATGACAGCCTCGCCGAGGGATTTGTCCCGGTTGGCGACCTTCCGGCGGATACGTACGCGTTCGACCCCACTTCGCTTACGCTGGAAGGAAGAAGGTCGCGGATGACTTTCCGTTTCGGTGATCCGGTGACCGTCCAGGTCGTTCGAGTGGATGTGGGATCTCGACGGATCGATTTTCTGCTGGTAGACGCTCCTCACTCGCATCGAACGCGAGGACCCCGCGGGAAAATGCTCCGCCGATGGTCACAACGCCCACCGCGCGCGACGCTGGGAAGAAGGCGCAACCACCGCTCCCGCCGCTAATTGATCAATACTTCCTCCAGGCTTCTCTTGGGAACATGGTGAACGCCGTTCTCGTCACGGTAGTATTTGATGCTTCCATCGGGACCGACCGGCTCCAGCTGGATTTTCTCCGCAGGCACGCCAATCGCGAGCACCAGAAGTATCTGGAGATGCGGGGGAATATTCAGTATCTCTTGGAGCTTCGGCCTCTGAATAGCGCCCATGATACAGGTTCCGAGCCCCTTTTCCCGCGCCGCCAGAGCGATCGTCTGAGCGGCAATTCCGTGGTCAACACCGAAACCTTCGCTAATCGTGGTATCCCCGAGAATTATTATGTATGCTGCGGGACGCTCCCCCTCTGCGGGGCCCGGCCAATCGGTGAGGTACCCTGCCCACGCAAGAGTAGAGAAAATGCGGGCATTCTGTTCCGGGTCGGCCGACACGAAGTATTTGAGCGCCTGCTTATTGCTTCCGGAGGCGCAGATACGTGCGAGGTCGACCATCTCCACCAAGGCGTCGCGGCTGACGGGAACGTGTTGCTTGAAGCGACGCGTACTGCGGCATTCACGAACGAGGTCTTTCAGCATGTAACGGCCCTTTCCACGTGGGGTGAATTCGGGGTATTGCGAAACAAAGATGCAACGAGCAGTTTTTTATGACAATGACCACAACCCGATATCCCGGGGTGGGCACAGAATGCCGATAGCGCCATGCGCGTTGACTTTTGCGGTACCGGAATGTATTATAATAAGTCTGTTCTCACCGCCAGCGGGATAGCATGATTATCGATTTTTCTACGCTCCAGGACGGGGTTCACAAGGTTGATTGGACCGGTGAAATCCCCGGTGTCGATCTCATCTATCCCGAAATAGTGGCGGCGATCCAGGTTCGTGCGAAAATCCACCGCCTGCAGGAGGTAGTCACGATCCGCGCCGCGTTAAGGGCCCAGCTGGAGCGTCCGTGTGACCGGTGCCTCAGGCCTGCGGTTCTGGCTATCGAATCTTCGCTGTATGTTGTCGCAAAGTTGCGCACCGGGCTTTCCGCAGCGGAAATGGGAGATGACGGAGAAGTCCTGATATCTGTTGATCGTGAAGAATCGATGGTGGATTTGACAGACCATATTCGCGAGAGCCTGATCGTCGAGGTCCCGATGACAATTCTGTGCGGCGACGACTGCAAAGGACTGTGTCCTCAGTGTGGGGCCGATTTGAATGAGGAATCCTGCTCGTGTCGGTGGCAATCCGAATGACCTGCTGTTTCGCACCGTGGATTGACATCCCAACTTCCGGTAAGGAGTGATTCTGTGGCAAACCCGAAACATCGTACTTCAAAAGCTCGCACGCGTTCGCGCCGCACACACTGGAAACTCACTGCGCCCAATGTGGTAAAGTGCAGCCATTGTGGGGCACCGAAAGTTGCTCACCGTGTGTGTCCGGAATGTGGTTATTACGGGCAGCGCCTCGCCGTTGCTCCGCGCGAGGAATAGCTCGCTTGCCACACGCGGCGCTGCCTCCCCGCGTGGCGCCGTCTGCTCTATCCGTATTTTCCCGCTGCCCGCGTTCTACACTCGAATTTGAGGTGTTGGCATGGAACGGGTGTGCACAATCGCCGTTGACGCCATGGGTGGAGATTTCGCCCCCGATGAAATCGTTGCCGGAGCTGTTCAGGCTGCGCGACAGGGCGATGGGGCAATCAGGGTCATTCTTGTCGGGCAGGAACAGGCCATAAAGGACTCCCTGGCGCGATTTGGAGAGGTGCAGGGGATCGAGATCCGACACGCACCCACCACAGTTGGGATGGCGGAATCCGTCAGCAACCTCCGTCGCAAGATGGATTCCTCGCTGGCGGTTGCCATCAAGATGCAGAAGACGGGAGAGGCGGATGCCGCGGTCAGCGCAGGAAACACGGGCGCTGCGATGGCGCTTTCACTTCTTCTGCTCGGCCGCATTCCGGGTGTGAATCGGCCCGCGATCGCGTCTCCCATGCCTACGAAAAAGGGTGTGTGCACCCTGCTCGACGTCGGTGCGAACAGCAGCTGCGAGCCACTGAACCTCTACCAGTTCGCTGTAATGGGTAGTCTCTATCACAGTTTCGTCTACAAAGTGCCGAACCCATCGGTAGGTCTTCTCAGCATCGGGGAGGAGGCGTCGAAAGGTGACGAGCTGGTGCAAAAAGCTCATGCGCTTCTTGCGGCTTCAAGTCTGAATTTCGTAGGAAACGTGGAAGGGCGCGACATACTGAGTGGAACGTCAGACATAGTCGTGTGTGACGGCTTCACTGGAAATGTTGTTTTGAAGTTTGCGGAAAGCGCAGTACAATTCATAACCGGCGTTCTGAAGGACGCGGTAAAATCATCGCCTTTGAGCATGATTGGTGGGCTTCTGATCAAGAGACAGTTTAACAAGCAGAAAACTCGACTCAATTACGAAGTATATGGCGGTGCTCCCCTTTTAGGTATTGATGGTATTACTATTATCTGCCACGGTCGTTCGTCGGCGCGGGCCATCCAGAATGCCATCAGGGTTGCTGCGACCGCCGCCAGGCAAAGGTTGAACGAGCACATTAAGAACAAACTGTCGGAAGCGAGCGTCGATGCGACATCCTGAAAGAGCGTTTTTCAAAGGGCTGGGTGCCGCTGCCCCGAACAAGGTGCTGAGCAATCACGACATCGAGAAGCTGGTAGACACCAGTGATGAGTGGATTCGGACCAGGACCGGAATAGAGCGAAGGCACGTCGCGGACGACAACAGCAATACGTTGACTCTCGCGACCGAAGCCGGAAGAAAAGCGCTTCTCGACGCAGGCGTTGAACCTGAGGAGGTCGACATGATCATCCTCGGGACGTTGACGCCCTACATTGGTTTCCCCGCCACGGCGTGCCTTGTTCAGAACGCGTTGGGTGCCCGCAACGCGGCTGCCGTGGATATCAACGCGGCGTGTTCTGGCTTCGTGTACGGTCTGCACCTCGCGCAAGGCCTGATTCGCAGCGGGGCTAACCGGAACGTGCTGCTTATCGGGGCGGAAACGATGTCCCGCATCGTCAACTGGAAGGACAGGAACACGTGCGTCCTGTTTGGCGATGCGGCCGGGGCAGCCCTTCTCGCGCCCGGTTCCGGACGTGAAGACAGCGCAGGCGTGCTGGGGACGTACATACGCTCGGATGGCGTGCAACCGGAGATGCTCTGCCGCATTGCCGGAGGGACAAGGCCGGTTGCGACGGAGGAGGAAAACTACCTCCAGATGTCCGGTAAGGATGTCTTCAAGCGTGCGGTGACGGCGATGGGTGACGCCGCGGAGCTGATCCTTCGGCAGACGGGCTTCTCCGGGGAAGATGTCACGCTGCTCATCCCCCACCAGGCGAACATGCGCATTATCGAGGCTACTGCCAGACGTGTGAATATCCCCATGGAAAAGGTAGTGGTGAACATACAGGAGTACGGAAATACCTCCGCGGCCACGATTCCTGTGGCGATGGCCGAAGCCAAAGCCTCCGGGCGGATGCGGAGCGGGGATCTCGTGCTTATGGTTGCGTTTGGCGCCGGAATGACCTGGGGCGCGGCGCTGGCTCGAATGTAGGTACGGAAGAGATGGGGACTGCGTTCCTTTTTCCCGGCCAGGGCTCCCAGTATGTGGGAATGGGCGCGGATCTCTTCGCGGAGTTTCCCGCCGCGCGCCGGACGTACGAGGACGCAGATACCCTGCTGGGTTGGTCGGTGACATCAACCAGCTTCGAGGGCCCTCCCGAGACACTGAACGACACCCGGTATACCCAGCCGGCGGTGTTTGTTCATAGCATGGCGGTGTTCGAGATTCTGCGCGAACATGGCATCAACCCCGATGTCGTGGCAGGGCACAGCCTCGGCGAATATGCGGCGCTGTGCGCCTCGGGCGCGTTGGAGTTCGAGGCCGCCCTGCGTCTTGTTGCGGCGCGAGCTGCGGCCATGGGGGATGTGGCGTCGCGAATACCCGGGGCGATGGCTGCGGTGGTAGGGCTGGATGAACGCACGGTTGAGAAGGGTGTAGAAGGCCTGCGTGATGTGGTTGTTGCCAACTACAACGCGCCTGACCAGGTTGTGATTTCCGGAACAGAGGAAGCAGTAAGGAACGCCGGAAATGTGCTTTCGGAACTGGGTGCCAAACGGATTGTTCCGCTCAAAGTGAGCGGTGCCTTTCACTCGCCCCTGATGGCTGAAGCTGCGCGAGTGTTCGCGGGGGCCCTGGAACGCGAGAAGATCTCCAGACCTGGAATTCCAGTCATTCCCAACGTTACGGGAATTCGAACAACCGACCCAAAGGAAATCCGGGGCCTGCTGGTTGAGCAAATAACCAGTCCCGTGCGTTGGACGGACACGGTTCGCGCCCTCCCATCGTCTGGCTGCGCAAGCTGTTGTGAAGTGGGGCCGGGGAAGATTTTGCAGGGACTTGTCAGACGCATCGCTCCTTCGATCATCACCACCACAGTCGGAACCACGGCAGAAATTCTGGCATTGCTGAAGACCGAATGACGGGACTCGTTTCGCGATGTTTGATTTGAACGGTCGAGTTGTGCTTGTTACAGGCGGGTCCGGGGATATCGGTGCCGCTCTGTGCGAAAAATTCGCAATTGCGGGCGCAAAAGTAGCGATGACGAGCCGAACCGGATCAGCCGGGCTTGCCCGCGTGGTGGAATCACTGCACGCACGTGGCGCGGAGCCCCTTCCGATTTCCATGGATGTTCGACAGCGTTCTGACGTGGAGGCCGGCGTCGCGAAGGTGGTCGAGACGTGGGGGCGCCTGGATGTGCTGGTCAATAATGCAGGGATCACGAAGGATACTCTGTTGCTCCGGATGAGTGACCAGCAATGGAGCGACGTGCTTGAAACGAACCTCACGAGCGTCTTTCTGTGCACTCAGGCTGCACTGAAGCCCATGTTGAAGGCCCGCTGGGGACGTATTATTTCCATTACCTCCATTGTCGGAGAGGTAGGGAATGTGGGACAGGCGAATTACGCCAGTGCGAAAGCGGGTATCATTGGTTTTACCAAAACTGCCGCCAAGGAATGTGCCTCCCGAAACATTACCGTGAACGCCATTGCCCCCGGATTCATAGAATCCCGGATGACGAATACGATTCCTGAAAAAGTCAGAACCACGTTGCTTGCCAGCATTCCACTCGCCCGGCCCGGGACACCGATGGAAGTAGCGGCCGCAGCGGTCTTTCTTGCGTCAGAGGAAGCATCGTACATTACAGGACACGTCTTGAACGTTGATGGTGGCATCGCGATGTGAACAGCTCAGACGCCGGAATGATGGGTTCAAACTGAGCGTGCCATCACAACGAGCGTTTTTGGAAGTGCTGTTTTTCAGGGCATCAACCCGCCAAACCGCGCGCAGAGCGCACCAGGAGGCAAAATATGGCGATTGAAGACAAAGTTCGCGATCTGGTAGTTGAGCAGTTAGGTGTTGCGCCGGAGGAAGTGAAGCCAGAGGCTCGTTTCATAGAGGATCTCGGGGCAGATTCGTTGGATACGGTTGAACTCGTCATGGCGTTCGAGGACAAATTCGGCGTCGAGATTCCCGACGAAGAGGCGGAAAAACTCGACACAGTAGGCGCAGCGATCGAGTACCTGAAAAGCAAGAACGTGGAGTAATCGGTTCGGCCGCGGGCGATTTCACTCGCTCGTTTCGCGTGCAAGGAGTTCTGTGTGAGTGGCATAACCCGACGCGTGGTCGTTACGGGGATGGGTGCGGTTACCCCGGTAGGCAATTCACGCGAGGAATACTGGCAGGCTCTTCTCCACGGCAAGAGCGGCGCGGGCGCAATCACGAGGTTCCCCACCGAGGGTTTCTCGACTACAATCGCGGCGGAAGTGAAAGGGTTCGACCCGACGCAGCGCATCAACGCAAAAGAAGCGCGGCGAATGGACCTTTTCATTCAGTACGCGGTGTACGCGGCCTCTGAAGCGATCGAGGACGCTGGTTTGCGGGTTGACGGGATGGACCCGACGCGAGTCGGGGTGATCGTCGGCTCGGGTATCGGTGGTATTTCCACACTCGAAGCGCAGTACAAAGTCCTGAAGGAACGTGGACCAGGCCGGGTGAGCCCGTTCATGATTCCCATGCTGATTTCGGACATGGCCGCGGGAATGATCAGTATCATCTTCGGGCTCAAAGGTCCGAATTACTGTACGGTGTCCGCGTGCGCATCGGCAGCGCATGCGCTTGGCGATGCGGTGTCCGTCCTTCGGAATGGACACGCAGACGTGGTTCTGACCGGCGGGGCGGAAGCATCGCTGACCGAACTGGCGATGGCGGGATTCTGCGCGGCACGCGCCCTTTCCACACGGAACGATGACCCGGAGCACGCAAGCCGGCCTTTCGACAAGGATCGCGACGGTTTTGTCTGTGGAGAGGGTGCAGGGATACTGGTACTTGAAACTCTGGACCACGCGATCGCGAGAGGGGCGAGGATCTACGCGGAAGTTCTCGGCTTCGGGTATTCAGCGGACGCGTACCACATCACGGCGCCACCGGAAAACGGCGAAGGGATGGCGCGCTGCATGGAAAACGCACTTCTGGACGCGGAAATTGCGAGGGAACGCGTTGGGTACATCAATGCTCACGGGACATCAACGGAAGTGGGTGACGCGGCGGAGACGGCAGGAATCAAGCGCGTCTTCGGCGAGCACGCACGTTGTCTCGCCGTCAGCAGTACGAAGTCAATGACGGGGCATCTGCTCGGGGCAGCAGGGGCTGTCGAATCGATTGCAACGATAATGGCGCTTCACCACGGCGTATTGCCGCCGACGACCAACCTGTCCACTCCTGACCCCGCATGCGATCTCGATTACGTGCCGAACTCACCGCGGGAGAAACGCGTGGACGTGGCGATGAGCAACTCGTTCGGTTTCGGGGGACATAACGCGAGTCTCGTGTTCGGTTCCTGGAAAGGCTGATTCGCGTTCCCGGTTTCCCGTGGTTCTCCACAGGTATTTGTGTTTCGATGGTCTGGCTAGGTCGGCTCCTGTCTCGAAAAGGCTCCGCAGCGCAAGGCACCGGCTCGATCGGAGGAGTTCGCGACCTCGAAGAAGCGATCAGGTACACCTTCCGCGAAAAAAGCCTTCTCGTCGCAGCCCTGCGACATCGTTCCTACGTTCACGCAAATGGCGATTCGCCGGACGACCTCGTATCACAGGCGAACGAACGGCTTGAATTCCTCGGTGATGCCGTTTTAGGATTGCTTGCGACGGAGTTCCTTTACCGAGAATTCCCCGACAAACCCGAAGGGGAACTGACAAAGAGAAAGTCAGTCCTCGTCTCGAAAAGCGCCCTCGCCCGTTGCGCGCTGGAGGTTCACCTCGATCAGCACGTGTTGTTGAGCAGCGTCGAAGAGGGTATGGGGGGCAGGCAACGCCGCTCCATTCTGGGAGACGCCTTCGAAGCTCTCGTGGGTGCGATTTACCTGGACGGAGGTCTGGAACCGAGCCGGAGATTCCTGGAGACCACCCTGTTCGTCCATCTTCGCGAATATGAGACGGAGTCTATCTTCACGAATTACAAGAGCCTGCTTTTGGAGCACGTTCAGGCGGGGGGAGGACGGCCGCCTGAATACATGCTGAGGTCGCAATCTGGACCTGACCACCAGAAAACGTTCACGGTTGAGGTTGCCATCGGGGGAAAAGTTCTCGGAACCGGAACCGGACCGACGAAGAAGTACGCGCAGCAAGAGGCAGCGAGGCTCGCGTATGAACTGTTGACGCGAAAGGCTTCAACGGACGACGACCGGGACACCGATGAACGGTTCCCCGCCGCCGGTATCCAATGAGCACGCGCAAGGAATGTTGGCGTCTCATTGTAACGCCCCCTTCCCCGGCGGCGTGGAACATGGCCTGCGATGAGGTTCTTTTTCAGCTCGTGTCCAGCGCTCCATCTCCGGTGATTGTCCGTTTTTACGAGTGGAGGCCGTACGCCGTTTCGCTTGGGCGCTCCCAGTGGCCTGAGAATGAAATAGAACTGGACGCGTTGCGACGCGACGGGTATGATTGTGTTCGCAGAATCACGGGTGGTCGAGCAGTTTTTCACGCAGAAGAGCTGACCTATTCCGTCGTGTGTGGACGCGGGCATCCTCTGGCCGCAGGGGGCGTCCATGCCACCTACGAACGAACCAGTGAAGCGCTTGCACGCGGGTTACGCCTTGCGGGAATACGCGCGGAGCTTGCCCACGTGACGCACCATCCGTCCCCCGGCTCCGCACGCCGGAGCGCTCCGCCATGTTTCGGGAGCGTCGCGCGCTCGGAAATCGTGGTCGACGGGCGCAAACTCGTCGGTTCTGCCCAGTACCGGTCAACCACGGCTGTGCTGCAGCACGGTTCGATCCTGACAGGGGCAGCACACAAGCGGATCCTCGAATATCTGCGCGTGGATGAAGAGGTCCGACAGCAGTATCTCCGAAATCTGGAAATCGGAACGACGTGTCTGCGGGAACTGGGGTGGCGCGGCACCACCGACGACTTGATCCACGCACTCGCGGACGGGTTTTCGGGGCACTTTGGCATCGTGTGGGATGCGGACCACAGTCTTGCACCGCACGAGATGAGCCTGATTGATACGAAGGCGCATGGGCGGAATTGCAGAGAAACCCGGAATCCTGGTGATATGGACGGAGGAAACGGATGAAACCCTGGAACGATCCCGCGTGGAAAAACGCGATGCGTGTACGCCTCGCAATGGGCAATGTCTTTGAAGAGGCGGTGGGGCCAGAGGGTGGGACAACCCGTGTCCAGCTGGAAAGCCTTTACGACAGGCTCAGGGCGATTCAGCGCGAGATTGCGGTGAAACGAGAAGCAGGTGCTCTGCCGTTCCTCGATCTCCCGAAACAGGGAATTTCCGGTATCCTGGCGTGCGTGGAACGGAGTCGTTCGAAGTTCGAGACGTTTGTAGTTCTCGGTATCGGCGGATCGGCTCTGGGAAACATTGCCTGCCACACCGCGCTCCGGCACCCGTACCACAATTTCCTTCCGGCGGATAGCCGGGGCGGCATGAGAATCGAGGTCGCAGACAATATCGACCCCGATCGTATCACCGGCCTTTTCGACACGCTGGATCTGCCCCGTACGCTTTTCAATGTCATTACGAAATCGGGAAGCACCGCAGAGACGGCAAGTACATTCCTCGCCGTGAAAAAGCTGCTTCAGGATCACCCGCGAATTGGCCCGGGATGGCGGGAGCATGTGATCGTGACAACCGACCCGGTCGCGGGGGATCTCCGGAAATTTGCGTCGCGCGAGGGTCTTGTGTCCTTCGACATACCACAGGGAGTCGGGGGCAGATTCAGCGTTCTCACGCCGGTGGGGTTGCTTTCCGCCGCGATGAGCGGAATCGACATCGAGGAACTCCTTGCCGGCGCGGCTGACGCGGTTGCATACCACGCCCGCGTACCTGCCGAGAAGTGTCCGGCTTTCGCTGGTGCGGCACTGCACTACCTGATGTACAACCATGCCCGCGCGCCGAAGCGACTGGCAGTGATGATGCCGTATTCCCACGCCCTGAAGGACGTCGCTGACTGGTTCCGGCAGCTCTGGGCGGAAAGCCTCGGCAAAGAAAAGGCGCTCGATGGAACCATCGTGAATGTGGGTCCAACCCCGATTAAGGCGCTTGGCGTGACGGACCAGCACTCGCAGGTACAGCTGTATATCGAAGGCCCGAACGACAAACTGTTCACGTTCATAGAAACGGAAACGTTCCGGAACGATCTCGTCCTACCGTCAGACAACGACCTTGCGGACCTGGGAGCCTTCAATTACTTCGCCGGCAAAACGCTCGGACAGTTGCTTCACGCCGAGCAGAAGGCAACTACCCTTGCGTTAACAAGGCGCCAACGCCCGAACATGACCTTCTCGATGAAGGAGGTTCGCCCGTATACGGTAGGCCAGTTGTTCATGCTTCTCGAGATTCAGACGGTTGTTGCGGGGGCGCTGTTTGGAATCAACCCGTTTGACCAGCCGGGTGTGGAGGCGGGCAAAGTCGCCACCTACGCGCTCATGGATCGGCCGGGATACGAAAACGAGAAGAGAGCCATAGAACAGGAGATTTCAGCACAAGCGGAGTGGGTGCTGTAACGCGCCTGACGAGACGCGCATTCCGCCGCGCGAACGGCGCCGATCCGAACGCGCACGCGGTTCTTGGTCTGCTGGCCGAAGTCTACGTGCCATAGAGCCAGCGATAATCAACTCTGCGAATGCGGAGAGTGTTGAGAATACTGCCCGTGGCCTTCGACCCCGCACAATAGGCTAACAGGCAGGCGTCTGGAAGCATGTGAAGGGCAGTGTAACAGTACCCGCTATCCGGGTCGTTTTCCAGGAGCCGATGATGCCTCCATGTCCGCCCCTCGTCCTCGCTTATGGCGCTTACCAGAGGAGTTCGAGCGCTGGGACTGCTCGGCGGAACCCGTGAACCGAATCTCGGGGATTTGTCGTTCCAGACCGCGAGCAGATGGCCGTTCACGCCCGGCTCCAAAGGGGGGAGTCGTTTCACGGAAAGGGGCGAATTTGGTGAGATGAAGCGAGTAGGTTCGGGCGGGGACCACGTGTCTCCGCCATCCCGCGATACAGTTGTCCACTGGTACCCCGTATCTGTCCGGCAGTAGCCATAAAGGTGCCCGTTCGTGAGTTCCACGCATCCGGGTTCCTGCAACCCGCTGTTGCTGGGAACAGGCAGGGCCCACCAGGATCTGCTTTCCCGCCATGTGGCCCCTGCGTCATCCGAGAGGAAGGCGAGCATGATGCTCCTTGAATCGACGGCTTTCCACGAGGTGTCAAGGACGGTTTTCTGCCGGTGAAATGCCGCGGGTATGACAAGCCGTCCCGATTTGAGCTGCACGACGCGGTCGTTGTTCACCACGAAATACCCCGGCGTGGGGATCACGCTGATTGGGGTACTCCAGGAGCGCCCTTCGTCGGTTGACGTTCTCATACACGGACGGCAATCGTTTCCAGAATTTTTGACGAGGTAGAAGAGGGCTATTCTGCCGTCCTGCAGGCGAACGAGGGAAACGCTCATCACGTTAATCCCGCCGGCGTTCCTGACAATGATCTGCGGGTCGCTCGACCAGGTCTCCCCGGCATCGTGTGAATAGATCGCGGCGATATCCGCGCTCCCAAAATCGCCGCCGGAGGTGGTGAATCGGCTGTAGGCAAAGAGAATCGTTTTGTCCGCCAACGTAACGAAACTGCCTTCGGAGTTTCTTGGATTTTCGCTGCCGGGGTCAAGTTGATGAACTATTCTGTTCAAAGCTCCGAGTTCCTTCTGCGTGTGAGATTTCAACACATCACCCGGGCATGGTGCTGACTTTCCGGACTCCCGGTTCTCCCCACATGATTGCCCACGTCTTTTTCCCGCCATCAAGGGCGTGGATCTGCAACCCACGGTAGATGTGTTCAACTTCAATTGCCGGAGCCAGGGGAGTACCGTGGCTTACCCGCATGGCAACTGCAAAGGTCGCCTGACGGGCTCGTACGAGGTTGCTGAACGTCAGAGTCTGGCAAACGGGATTCGCCCGAGTATTTGTCGCCGGGTAAGACGCGGCGACTTGGCTCACTTCGGCGAGGAGGCCGTTCTCCTCTCCCGGCAGCAGACACCGCATCGAGAGCGAAGACGAGCCGTCCGACGTCGTCAAGGACCATTCTTTTGTGGAACTTCCACGGACCGGGACTTCCGGCACCACTGCTCGCCAGCCGAACCTGCATCTTGACGGCGACGCGAGCTCGTCAACTACAACGATCGTGGCCGGACGGATAAGCAGCACGTAGCGTACGAACCGGGCCGCGTTCGGATACGCCCGCGTTGCGTCTACCGTGGCATATGCGTAGTCGTCGCCATCTGCGCACGCGACAATGACGGCATCACGGCCTTCTCCGTATTGCTGCCCTTGCCCGTCCATGAGGATCGTGCTGTGGCACTCCGTTGCGAGTCCCGGAAAATCCCACCGCGCGCCCTCGGGGAAATCGAGATCAAAAAAACCGAGCGAATGCGCGTAAGGCCAGTGCCCTGCGTCCGCGACAAGACAGTGTCTGCCGCAGTTGATGACAAGCGACCCCATGTCGAGATGGGAATGGTTTGCAGTCGTTTTGCCGGCTTTCAGGCCGACGATCACATCGTCATCCGCCCACCCTGAACGAATGACTGCTACCTCCGTTCCGCGAAAGCGCTTTGCACGGGGAAGAGACGCCAGATCCGAAGCCGGCAGGGACGGGTCTTCCCAGAAAAGCGACTCGATGGACGGTGCCGCCGGGAACTTGCGTACGTACGCCTGCCAGTCGCTGCGTTGCGTGGCGGCTGCCAGCCTCGCCATGAGTGCGCCGGCGTTCACGCGATCACCACAGTCTCCCCAGTTGTGCACGCGACCGTCCGGCCAGGTTTCGTACAGGCAAAAGTCACCCGTCCTCCCGATATAGGGGTGCGTGAACAAATCCACTTTTCCCTCAGTTACCCGCTGCAGGACGTCCATGAACTGAACGGCTTCACCTATGCCATAGCTCCAATACGATACCCCTTCGTACCACCCGCCATCCTCGTCGCCCTGGTCAAGAATCGTGAGGACGCCTATCACGGAATGTTTGAGCGCCCGCTTCACCATGTCCGTCGGCAGGGTGTCGCGTATCGCAATCGCCGCGATTCCGAATGCGCCGTCAATCACGGATCGCCAGTTGTGCAGGCTGTACGTCCACCATTCGCCGTGTGAATCATGGATTGCAACAAAGGGCAGAACCCCGCGATCTCGCAGAGAGTTAGCGATCGCGGCTTTCTGATCTGGCTGGAGCCAATCAGACATCCGATCCAGCACATTGCTCAAAGCCCGTACCGCAGCGGCGCTTTTCAGGTCTATCGTCAACGGGAGGTGTTCGTCGGCCACCCATCGGGGCCATTCCATGATCGCAAGGGAGATTTCCCACGCGCGCCGCGCTGCTCGCTCATCCAGCGACAATAACCACCAGTTCGCGCACGCAACAGCCCGGCCGATAAGCGTTCCGACCGCGCGCAGACCTTCATCCGGCGAAGGGATTTCCGCTTCCAGCGCTGATTCTGCGGCTTTTCTGTACTGCTCGATCGTCGTCGGGAATGCGGAAAGCTTTTCCCGAACGATCTCACGATCGCCCGCTGGTTGGTACAGGTGGGGACGCAGGACTTTCCGAGACGGTTGCCAGGCCTCGAGCGCTTCGAGCCACGGCTTCCAGCTTTCTTTGATTACCCCGTACGGAGTAGTGGGGAGTTCGGGAATGGGCACGTTGGCACCTTCAACATCGGGAAACGGGGGAGATCACGTTCGGAGCGTACGTTGGTAGGCCGAATGTGCCTCGGCGGGCGACATCTGCCGGTCGAGCACGGCCCGAAGGGCTTTGCACATCGCGCGCGGATTTTCCTCCTGAAAGATCGCCCGCCCGAACAGAATAACCTTGCCACCGTATTCCGTGGTGGTATGCGCGAGCTCAAGCGTCCGCTTTGCGTTGATGCGCTGGCCGCCGAGTGCGCCGATAATCAGAGTGGGATCGAACTCCACGAGCGCCTTCCAGACCGCTGGTGTGGTATACACGGTTTTTATGAACAGCGGCCTTTGGGGTTTTCGCAGATGCGCCATCGTCCTCACGATGGAGTCTGCGACGTATTCGCCCATTGCCTGCAGATCCATACCCGGCTGGCTCATGTTCGGCAGGAACACTTCGAGGAAATGATGGAAATCCGGAGTGTGCGCAACGTCCCACGCGAAATCGAGGTAGGCGCTCAGTGTTCGTTCGTCGGCATCGGTATCGTTGTTGAGGGTGATTGAATAGAGCCCAAGTTTGATCTTGCAATCTTTTGCGCAAGCCATCGCCTCATCACAGTATCTGCCCGCTTCCGGCGTACGAACAGTGGTAAAAGGACGCGAGGGCTGGGCACCGTACTTTCCGTGGCGAGGACTCCAGATGCGCGTTTCTGCGTTCATGCGTACGATTGGTGTTACGGGGGACGAATCAAACAACTTTTCCTCAAAGGCGAGGTTCTCCGCGTCAGCAGGTGACATCAACAGCCCGTCAATATATCCGTCCGCAAGAATAGCTCGCTGAAGATCCAGATATTCCGGGCGCGTGCGATAATGAGGTGATGGCGTTTTCTCTATTCCGATTCCGGTAAGACCATATGCGGTAAGCGCATCGGCGGCAAAAATGAATATCGGAGATCGTGCGAGAAGAGAAGCGTCTGCCAGCTTCTCAAAAACCCTGTCGCCCATGGCGTGCCTTCCTGACAAAAGGTTCGATCGGCTCTGTTTGCACGCTTCAGAAATACGAGACCCTGCATGCGAAGTCAACCCGCCGCGGACCCGTTGTGCGGACGGCATGGCCGTCCGTAACCTCATTTCGGGTGAATTGGGAGGGTCACGTTGGGAGGACGGACGATGCCGCAGTCGAAGCAATTTGCGCCGCGTGATGTCGTACTGGAACCAGGGCTTTTTCGCGACCGTTACGAGCTGAATCGACGGTACGTGATGAGTTTGAAGAACGAGAACCTTCTGCAGAACCACTATCTGGAAGCGCGACTCTGGCAAACCAGCTTCCGCAACACGCATAACGGAGAGACAGGCTGGGGAGAAGACCGGCACTGGGGGTGGGAATCCCCGACCTGTCAGGTTCGTGGTCAGTTTCTCGGGCACTGGTTATCCGCGGCCGCAAGAATCGCCGAAACCGGCGATGACTATGAAGTACGCGCAAAGTTGAACAGGGTGGTGGCGGAACTCGCAAGATGCCAGCAGGCGAATGGTGGGGAGTGGGTGGCCTCAATTCCACCGTCATATCTCGAATGGACGGCGAAAGGTCAGCCCACCTGGGCACCTCATTATGTAGTCCATAAGACCCTTATGGGTCTTTTTGACGCGTTTGCCGTATCTGGAAACGAGCAGGCGCTGCAGGTCCTTTCGAAAGCCGCGAAATGGTTCGTTCGCTGGACGAGCAAATTCGACCGTGACACGATGAACGACATTCTTGACACAGAAACGGGTGGAATGCTCGAACTCTGGGCCAATCTGTACGGTGTTACCGGCAAACAGGAGCATCTTGATCTCGTATACAGATATGACCGCCCGCGGCTTTTTGATCGACTTCTGAACGGGGAAGACCCGCTTACAAATCAGCATGCGAACACGACCATACCTGAAGCCCACGGCGCGGCACGCGCGTGGGAAGTCACCGGCGATGAGCGGTGGAGACGGATTGTGGAGGCGTACTGGGAATGCGCAGTGACCAACAGAGGGTATTTCTGCACCGGGGGACAGACGTGCGGAGAGGTGTGGACGCCCCCGTATGAGTTTTCCGCGCGGTTGGGGGACAAAAACCAGGAACATTGCACCGTTTATAACATGATGCGGCTTGCGGATTATCTGTTTCGCTGGACTGGAGACGCGCAATACGTTGACTACATCGAACGCAACCTGTACAACGGCATCCTCGCGCAGCAGAACCCGTCGACGGGGATGGTGTCGTACTTCCTCCCGCTGCGTGCAGGCGGAAAGAAGCGTTGGGGATCGCCCACAAATGACTTCTGGTGTTGCCATGGCACACTGGTTCAGGCTCACACCCTGCACAACGCGTATGGCTTTTACAAATCTGATGACGGGCTGATTCTCGCGAACTACATTCCGTCCAGTGTTACGTGGCGGAGGGAGGGCGGTGTTGTCGTACGTGCCCGACAGACTCTTGACACGGAGGTGTCCGCCCGGTCGTTGCCTAAGCGCCTGGTGGTGAATCTCACCGTGTCGTGTTCCGAACAGACCGAGTTTCCTTTGCAGGTGCGCGTTCCCTGGTGGGTGGCGGGAGAGATGGAGGTCTGGGCAGACGGGGGCCGTCTGGATACAACC
>Ga0208939_1001076_pt1 | contig 20989 bp, 27 predicted proteins | sample AD_STIC12_MetaG_FD_184437 | JGI IMG/M metagenome (GOLD analysis project Ga0208939, IMG submission 184437) | Active sludge microbial communities of municipal wastewater-treating anaerobic digesters from USA - AD_STIC12_MetaG (SPAdes) (version 2) | ecosystem: Engineered > Bioreactor > Anaerobic >...
GCGACCTCGCCATCCTTGACCAGAGCGTAGCCGATGCCGGCGATTTCCTTGTTGTCGACGGCCTGCTTCATGCGGGCGTCGAGCGCTTGAAGTCCTTCGGCCGTGAAGCCAAGTCGGGTGGGCTCGGCAATCGCGGCGGTTGGCCATGCAGGGCTATCGTAGGGCTTGGCTGCGGCTAGCTGGGGCGCGTCATGGCCGCAAGCGGCAGCGACCGCGAAGGACGCAGCCGCCAACAGCGACCGCAGGATGTGCGTAGCCATTTCATCTCCCATATCTATTGCGGCGAGCCCGCTATATTCATTACAAGCATCATGAATGTAGTTATTGATGTCGATCATCATGTTTAGTCAACACGATGCCGGAGACGTGAAATGAAGGTCAGTCGCGAACAAGTGGCGGAGAACCGCGAGGCGATCCTCAAGGCTGCCGGTCAGTTGTTCCGTGAAAAGGGCTTCGATGCTGTGGGTGTGGCGGAGGTCATGAACGCCGCAGGCTTTACGCACGGCGGCTTCTACGGACATTTCAGGTCCAAGGATGACCTGATCGCCCAGACGCTCGCCTACCTGCTGGAGAAGGCGAGCGGCGACTTCGACTTCAAACCATTTGTCGATCGCTACCTGTCCGCTGCCCATCGCGACAACGCAGCGACCGGATGCCCGACTGCGGCGCTTGCGGCCGCCACGCGCCAGCAATCCGCCGCGGCGCGCGAAGCCATGACATCGGCTCAGCGTGGACACATAGACAGGCTAAGCGGGAAGGTGGAGGGCAAACGCGCGGCGGCAAGGCGTCGCGCCGCCATCGGAAGCTGGTCTGCAATGGTGGGGGCGATGATTTTGGCCCGGTCGGTCGATGATTCCGAGTTTGCCGACGAAATCATCAAAGAGACGCGTGCATGGATCAACGCAAAATAGGGCGGCCATTTTTTCGGTCGCGACGTGACGTCGGTCGCACGACGGTCTATTTCGCCTCTCCATGCAGGTTGTCATTGCCGGAGCAGGGATCGGGGGGCTTTGCGCCGCCATTGCGCTGACCAAGGTCGGCTTCGAGGTCGAAGTCATCGAGCGCGCGCCGGCGCTGACCGAGGTGGGGGCGGGCATCCAGCTTTCGCCGAATGCCGTGAAAGGGCTCGCCGGACTGGGCGTCGCCGAAGCCGTGCTGGCGATGTCTTCCCAACCCCAGACGCTCGAAATGCGGATCGGCAAGACGGGGGAGAAGGTGTTCTCCATCCCGATCGCGAAAGATGCCCGCAAGCGTTATGATGCCCCTTATCTCCACATTCACCGGGCTGACCTGATCGAGATCCTGAGGCGCGCCGCCGAGTTCGCGGGCGTTCGCCTGCGCCTGAATGCCCGCGTGGCGGCCTATGTGCGCGAGGATGCCGGACTGCGGATCGGGCTCGATACCGGCGCGATCATCCCGGCCGACCTGCTCGTCGGCGCGGATGGCGCGCGCTCGACCGTGCGCAAGCAGATGCTGGGCGAGGATCAGGGGCGCTACACCGGCGCGGTCGCGTGGCGGATCACCGTGGCGGCCGACATTGCACCGGACCTGCCGCACGCGGCCATTGTCTGGGCAGGCGCGGGCAAGCATGCTGTCACCTATCGCGTCAGGCGCGGCGAGATGATCAACTTCGTCGGCGTTGTCGAGACAGATCGTTGGCGGGGCGAAAGCTGGGACCAGCCGGGCAATCCTGTCGACCTGGCTGAGGATTTCGGCGGCTGGGCGCAGCCGATCCCCGACATCATCGCCGCTGCCGGCACGTGCCACGTATGGGCGCTGTTCGATCGCGATCCGCTACCGCGCTGGTCGGACGATCGCGTGACGCTTCTGGGCGACGCCTGCCACGCCATGCCGCCCTTTCAGGCGCAAGGCGCGGCGATGGCGATCGAGGACGCAATCGTGCTGGCGAAATGCCTGCAGAAGGATGGCGTGTCGGAGGCCTCGCTCCGCAACTACGAGAAATTGCGCAAGCCGCGCACATCACGCGTGCTGAACAGCGCCCGCTCCAATATGGGCGTCTTCCATCGCTCGAATGCGTGGTCGCAAGCCGCCACCTACGGACCGATGAAAATGGCGGACAAGCTTTTCCCTGCCTTCATCCGGTCGCGGCAGGACTGGATTTATGGCTACGACGTGCGGAAAGTCGTGGTGTAGGATATCGCTCATGCGCATCCTGATCGGTCTTTGCATTCTTGGTCTGGCGGCATGCGAGCCGGAAGCGCCGCGGATTTCCGAATCCGCCAAGGTTGTCGAGAATGCCGGGCACCCGGTTGTCGCACAGGCCTTCATGCGGCAGCATTGCCTGCGCTCGCCGAGCTGCGATCCTACCAGCGATTACGGGCAGGGCGCAGGACAGGCTTCAGGGCTTGCGGGCACGGTCGCGTGGTTCACCGAGACAAAGGATGTCGTGAAGGAGGGCGGAGAGGACTTCGGCGCCGCTATCACACTCAGCGCCTTTGCCTCGCGCGGACAGGGCGGCCCAGCCGGCCGGCCGCTGACGCTCGACGAATTGCCGGACACATTCAACGCCGCGAAGGCGAAGCGCTCCGCCCTGTCGATCGAATATCGCACGCCGGGCGGCGGCGCGCCCGAGCCCTATGGCCTGCAATTCACCTCGGCTTACCTCACGCTGCCTGCGCCGCTGGAAGATGCGAAGGTCGAGATCGCGGGCAAGGCCGGCGTGCTGCTGTCGGTGGAAGCGGGCGCCATGCCAACGAAGAAGGAGCCAGTGAATGGCGGCGGCAAGGCGCCGGAAGCGGTGGTGTTCTTCTTTTCACGGAACCTGCGCGACGAACCCTTGCCCGAGCTGATGGCGGCGCTCATGGCGGGCGAGACGCTCTCGCTGAAACTGATCGCGGCGGATGGCCGTCTCATGCTCGTCGATGCTCTCTATGCTCACGGCTATGAAAGCGCGTTGAAGCAAGGAGCCGACGCCCTTGCAGATCCTGAAATCAGCCAACCGATCATCGCGCGCTGCGAGCGCTTTGCGACCGAGGCCGACGAATTCTGGAAGATTGCGGACGTGACGCCTGCGCTTCTGGCCTGCGATCCCAGGCCGCCAGAGCTGCGGCGCTAGTACAAATCGCCAGGCGGCAGCTTCGATGCGCGCTCCACGCAGGTCGCGACCGGAATGCGCAGGGCGCTGGCTGCGTAATCGCCTTCGGCTTTCTTGCCGAAGGCGAGAGTGTAGTAAGCCCAGTCCTCGCCCTTGCTGACGCCTTCGGCTCTCAGCTTTGCGATCCCGGCTGAATCCAGCTTCTTCTGCATGTCCAGCAAAGGCGCGACCTTGTCGGGGTGGTCTGTCTTGATCTTCACGCTGAACTCGGCGCCCAGCACGCCCGAGCAATAAAGATCGTCCTTCGCTTCCTGCGAGCCGAGCGCGGTGTAGTCGATTTCGGGTTCTGCGGGCGTCGCCGGCGTGCCGGCGCCGAGCACGCTGGTCGGAGCTGTCACCGTGGTGTTGAGGGAGGACAGGTCCGGCATTGGAAACTCAACCTCAGGCGCGGATATCCGCGGCAGGCTGGCAAGCCGGCGCTCCATGATCTCGCGCTCGCTCGGCTGGGTCATGCGGAAGATCATGCCGCCGCCGAACACGATGATGGCGACAACGCCGACGATCTGCGTGGGCTTCAGCTTCATATCCGTCCCCCAGTCGTGTGTCGGCTATTCCGGTATGGGCAGTGCGGTCGCGCGCTTGTTGCACTCATCGAGAGAAATGCGCGGCTTCTTCGCCTTGATGTCTTTTTCCACCTGCGCCGCGTAGGCGTCGGAGATGATGCGCGCATGCGTGGCGTGGGCGGCCTTCTCGGCGACGATCTTGTTGATGCCCGCTTCGCCGATCAGGAAGCCGAGCGTCTGCGCCTTGCGCAGCAACGCCTCGTCAACCGGGGCGAGCGCGTCCGACACGTCGGGGTTCTCGATGTAGATCATCGCCGAGCAATAGAGATCGTCCTTCGCTTCCTGCGAGCCCACGGCGAGCGGATCGGCGGGCGGCGGGGGAACGCCGGGCGTCTGCGGCGCTTCGGGGGCGGGGCCTGCAAGCTTCGCGTCTGATGCAGCTTCAGGCGCAGTCGGCGGGCCGCTGCACGCGGAGGCGAAAGCGACAGCGCCGAGGGTGGCAAGGATGGTGCGAACAGTCATGGCGATTCTCCCGCAAGTCGACCGTTGATAGCGCAGCGCGATACCGGCAACAGGCCCGGATCAGTCCGGCCTTCAAGCTAGCGCGAATAGTCCTATACCCGCGCCATGGAGTTTTTGGTCTGGATCAACTTCACATTACTGTTCCTGGCTGGCGGCCTGACGCCCGGCCCAGCGGTCATGCTCGTGACCACATCCTCGATCCGCTATGGCTTCTGGCCATCCATGGTTCCTGCCGTGGGTATCTGTGTGGCCAATCTGGTCTGGATCGCACTGGCTGCTTCCGGCGTCGCCGTGCTGGCCAAAGCGTTCCCGGAAGCTTTCCTGCTGTTCAAGCTGGCGGGTATCGCCTTCATCGTCTGGCTGGCCTGGAGAACCGCCTTCGGTGCGCCGGTTGATCTCCTGCGCCGCGAACCGCCGCCGCGCCGCAAGCTGTTCGTTCACGGCATCGGCCTGCAACTCGCGAACCCGAATGCGCTGGTCTATTTCGGCGGCCTGCTGCCCACCTACTTCAACCCGGAGCACGATCTCATCCCGCAGATCGTGATCAGCATGGCGACGGTAACCGTCTGCGAGATGTTCGGGCTCATCGTCTATGCGGGCGGGGCAGACGTGCTGGCGCGCCGTTTCCAGTCGCGGGCATTCTCACGCTGGTTCTTCCGCATCGCCGCACTGGCGATGGTGATCTCAGCCAGCTTCGCCGTTTATCTCACCTGGATCGCGACCGGGCGGTAGAGCATCGCGCCGAAAAGTGTGTCGCGGTTTTCGGCAAAGCGATGCGAAAACCAGAAACGAAAGCGAAGCTCTAGTCGCCGATCTGACCGGTGCGGACCGGGAGCTGGTGCGGGGACACGTCCGGCACCGTGTCGCTGCGCACGCTGGCGTCGACACGGCAACGGTCGCGCTCGACCGGGTCATTCTCGAAGTGCGCGAGGCACACGTTTTCCTGCGTGAGATCCGTCTCGGGCTTTCCGCCCGTGCTGCAGGCCGACATGGCAAGCCCGACTGCCAGACACGGCACGGCAAGGATGAGGCGCTTCATGTCGTTGTTCCTCTCAACTACTCTAACGCACAGATAGGATCAGTGGACGCCGCCCGGGAGCGCCCGGTCGATCAAAACGGCGAGAAGCAGGGCAGGCCCGCCATGCGCCTCCCAGCCATGGCTCGTCCCGCGCTGGATGACAATCTGCCCCGGCTTGATCCGGGTGCGCGATTTATCGAGCACGAGGTCGACCTCGCCCTTCAGCAGGCAGATCACGTCGATCGACGATGTCTTGTGCATCGCCGGGTGTCTGGACTGGTCGGTCAGGTGGTCTTCCGCGTCGAACGACGCAAAGCGCTGGCGCGCGGCGGCGTTCAGCACATCGCGCGGCACGCCCTCGGGCGGCGGGTTGATAACGAACCAGCGGACTTTGACATTGCCCGGCGCAGGCGACAGCACGCAGCGTTCCGGGCCGAGGTCAGTCTGGTCTTTGGGATCGAGCGGGCCGCTGGCTGCATCGTGCCAGATGTCGAACAGACCACCGAGGTTGGGTTCGCCATTGCTGGCCGAGGGCGGGCCATCGAGAATGACGGCGCTGTCGCCCGAAGCATCGTCGCCCGTGATGACGCGGCGCATGATGGCGGCGAAATCGTCCATGTTCCGTCCCTGCAATAATCCCTCGCGAAGACTAGCACCGGGGTAGGGCGGCCCGAAGCAATAGTTTGCAGCGGTCAGCCGGCCTTGCGCGCGGCCTTTTCCAGCTTCTGGATTTCCTTGTGACGCGGGCAGCGAACCTCGTGATCGTTCACCATGCCCATCGCTTGCATCACCGCATAGACAATCACCGGCCCGCAGAACTTGAAGCCGCGCTTCTTCATGTCCTTCGCGATCTGTTCGGACAGCGCCGTCTTGGCTTGCACCTTCTTCCAGTGCTCAAGCTGGTTCACCACCGGCTTGTTGCCCACGAAGCTCCAGACATAGTCGGAGAAGTCTTCGCCCCTCTCGGCCATATCGAGATAGACCTGCGCGTTCCTGATCGTCGCTGCGATCTTGATGGGTGAGCGGATGATCCCGGGGTTCTTCATCGCCTTGTCGATGCGCTTGGCCGTCCAGCGCGCGATCTTCTCTGGCTGGAAACCGTCGAACTCCTCACGCATCGTCTCGCGCTTGCGCAGGATGGTGATCCACGACAATCCGGCCTGATGCCCGTCGAGCTGGAACTTCTCCCACAGCGCACGGGCATCGCGCTCCGGCACGCCCCATTCATGATCGTGATAGCCGCGATAAAGCGCGTCGCTGGAAGGCGCCCAGCCGCAGGGAATGTCGTCCAGCTTCTTCATGCTTTCGCTTCTTTCGCCTTAGCCATGGCCGCGAGTTCGTCGGCCAGCCAGGGCGGGGTGTCGAACGTGATGGCCGCATCGCCTGCGGTGAGTGTCTCGTTCCTCGCCAGCGCTTCGGCCAGCCGGTCGATGCGCACGCGCGCAAGCCCGGCGCCGCCGGAAATAGACGTCAGCATTCCGATTTCAAACCCGTTCGCGAGGATGGGAGCAGGGGCTGCAACGCCCTCCGCCACAGTGCATTTCAACGTCCGCCTGCGCGCCGTGCCACGGCGCTTCATCCGCGAGACGACTTCCTGCCCGACGAAACACCCCTTTTTGAAATCAATGCCGCCGACGAGGTCCATGTCGATGTCAGCCGGGAACACATCTTCCGCGCCGAAATCGAAACCCTGCTCGGGAAGCCCCGCCGCTACTCGCGCAGCGTGATAGGCTGATGCATCAGAAGTCTCCCCGCTGGGGCCAATCTTCCGCCTTGGCGCGAGTGCGCTGCGAGGGTCTGCATCGCCCTCGAAAACCCAGATGCCGAGGTCCGATCGTTCTTCGATCGCAACGGCGGCGCGCAGCTTCATCATGGTCAACCGCTTCACCAGCGCAGGCGCAGCAGACGCCGCGCAGTCGATCAGGATCGCGTCGCCCGCCCGCGTCAGCAGCATGTCCGCGATGACTTTTCCCTGTGGCGTCAGCAGCGCGCCATAGCGGATATCTCCCGGGGTCATCCCGGAAGTGGACACTGTCACGATGCTATTCAGGAACGCTTCCGCATCGGCGCCGGTAACCGAAACTATCGAGCGGTGAGCGAGAAATTCTGGCGTTTGCATCGTGCTCAATTAAGCAGACTTGTGCGGCGCGGTAAGAGCGGACGCTAGGAATGGCGCTGTGTGATCAGCCTAAACTCTATGTCACGCTCTGGCCGCCCGCTTTTCAAGGTGTGGCTTGTGTGCAATAGGTGCCGGGTCGAATTTTGAACAGGTTCGGTTGCTCTCCTTGCTCGCCTACTGGGTTTTCCCAAATGGATCGAGCTCCGGATCTGGCCTACCGAACATTCTGGTTTGACGGCTCCCGGGCGCGGCTGCATGCGCCTTACATTGTTCTACGGGTCCCCCCGGTCTCGTGGACGCCTACTGAAAGACTAGATCTACATGGCTACCGGCACCGTAAAGTGGTTCAACGAGCAAAAGGGCTTCGGCTTCATCCAGCCTGAGTCCGGCGGCGCAGATGTGTTCGTTCACATCTCGGCCGTTCAGCGCGCAGGTCTCGCCGGCCTCAACGAAGGCCAGCGTGTGAGCTTCGAGCTCGAGAAAGACAAGCGCTCGGGCAAAATGGCTGCGACGCAGATTCAACCTCTGTAAGCGCCGAGGACGCCGCCCGACAGGGCGCCGTCTCAAGCACCAGACTTCTGGAACGGGTCGACCTAACGGTCGGCCCGTTTTCATGTGTGTGAACTGCCAGCTGAACTAGCTGCGATCTTCATCCACCAGCCCGCGCTCTTTCAGCTGCGCGGCGAGGGGAGTGCCCGGATGGATGAAGACGCGCGTGAGGCCAGACTTCGCCAGGCGCTCCAGCGCAGCTTCGTAAGTCTCCTCGCGGTTGAGATCGAACTCGGCGTCATAGCTTGATGGATCGCCATCTATCGCAAGCCACGGTCGCCCGCTTGCGATCACCTTGAAGAAGCCGGCATTGATGATCTCCGCATCCGCGCGCCCGACACCCAGCATCACCTCGACACCAGCGGCGCCCAGTCGCGACACGCCATGCGCCGCCAGCGGATGTGGGTCTTCGCAGGCAACAACCACGCGGCTTACGCCCGCCTGTATCAGAAGCTGCGAACATGACAGCGCACCTGCCGAACGCGCATTGCATGGCTCCAGCGTGACATAAGCCGTCGCGTCGTTGGCTTGCCCCCCCGCAGCCTTCAGCGCGATCTCTTCGGCATGCGGCCGTCCGCCTATCCCGGTCACGCCTTCGCCCACGATTCTGCCATCCGCGACGATCACGCAGCCGACGGAAGGATTGGGCGCGGTCTTGCCAAGATGCGTGCGCGCCAGCTCCAGCGCGCGCGCCATGTAGCGCTCATCAAGAGCGCTCGCGGTCATACGACCGGAAGCGGCTTTGCCCGCGCCGGATCGAGATAACGCGCAGCCTTCACCTTGAGCGAATTGTCGAGGTCGATCAGCAACGGATTGCCGGTCGGAATTTCCACTTCGGTGATCTCGCTGTCAGCCACCTCGAACAGGTGTTTCACGATCGCGCGCAGGCTGTTGCCGTGCGCCGCGACCACGATGTTCTCGCCTGCCTTCAGCTTCGGTGCGATCTCGGCGGTCCAGTAGGGCAGCACGCGCGCCAGCGTCGTCTTCAGGCTCTCGGTCTTGGGAATGGAAAGGCCGCGATAGCGCGGATCGCTCGCCAGATCGAATTCCGTTCCCGGCTCAAGGTCAGGCGGCGGAATGTCGAACGAGCGGCGCCAGATTTTCACCTGTTCATCGCCGTGCTTGGCCGCCGTCTCTTTCTTGTTGAGCCCGGTGAGCCCGCCGTAATGGCGCTCGTTCAGGTGATAGTCTTTCGTTACCGGCAGCCACAGCCGGTCCATCTGGTCGAGCGCGAGATAGAGCGTGCGGATGGCGCGCTTCTGCACGGAGGTATAGGCGCGTGTGAAATCGACGCCGGTTTCCTTCAGCAGCTTGCCCGAGGCTCGCGCTTCGTTCTCGCCCACCGGCGTGAGGTCCACGTCCCACCAACCGGTGAACCTGTCCTCCAGGTTCCACTGGCTCTGTCCGTGCCGCACCAGCGCCAGCTGCGCCATCGATCGCCTCCGCATTGAATCTGCTGGTTCTTAAGCAGGTTCGGGGCCGGGGGGGAAGCCGATGTCGTCAGGCGGGAGAATGAAAGTCGTCCTGAGCGCGTGTGGCGCAGGCGTCCGGCTAAAGGTCCCCGTCCGCATAGACCTCGCCCTCAAGGTCATCGAGCTTGATCTGCATATGCGTCCGGGCGTCCTGCACGCCCTGATTGTAGATCGCGGGGCCCAGCGTGCGCAGCATCAGGTCAACGATCTCGGACGCGCGGAAGTCGCTCAGCCTCTCGTCGAACTCCTTCGAGAACAGCTGTTGAAGGCGCACCGCCACACGTTGCTTGCGTGCGGGATCGAGCTTGATGTCCATCGCAGATGTTCCCGCTCAGCGCAGCCCGGTTAAACGCGGCCCAGTTCAGCGCGGCGTTGACGCCACCAGGAAGTCGTCGGCCACGCGCTCGCCCGGATTGTTCTCACGGCGCTTGTACGCCTCCAGCAGCGAAGAATAGGGCGGGGCGTACTGCCAACCATTCTCCGCCGTGTTCAGCCGGATCTCGAAGTGCAGGTGCAGCGTCGTCGGCGTGCCGCCAAAATCGTTCGACACATAGCCGAGCACATCGCCCTTCTTGACCGTCTGGTTGGTCGCAACTTTCAGCTTCGCCATGTTGAGATGGAGATAGCGATAGATGCGGCCGCCCGAGTCAGAGCGCAGCGAAATCGAGTAGCTGCCCACGTTCGAGATGATGCCATCCTCGACCGCCACGACTTCATAGCGGGCGCGGTCCGCCGCCTTGGTCGCACGTTCGGCCTTGCAGCCATCCGGCGTGCCGACACGAATGTCCTGGCCGAGGTGGACGCCAGCCGTGGCGCACCACGGCGTTGAGCCGCTCGAACGTTTTTCGCAATAATTGTCACGCCACGGCGCGACGAAGTTGCGTGTGTCGCACTGGTCGCCGCCTTTGACGCCGCCGCCCCAGCGATAGACCTGCGTCTGCGCGATGGCGGGCGCGTCCTTGATCGGGAACAGCATGTCGGGAACCAGCGCGGCAGGCTCCAGCGCGCCCGTGCCGCTGCTCGGCGCAAGATTGCCCGGCCGGAAATAGTAGAACGAGGCAGCGACCGGCACAGGCGTCGGTGTCGGCGTGGTGGTCGGTGTTTCCGGGGTCGGCGTCGGATCAGGCTGTGTTACCGGCGGCGTCTCTGCCGTCTCAGTCGGAACCGGCAGCGGCGGCAATTCCTCGCCCGTCTCCGCGCTTACCGGCGGTTTGCCATCGCCTGTGTCGATCGCGGGGTTCTCGGGCTTGCCGTCGTCGAACGGCGTGCCGTCGACAGGTGCGCCTGTATTGGCATTCGGGTTGGGCACGCCGCCCGAGGTTCCTGCCTGCGTCGGGTCGAGCGGGTTCACGGCCTCCAGAGGCGGCGGGGGCGGCGGGGCGTTCGGGTCTTCGGGGATCGTCTCTTCCTTGGCGGCGATATCGACCCACGGCCACAGCAACACATTGCCTGCGTCACACGCAGACAGCGTGACCACAGCAAGAGCCGACACGGCCCCAAGACGCAATGAAGACAGTTTCATCCCGCCAACTCCCCACTCTACCGTCCGCCCGTGCTAGCGCACCTGGGCTACAAACAGGCTTTCCGCGAATTCCTTGGCTTCCGCCTCGGTGATGCAGCTCGTCGGGCCGTCGATTTCACGGCACTCGAAGTCAATCAGATAGTCCGCGCCGTAACGCGAGAAAGCCAGCGAGGCGACCGCTTCGCCGGTCGTGAATTTCATCGCCTCCTTGTCGGCCGCCGCCGCCGGGCCGGTGCCCGTGTACGCTTTCATCGAGCCGTTCACGATCGCGTCGTAGCGGGCGAGGTGATAGGTCGCGAAATACCCGTCCTTGGTGATCACCGGTGGCGTCGGCCGGTCGCTGGCCGTCTGCACGATGCCCGAAGGCAGCAGCATCGGCACGGGCGAGGGGCCATCCTGTCCAGCGGTCTGCACCGTCGCGGGCGCATCAGCCGGGCGCTTCGATGTGAAATCGGCGCGCGCCTTGTCCCAGTCCACCGTCTGGTCCGTCGAAGGCGCTGAGGCGACCTGCACGGGCGCTTCTTGCCCAGCCGGCGCCGTATTCGCCGCTGCCGGATCGGCAGGCGTTTCCTGCGTGCAGGCGACAGCGAGGGCTGCCAGGCTGGCGAGGATCACAAATCTCATCATTGACCTCCGGGATGAGCCGTCATGTTCGGCTCGGCATAGGAAATGTCGGCGACGCCCGCCAGCTTCTTCGCAATCTCACGCATCGCCGGCAGGCGCGTGTTGGCCGCCGAAGCGTCGGCATGCACCAGCACCAGCTCGTTGGAATAGGTCACGCGATCCAGTTTCAGCCCGGCGAATTCCGGGCGGCTCGCCTTCCACGTCTCGAACTTCGTGCGCGCAGATCCCTGATCACGCCAGAACGAGTCGATGATGTCTTTTACTTTCCCGTCGTCCTTGAACTTGACGACGATCTCCATGCCCATGTTCGCCGCAGCGCCGGGCGCCTGGTCGAACTGCACACCCGGCAGGGCCCCGCCGGGCTCAGGCGCCGGCGCCGGATTGGCCGCGGGAGCTTCCAGCGGCGCCTCGATTTGCGCAGGCACGGGCGCCGGGGCTTCTGGCCCGGTCAGCGAGACAACGCCGAGAACCGCGGCCACGATTCCAAGCGCGCCAGCGGCCACAGGCGCTGCGCCCTTGAAACGGCTTTCCCCTGGCGGAGCGCCTTCAATATTGGCCACAGCCATTCTCCCATCTCCTCAGGACACGCTGCGTTTGCAGAATGTGCGTCTTTTCAACGCTGTCTGCATAACACACCAAGTCCCCCCGTCCGAGTAAACGCCTACTGGGCCGGTGCGTTCGCAAGATTCAGCATCTTGCCCCCGCATGGCCGGAAACACATGTCCGGCGATCCCGCGATCGGGGTGCCGCCGGGGTAAGCCGAGCACTTGCCCGAACACTGCATTTCCGTGCGCGCCATGGAAGACTGCAGCAGCTTCGCCCGCAGGTCAGATGGCACCGCGCTCGGATACTTCGCCTTGATCAGCGCCAGCGCCGCCGAAACGTGCGGCGCGGCCATCGAGGTCCCGTTCTCGTACGAATAGTAGCACTGCGCCACGTTGGTGCCCGGGCTCGCCGGATCGATGCAGTTCTTCGAGAATTTGGTCGACAGCACGCCGTCCGGTCGTCCGTCCTTGTCGTCGTCGCGGCTCATGTCGCCGCCCGGCGCCATGATCGAAACCTTGGCTCCGTAATTGGAGTAGGGCGTCAGCACGCCGCGCGCATCGTTCGCCGCAACCGAGATGACGTTATCGCATCCGCCGGGCGCGAAGTACTTCACGTCGACGCGCGCATTGCCCGCCGCCGCGACCACGATCGCGCCCGCCGCCGTTGCGTCGTTGATCGCCGCCTGCATCGAGGCAGGGCAGGGTTCGAACAGACCGATCGACAGGTTGATGATGTCGGCCGGTTTCGAATTCCACACCTCGCGCCCCTGCGTGTCGCGCGCAGGCACAGTGCCCGCCGCCCAGCGGATCGCATCGTTGATGTCCGACAGCTTGCCGCCGCACCGGCCCAGCGCCCGCACCGGAACGATGGTGACGTCCCAGTTGCCGCCCGCGACGCCCGCAGCGTTGTTGGTCGACGCGACGCCGATCGTGCCGGCGACGTGCGTGCCGTGGAATGTGTCGAACGTGGTGGTGCTCGCCGCGTCGCACTTGTCGCCCGGATCGTTGGGATCGTTGTCGCGTCCATCGCCGTCATTCCCCATCATCGGGTCGGAGACCATGTCGTATCCCGGGGCAAGGTTGGGCGAGCCCTTGATGTCCGGATGGTTCATCTGCAGGCCGGTATCGACCACCGCGACGACGACATCGCGCGAACCCTTGTCCTTCGTTTTCGTCCAGAACCCGTTGAAGCCCGCGCCGCCGGCCGACTGGCCAGCCGCCGCGCCATTGTCCTTGAAATGCCATTGCAGGCCGAACAGCGGATCGTTCGGCGCGCCAGGCAGCGCCGTCACCGGCTTGGGCTGTGTCGGCTTCTTCAGCATCTGGTTGGTGAAGATGTAGTCCTTCTCCACATACTGATAGTCGCCGCTCTCCTGCAGCACCTTCACGACGCATTCGGTCGCAAGCACCGGGTCATCCTTGATCTTCTCGAGGTCCGGCGTGCCGGCGCATTCGGCGGCCGGCGTCGATTTCTTCTCGGCGAACAGGGCGCGCATCTGGTTGACCTTCGAAAGGTCGACCTTGCCCTCCCGGAACTGCGTCGGGTTCACGCCGATGGTGATGCGCATCTGGCCGCCTTCGCTGGGCGTCACGATGCCAGACAGGCCAAGCGCCTCAAGCTGGCGTCCTGCCTTGTCGCGAACCTGCACCGCCTTGTCGACGTCGAGACGCGAGCGCACCTGCAGGGGCTTGGGAACGGGCGCTGCCGTGTCCTGCGCCTTGCGCGAAATCTGGTCGCCGATCGATTGCGCCGTGCGGCTGGTCGCCTTCATCGCCTGCTCGGCGGAAACACGCGCCGAGCGAAGCGTCTCTGCCTTCAGCTCGACGCCGCTGTCGCGCACGGCTTCCTGCAGCGCCTTGGGCGCGGCAACCTGCGCCTGCTGGCGAAGAATGTTCGGGCTGACCTGTGGGCGCGGCATGGGCGCGGTGGCCTTGATGCCCGCGCCCGGCTTCACGATGCGCGGGGCGCCGTCGGCCGTGATGCGGTTCGCTTCGGGCGCTGCGGCCGGGGGTGGCGGAGCTGCTTCCACAATCGGCGCGCCGGCGGCCACCTCGGTCGATTCCGCCTTGGGCGCATCGTCCGTGTTGAGCACGGCCGCATCTGGCGCTGCGACAGCATCCGGCTGCGCGGCCGCCATGTCGAATGTCTCCGGCTCCAGCACCGGCTCGACAATCTGCTCCTTTGGCATCGCGATCACCGATCCGACGGCGAAGAAGCTCTGCGTCTGCAGCATCTCCTCCAGGCTGACCGGCGCCAGCTCCACCGGCGCCTGCATCACGCCGAACACCGCGCGAGCCTCGACAGGTACAGAGGTGAGGGGATCGACCGGGGCCGCGGCCTCTTCGGTCTGCCCCCCGCCGGTGATCTGATTCAGCACGTCGCTGGTCAGCTGTCCCAGCTGTTCAACCCGGTCACATCCGGCCAGTGCAGCCAGCGCCACGCCAAGAACAAGCGCCCGCATCATCGGTCTAGCAGCCATCACCCCACCTCATCCGTCTCGGACCGTTATGATGGCTGTTTACCATGACGAATCGACATGGCGAATGCTTTGAACGCAGGGAGAGCTGAAACCTTACGGTTAGCTCGGGAACTGCTCGGCTCCGAAACGACCGTCCACGCCGCATGGCGAATAAGGCTGATCGCCCCAATTGGTCCCCAAACAGCCTCATCGCGGTCAAACGCTGGCGCAACCGCAAGCGCTTTCATTCGTTGGGACCACAGTGGATTTGATCCGCTGATCGGCCGGCTGCGTAAACCGGCACAGGGAATGCAGGACGTTCAGGATGACCAGCGGCGCAAACAGCAAGTTCGTCACCCGTTTCCTCGCGGTGCTCTTCGTAGGGCTCGCCTTCGCAGGGTGCGCCGCGATATTCGTCCAGAGTGAGAAATCCCTCTTCGCCGAGTCACAGGCGACCATTCCGTAACGACGGTCTCCCGGCCCGGAATTTCAACCCGCCAATGTCCGTCGACATCGCGTGCCGCCTTACGGCCGGTAAAGTTGCGATCCCCGCAGCCTGTATGTATGCCGAAGCGGGGAGGCATCATGACCTTCAGGCGAATCGTCGTCCTTACCGGCGCAGGTGTGTCCGCTGAAAGCGGCATGGGCACCTTTCGCGACAAGGGCGGAATCTGGACGCAGCACACCCTTGAAGATGTCGCGACGCCGGAAGGCTTCGTGCGCAATCCGCGTCTCGTGCATGATTTCTACAACGCCCGCCGCCGCGCCCTGCGCGACGCCCAGCCCAACACGGCGCACTTTGCGCTGGCCAAGCTGGAGACCGCGATCAAGCGGGCAGGGGGCGACCTCATGCTGGTCACGCAGAATGTCGACAATCTTCATGAGAAGGCCGGCTCGCGTTCGTTGCTTCACATGCATGGCGAACTGGCGCGCGTGATCTGCGCGTCTTGCGGCGCCAAGGGCGCTTGGGACGAAGATCTCTTCACTGACACCGAATGCTGGCAGTGCAGCAGCCGCGGCGTGCGCGGCCTCAGGCCAGACGTCGTGTGGTTCGGCGAAATGCCCTACGGCATGGACGACATCTACGGGCGTCTCTCGTCGTGCGATCTCTTCGTCTCGATCGGCACGTCTGGCGAAGTCTACCCTGCTGCGGGCTTCGTCCACGAGGCGCGCCAGTCAGGCGCGCATACGGTCGAACTCAACCTCGAACCTTCCGCCAACCACCGCGACTTCGGCGAAGGCCGCTATGGCCCCGCAACGCAGGTTGTCGATGAGTGGGTGACGGATCTGATCCAGAAAGTTCGGCTCTAGCGACGCCCTGCATCAGCGCGCATAGGCCTTCAACAGCAGCGTCACGACGCGCCTTGCCTCCGCTGCACTCTTCGACTGCGGCATCGGTTTCGCGGCGCCCGCAAGCGCGCGGAAATAGAGGTCGCCACGCAACAGTCCGATGAAGTCCGACGCGAACGCGTCGTAGTCGGGCACATGGATGCGCTTCTCCTTCGAGAGCTTCCAGCCCAGGGCGCGCACGATCTTCAGGCTCGCCGCGCGCGTCATCTCGTCGAACATCCGGCCGATCTCTGGAAAGCGTGGCGAGGCGGCGGCCACGATGCGCATCAGGTCGATCGATTCTGGCCGCATCAAAGCGGCAAGCACCGTTTCGGCATGGCGCACCAGCGCATCTTCTGCGTCGAACTTTCCCGGCGGCAGTTTTTCGGGAAGATATCCACGCGCAGCCCAACCCAGCAGCGCCCGGAAAAGGTCCGCCTTGTCCTCATAGCGTTCGTAGAGCGTGCGTTTCGAGACTTCTGCAGCGGCGGCAATCTCCGCCATCGTCGCGCCGTCGAAGCCTTTCGCGGCAAACACATCGAACGCCGCCGCCATCACCTTCTCGCGCCACGGATCCGGCGCAGATTGTAGCCAGTCCGGCCGGCTGTTTGTGACCGTCGCCGGCGTCACCTTGGCCCGCTTCATCCGTCTTCACCCATCATTGACCTTGGTTGACAAGGCGTAGAGAAAACCGTTGGGTTTTGCAAAACCTTTTGGTTTTGTAGCGTGCGCCGAAAGCGGGCGGGATGCAAACGGATTGGTTTTCCTGTCGTGCGTCAGAGACTTGCAAGCTGAAGCTTCCGCCTCAGTCTTCGCCCTCGTTCATCACGTCCATCTCTTCGTCCGACCAGCCGAAATGATGCCCGAGCTCATGAACCACGACATGCGCCACCAGCTCTTCCAGCGCGATGTCGCCTGAGCCCGCCCATTCATCGATAATCGGCATGCGGTAGAGCCAGACCATGGGCGGAATGGTCGACGGCGCCGAATGCATCTCCAGTGTCAGGGCAACCCCCGAATAGAGCCCGGTGAGCTCATACGGGTTCTCGATCTTCATCGTCGCCAGCGTTTCGTCGTCCGCAAAGTCCTCGACCTTGATGGCGACGGCCTTGGCGTGCGTGCGGAAGGGTTCCTCGAGCGAATCAAGCGCCTCGCGCGCCATTGCTGCGATGTCATCGAGCGTGGGAGCTGATCCCCACGCGGTGCGCGTCGTCGGCCTGTCTGTCATGGAACCTTTGTAATCTGCTCAAGCCTGCGGCTGAAAGCCATCTCTGGCCACCCATTGCAGGTTGGGGGTTCACATTTACCATCCGACAGGCTTTCTACGCTGCCTGACGTTTTCGGAGTTTCGCCTTGTCCATGTCCTTTGAAGGTCTGCGCAATCTGGCCACGACTATGCGCATCTTCCAGAGGAACGTGCAGGACCGGAAATGGGAACCCGAAGCGCCCTACATGAAGGAAGTCGTGAAAGAGGGCGATATCTGCCTTCACTTCGGCGGCTCAGATGGCCGCCATTCCTTCCTTCTCTCCAGGCAGATCGGCCCGAAGGGCAAGGTCCACGTCTACGAACCATCGAATTACTCGTATGGAATCATGACGCGGCTGCTCCGCTGGCACAAACTCGCCAACGTCGTCCCGCACAACGCCGCCATCGGCTCGGCGGAAGGCACAATGATCCTGTCGGTGCCGAAAAAGACCACAGGCCATATCGGCCGCGCCTATGGCGTCGTGACCGACAAGGGCGGCACCGCGTCCGATGAAATCCTCGCCACCGGCAACCGCACCGAATTCATCGACCAGCCAACGGCGGTCGTCTCGCTCGATGGCCTGATGGCAAAGGAAAAACTCCCGCGCGTCGATTTCATCCGCTGCGATGTCGAGGGCGCCGAAATCCGTTTCATCGAGGGCGGCAAGAAGACCATCGAGCGCGACCTGCCGAGCTTGTTGATCGAAATTCACCCGTTCTCGCTGCAACGTAACTTCGCCTCCTCGGGCGAACAGGTGCGCGATTACTTCCTCAGCCTCGGCTACCGCATGTGGCAGCTTAACGACGACAACTCCCACATGTTCGAATCGACCCAGATCGACCCCAAGCGCCGCTGGAAGGATTACTTCCTGATCCACCCGAAGCGCGGGTCCGGCCTGCCCGATGGCATGTTCCGCAAGGCTTTCGCGAACTGACCGCAGCGCGCCGCGGTCGCAACAGGCGAGGGCGGTTGCCCTCCGCGCGGTCTGGCGCGATAAGGAGAACCTAACAGGAACTCCCGACCATGGCCCTGCTGGCGCCTTCACCGGTTTCTCAAGCCTTTGGCGATCCCGTCCCCGCCGGTCGCGCGGCCGAGATCGTGCGCGGCGCGCAACGCATGCTCGCCGATCTTGGTCTTGCCTCCCTCACCGAAGTCACACTCGCCAACGGCCGCCGCGCCGACGTGATGGCGATCGGCCCGAAGGGCGAGGTCGTGATCCTCGAGGTGAAGTCCTGCCTGCAGGATTTCGCCACCGACCAGAAATGGCCCGAATACGCGCCCTACTGCGATCGCTTCTATTTCGCCGTCGATTGCGATTTCCCGAAAGAGCGCATCCCCGAACACGCGGGCCTCATGGTCTGCGATGGTTTCGGCGGCGCCATCCTGCGCGAATGCGAACCTGCGCTTCTTAACGCTTCACGGCGGAAGTCGGTGACATTGTCCTTCGCCCGCCTCGCCGCGGCACGACTCATGCGGGCGGGCGAGCCGGCTCCCACATCCGCCGAACCTTCGATCGCCTAGGACCAGTCTATCCAATGCCGCTGCAATACCCTCTCGCCGCCAACGCCCGCGCCGCGCTCGATTCACAGATCGGCGCCCGCACCGTCGCGGAGGCGCGCGAGCTGGCGAATGGCCCGGTGGAGCTCGTCTCCGATTTCCTGCGCCCCGGCCCGTCGGAGCGCGAGGAAGTGCAGGGCAAGGCCGAATCCGGCATCGCCCGCGGCTTCGTTCAGCTCTACGAGGATGCGAAGGGAAATCCCGTCATCGCTGTTTCCTACTGGAAGCTGGTCTCCGCCACGAAGACGAAAGCGAAAACCCCGCCGCCCGAAAAGCCGCCAACGCCTGCCGAAGATCACACCGACGATCTCTATTTCAACAAGCCGGGCGCCAAGGATGCCGCCGCCGCCAGGCGCCGCAGGAAGCTTCCCGATCCCAACCAGTTCGACCTGTTCGGCGACCCGGACGAGACCTGAGGGCTCATTCCCTCATCCGGCCATCCCCACTGCAATTGCAGGGTCATTTGCGCGGCAAAATCCCGTGAGGCTTCACCAATTGCGCGCGCCAAGCGTACAAGGCCTTGATGCGATCGGATGGGAAGGGCTCAGGCGGACCACCAAAGCCACCCGGCGAAACGCTGGGCGATCTCGAACGCACGCGCTTCGCAGACCTGCTCGGCCTTATCGCCACGCGCCAGGACCGGCCCGCCTTCGCGGAGCTGTTCGCTTATTATGCACCGCGCGTGAAATCCTATCTCCTCCGCCTCGGCGCCGATAACGCGCAGGCCGAAGAGATCGCGCAGGACGTCATGGTCACGGTCTGGCGCAAGGCTGCGCTCTTTGATCGTGCGCAAGCCTCCGTCTCGACCTGGATTTTCCGCATCGCGCGAAACCGCCGCATCGATGTTTTCCGGCGCACGAAGAAGCCCGATCTCGATCCCGAAGAACCGATGATCCTGCCTTCAGGCGTCGAGGCGCCGGATGCGCGCATCGAAGCGATGGAAACCGAAACCCGCGTCCGCGCCGCCATGAAGGATCTGCCGGAAGATCAGCTTCAGCTCCTGCGTCTCGCTTTCTACGAAGGCCTGTCCCACCGCGAAATTGCCGAAAAGCTGGATCTGCCTCTGGGCACGGTGAAATCCCGCATCCGCCTTGCTTTCGGGAAGATGAAAGCGAGGCTCGACAATGACTGAACACCGCAGTGATCGGGTTCCGAACGGCGTGCGTATGATTGGGTGGGAGGGCGCAATGCCCGCCCGAAGTGTGTGGAGATGATGAAGGTTACGTCGGCCACGATGATGGATGAAGCCACCCGCGCCGCGCTGGCGTCGGGCAGGGCGGAGCCATCCCTCGGGCTCTTCATCGATACGCTGCTCGAAATGCGCGGCGTCTCTGAAGGCGAAGGCGCCATCATCGCGGGCGCCACGCTCGAAGCCGAGATCATGTCCGACATGTCGCCCAACGCGCTCGACATGGCCTTCGCCGCAATAGACCGCGGCCGCGCCGCGCCGAAGCGGGCGCTCGTCTACAGCGAGCTTGGCCAGACCCCCGCCTTCCTGCAGGACGTCATCCTCGCGGCCGAAGCCGATCGTGGCTGGGGCTATGGCGGCCCCGGCATCAGGCGCTTGGCGCTCGACATGTCTGGCGACAAGGCCGGGGGCGCAGCCAAACTCGAAATCATCCGCATCGGCGCCGGCGTGAAAGTGCCATGGCACACGCACAAGGGTCAGGAGCTCACACTCTGCATCGCCGGCGAATTCTCGGATCACAACGCCGTCTATGGTCCGGGCGACTTCTCCGTCTATGACGGCGCGACGCGCCACCAGCCCGTCGCCGCAGCGGGCGCTCCCGCTTTCGCGCTCGCCATCACCGACGACGGCCTGCGCTTCGAGGGCCTCCTCGGCGCACTGCAGAAACTCTTCAACGCCTGATCCCGCAAGCCTCACCCACAGCGTCATCCTCGGGCTCGACCCGAGGATCTTGCTTTCCATCAGCCGGCTCGGCCATCGCGACGAAGAAAGATCCTCGGGTCAAGCCCGAGGATGACGGCGCTTGATGCCCGAACTCCGCTGAATCCAGAACCGCCCGCGACGATATTTCCCCCGCACATTCAACCTCCAACGCAAAACCCGCTGCGGGATCTGTCGCCATCCATCCCCACCGCCCAATCCCGTGAGATATTACCCCATCACCTCCGCAAGGCGGGCAGTCGCGATGTTCAACGGCGCGGGGGTGATGTGGTCGAGCGGTCAAAGCCCTGCGGAATGCATGCTTGTGCAGCCAACGCGGGGAGGTTTCAGGGGACCGGGACAGAACAGCCCGGCCCTGCCGTCGCCGGCGGCGGGTCCCCAAGAGGTGAAACACCTCCGTGGGACAGCTGGCGGATAACGATCACTGGGGACGCGGGGAAACCGCATCTCTCTATCTACCGGTAGCCGCCATCGCGCGGACGCCAATCAGCGGGGCATC
>Ga0208939_1001089_pt1 | contig 20903 bp, 17 predicted proteins | sample AD_STIC12_MetaG_FD_184437 | JGI IMG/M metagenome (GOLD analysis project Ga0208939, IMG submission 184437) | Active sludge microbial communities of municipal wastewater-treating anaerobic digesters from USA - AD_STIC12_MetaG (SPAdes) (version 2) | ecosystem: Engineered > Bioreactor > Anaerobic >...
CCGCAATCGGCGTAGATCGGCGGCAAGGGTGTTTTTTGGCAAGACCGGAATTCGCCGCTATCGGCAAATTTTTCCAAAAATTTTTTGCCGAACAAACCGTCAAATGCGGAAGACAAAACGATTCCGGGCAGATCGTTTGCGGATTTTGCCCGGCCGAGAATTTTAAACGGCTCATTGCCGCCGCCGCCCATCGGAAAATAACAATTGAGAGTTTTGCCGGTCCTTTCGAAATATTTCTTTTGAATTCTTTCAAGCCCTTCCTTAAAGGTGTATTTCAGCGGCACGGGAAGGTGTCCCATAAAATCATATTTTCCCGGGCTTAAAGCGACATTGTTTTTTTTGTCGCGGATTGTTGCGGCCATTGGCGGGTGTGATTAAAATTACTCTCTTATGATCGGGACGCAAGTCTTGACGCAAACGCCGCCATCCATATTGATGCCGGTTATTTTCACATTGGTTCCGTAAGCCGATTTCAGATTGTCTTCGGTAATCACTTCGTCGGTGTTTCCGAAAATGAATGGCCTGTTTTTTTGCATCAGCGCGGCTTTTCCCGACAGCAAGAACGCATGGTCGGGAAAATGCGAAACCATAATGATGCCGATCCCGCGTTGCGCCAGTCGGCGGATTTGGTTGAGTACGCGGGTCTGGTTGCCGAAATCAAGATTCAGCGTCGGTTCGTCCATCGCCAGAATTTTGGGCTGTTGCGCCAGCGCCCGTGCGAGCAAAACCATTTGCCTCTCTCCGCCGCTGATTTCGGTGTATATCCTGTCTCTCAAAAAAGATATTCCCAGAGATGCCAGGGTTTCCTCCGCCAGAGCGTAATCTTTTTTTGACGGGGAAGCGAACATTCCCAAGTGAACGTTCCGTCCCATTGTTACCACATCCAGAACCGAAAACGGAAACGGGGGGGTGTGTATTTGCGGAACATAGGCGATGCTTTGGGAAATTTTTTTTGCCGACAGGCAATTTATATTTTTGCCGTCAATCAAAATATCGCCCCGTTTCGGTTTGATGAATCCCAGAATCGTTTTCAGCAAAGTGGTTTTGCCGGCGCCATTGGGGCCCAAAAGGCAAAGTATCTGGCCGGACTCAATCCGAAGGTTAATATTTTCGGCGATGATGCCGGTATTATAGCCGCAGGCAAGATTTTTGATCTCAATTTTCATATTTCAATATGTCAGACCCAGGATTTTTTCCCTTTCCAAAGAAGAAAGATGAAAAACGGCGCGCCGATTAATGAAGTGAGTATTCCTAAAGGGATTTCGGCCGCAAAAGCGTTGCGCGCGACATTGTCAATTGCCAGCAAAAACAAACTTCCGCAAATAAGGGAAACCGGCAAAAGGATTTTGTAGTTCGGTCCCACCAGAAACCGGGCGATATGAGGAATAATCAACCCCACCCAGCCGATCATTCCGCCGGTTGAAACCGCCGCGGCGGTGAGGAGGCTGGCGCCGGCGATGATCAGCGGCCGGATTCTGTTGACATCCACCCCCATATTGCGGGCTTCTTCGTCGCCGAAGGACATTATGTTGAGTTTCCAGCGCAAAAGGAAAATCGGAATGGCGCCGATAATCAGTGCCAGCGCCAAAATTTTGGCGTCGCCGATACTGGCTGAAGACAAGCTTCCCATCAACCAGAAAGTGATTGCCGGCAATTTATCGTCGGTGTCGGCGGCGTATTTGGCAATGGAAATCAGCGAAGAGAAAAGCGAAGAAATCACGATGCCGACCAATATCATCGTCAAAACGGCGTCGTTTTTGCGGCCAATTACGGTTGCGGTCAAATAGGTGATTGTCACCGCCGCCAAACTGAACAGAAAGGCGCTGATTTGAATTCCCCAAGAATCAAAAGACAGCAATATTGCCAGCGCCGCGCCGAATCCCGCGCCGGCCGAAGCGCCGAGGATGTCGGGCGAAACCATGGGATTTCTGAACAATCCCTGATAAGCCGCTCCCGAAACTGCCAGCGCCGCGCCGATCATTACGGCCGCCAGAATACGCGGAAGGCGCACATAAAAGATAACGGTTTCGGCGGTGCCGCCAAGCGGAGTTCCCCCGAAATTGGCCGCGATTATTTCCAACAATTGGCCGGGCGGAATTCCGTATCTGCCGATGCACAGCGAAAGGAAAAACAATAAAACCAGCGCCGCGGCCAAAACGGCGACGATCATACCGTTTGACATTTTTTTCCTCCGCGGTGCGGGAATTTTTTGGGAAACTTTGGTGGTCATGGCGGTTAATTCTCGGGGAATAAAATGTTCTCAACTTGCGCATCGCTCAATTCGTAATAATAATTATCGCGGTAAAATTCTTTTGTTTTTTGTTTTATATCCAGGCTCGCTACCGGTTCCGGGTGCAGAATTTTTGCCAGCCACAACGGTTCCAGCGCGCCTTCCGCACTGCGCACCGACCAGAGATAAACGCCTTTCGGATTGAGATAAACCTTTTTGTTTTTTACCGCGTCAAGATATTGCCATTGGCTGCCGTTTTTCCCGTCGGTGATATAATCGTATATTTGCCGGTTTTGGGCGATGATGACTTCGGGCTGTTGGGCGATCAGAAATTCAAAATCCACTGAAGCGGATCCGTCGGCCAGCGCGGTTGGTAATTTTTCGGCGGCGATATTGACTCCGCCGGCCGCGTCAATGTAGGAAGTGAGAATGTCGTTGCCGGGAACCGTGCTTATCGGGCCGCCGCCGCCATCACTGCTTGCGGCGAATACCTTGACTTTCAATGCGCCCGCGGTTAATTGACGGGCATAATCCAAATTTTGGTCGTAATCGCGATTGAAATCGGCGGCTTTTTGCTCCGCTTCCGGGCCGATGATTTTGCCGACCATTGATATGGTGTCTTTGATATCCGGCGGCGTATTCAATTTCAATTCAAAAAGCGCGATTCCGGCCGAAGCCAAAGTTTCAACATCTTTGTCGTTGACATAACTTCCGAAAACCACCTGCGGATTTGCTTTCAGCAAGGTTTCCATGTTCAGCGTCCCGGGTCCGGGGCCGCCGTAGGCCGCGGGAATTTCTTTTATCCGCGGGAAAACGACCGGAAAAAATCCCTTTTGCACTCCTTCCGCCGTGGCCACCAGTTTGTCGCCGCCACCCAGCATAAAAACGATTTGGTTCAACGCGCCGGCGGCGGCAATCCGCTCCACTTTGGCCGGGATGGTGATTTTTTTGCCGGCGCCATCGGTGATTTCCCGCGTTTCGCTTTCGGATTTCAATTCACTTTTCTCGTCCGCTATTGGCAGTCGGGAGCTATTGTTTAAAAAAAACATCGTGCCGCCAATCGCGGCAATAGAGACTGCAACCAAGATCTTTATCGCGGTTTTTGTTTTCATATTTCTGCTGGCGCGATAAAAAGTATGTATTTAAATATGTATTTAAATGCATACTTTCAAAACGCGGTTTTTAATTTTGCCGGATTTTTTCTTTTACGAAAACCATCAAAATTCCCGAAACTGAAGCCAGCGTTATGGAGATGAAAAATGGAACGAAAGGATTGAACGCGCTCCACATAATGCCGGCCGCCAGAGAAGCGGGGAGAGCGCAAAGACCGGTGACCAGCTGGATTGCTCCCAGGCTTGATGCCCGATATTTTTCGGGAGCCAATTCGGAAACAAGCGCTTTCTGAACGGCCTCAAACGCTCCCTTGTGAAGTCCGTAGAGGATAAATCCGGCAATGATCGCGGCGGCGGATTGATTTGCCATAAACAAAGCGCAAACGGCAATCCACAAAATATAGGAGAGTAAAAAAACTTTCTTTCGGCTTCCAATCTTATCGGATAATCGGCCGAAAGGGATTGAAACGGCGGCCGCGACGGCGGTGAAAATCAAGTATAATAAAGGAATCGTTGTTTCCGCAAAGCCGTATTTGTTCGCGAAAATCATCAAAAAAGAATAGGAAAACGCGCCCAGCGAAAACACCGCCGATGCGATCATAAACAAACGGAAATTTGCGTCCAAATCCCTGAAGCGCAGTCCGGGAAAAATTTTCTTTTCCGCGTTTTTTTTCTCCTTGATGAAGGCAACGATGAAAATTGCGCCGATCAGCGAGGGGATGGCGGCAAACAAAAACAATTTTTGGTAACCCAAAAGAGGAAAGAGGCCGATGGCAAAAATAATTCCCGCGAACGCGCCGATGTGATCAGCGGCCTTGAGGATGCCGAAATTCTTTCCCCGGTTGGAAAAATCCGATTCGTCGGCGACAATCGCGTCGCGGGGAGCGCTGCGAATTTTGCCGGCGCGATCAAGGACTTTTAGCGGCGCCAGCCAATGCCATGTCGGAGCGAAAGCGTAGCCGATGCGCGACAGCGCGCCCAAAAAATATCCGGTCCAAACAAAAACCTTGCGTTTTTTAATTCTGTCGGACCAATAACCGGAAATCGCCTTGGAAATTGAAACAACCGCATCGCCCAATCCGTCTATCAATCCCAGTATCGCCATATTCGCCCCCGAAACGGAAATCACAAAAATCGGCCAGACCGCGTAGACGATGTCGGAGCCAAAATCATTTAAGAAAGAAGCGAACGCCAGCGGCTTTACGGCGCGCCGGTTCGGCACGGGAATTTTCATTGGAATTTTTTTGTCCATCACTGTTCAATGTTCAAAAACGGCAAGGTGGCGTTGGACACCATTGATTTGGGCAGGGCGCCGTCCCATTGTTCAATCGCCTTCAATTGCACGTAATCTTTACCGCCCTGCTGGGTGATGGCCGCGGTCTGGATTTTGATTGCCTCGGCCTCGGCTTGCGCTTGCGTGACCCGCTGTTCGGCTTCGGTTTTTATTCTTTTCAGATCGTTTTCGGCTTTCAGCGCTTGTTGCTGGGCGACTTGCTTCAGTTCCACCGCCTTCTCGTATTGGTCGCTGAAGCGGAAATCAACCATGGAAACATCGTCAAAAACAATACCTCTTTTTTCCAGCTTTTCCGCCAAATTGGCGCGGATCTCTTCAAGCAGGACGGTTCTTTTGTCAATCAATTCTTGAGCCGGCGATTTGGCAATCGCGGCCTTCACCGTTTCCCGGATCAGGGGATTGATGATCGTGTCTTCCACTGCGCCGATATCGCCAATTTCTTGATAAATCTTGTTGACTCTGTCGCCGCGCAGATGGTAATTCAGGGCGATTTTTGTTTCCAAATTCTGTATATCGCTGGAATAGGCAGCCACGTCGGTTTCATATTTTATCGTTTTGGCGTTGATTTTTTTGACCGATTGGTAGACGGGGACGATCAGGTGCAATCCCTCGCCCAACACCCGATCGGAAACCGCGCCCCAATTAAGAACCACGCCCTTTTCGCCGGCGCCGACAATGGCAAAGGGGCTGAAGAGAACGAGAATTACCGCCAGCAGAACCAGCGATATTCCGGCGACAATGTATTTGTCTTCGGTTTCCATTTTATTTGTTTATTGATTATTTTTGTCCACATTTTGATTATACCGCGTTTTAGTTTTTAATGGCAAGCATTATTGCGGGAATACCGCCTTTGTGTTGATTTTTTTTAAATTGGTGATATAGTAAAGGCATAAGCGTAGGTGTTTCTCCAAGGTTTTCTTAAATTAAAATTTTAAGTACCGGCGAGCGGGTCGCCCTACCAAGTTAATTTTTCGCATTCAAATGAACAAGAAGTTATATGTGGGCGGATTGCCTTACAGCACCACCCAAGACGGCTTGCAACAGGGGTTTTCGGCCGCCGGCAACGTTGAATCGGCGATCGTGATCACCGACAAGATGTCCGGCCGCTCAAAGGGTTTCGGATTCGTGGAATTTGCCACTGAAGAAGAAGCCGCCAAGGCCATTGAAATGTTCAACGGCCAGGAATTTGAAGGCCGCCGCATCACCGTCAGCGAAGCTCGCCCGATGGAACCGCGCGCCCCTCGCCGCGATTTCAACGACAACGGTTACGGCGATCGCTAGTCTTTGCAAGCAAAAATCTCCCCGCAAGGGGAGTTTTGTTTTCCGCGGGCAATGTGGTAGAATGATCTTCGTCGATGATAAATTTAAAAAAAGATGAATAAGCAAATCACGATTATTTTATTGGGAGCGGCCGTGGTTGCCGCGATTACCTTCGCGGTTATGAGCAGTCAAAAAAATCAAAAAGAAACGCCGAAAACGGAAATAAATAATAATCAAGAAATGAAGGAGAGCGCTTCCGCCGGGGTTGGTAATGCCGAAAATATGAGCAGTGCCGCGCCGGCGCTTGATCCTGAATATCAAAAAATTATGAATGCCACCATCAAAACTTCATTGGGAGAAATAAAAGTTGAACTTGCCGGCGACAAAACGCCCATCACCGCCGGCAATTTTGCCAAGTTGGCGGAAAATGGATTCTATGACGGCGTGAAATTTCATCGGGTGATTTCGGGATTTATGATCCAAGGCGGCGATCCCCTGACCAAGGATGACGCGCGAAAAGAGTCGTGGGGCACCGGCGGGCCGGGGTATAAATTCAATGACGAGCCGTTTGAGGGAGAGTATTCGCGCGGCACAATCGCCATGGCCAATTCCGGTCACAACACCAACGGGAGCCAGTTTTTCATTATGCACCAAGATTATCCTTTGCCGCCGTCATACGTAATTTTTGGCAAAGTTTTGGAGGGTATGGAAGTTGTTGATGCAATTGCCGCGCTGGAAACCGATGCCAGCGACCGCCCGCTGGTCCCGCCGGTGATTGAAAGCATCATCGTTAATCGTTAATCTTCAATATATCCGTATTCGTAGGGGCGGGCATTGTGCCCGTCCTTTTTGCGTTTGAATTTTAGGGGCAAACCCTTGTGGTTGCCCTTTGAGTGTGGGCGGCCATAAAAGCCGCCCCTACGAATGTGCGGGCTTCTGAATTTTTATGATTGGCTATGGATTTTTGGGCGAGAAGTGGTAGATTTAAGGAGATGGATAAGGCAAATGACAAAATAAAGACGGAAGGCACAGCAACGGCGACAGTGGCGGCGGCGGTATCGGGCGGGGTGGATAGCGCGGTATCCGCGGGGATGTTGAAGAATGGCGGCTTTGAGGTTGTCGGTGTTTTTGCGCGGCTGTCGGGGAATAAAACCGAAGATGAAAAACAGGCGCGGGCGGTTTGTAAAAAATTGGAGATTCCTTTTCGTGCCGTTGATTTGCGCGCGGAGTTTAAAAAAAGAATCATTGACAAATTCACCGCCAATACTGAAAAGGGGCTGACGCCCAATCCGTGCGTTTTTTGCAATGAGAAAATCAAGTTCGGACTGTTAATGGAGGCGGCGCTGAAATCCGGCGCGGATTATTTTGCCACGGGTCATTATTGCCAAAACAAAATTGACAAAAGCGGAATTTATCATCTGTCAAAAGGCGCGGACAAAAAAAAGGATCAGTCTTATTTTTTGTGGCGGTTGAAACAAAAACAACTGGGGAAAATCATTTTTCCGTTAGGAGTTTTTAAAAAAAATGAAGTCAAAGAATTGGCAAAAATCTGGCAATTGCCGATAAAAAACAATTCGGAGTCGCAGGACGTTTGCTTCATTTCCGGCCAAGCCGCGGATTTTTTTAAAAAACGTTTGGGAGAGAATCCGGGGGATATTATTGATGCGGACACGAAAAAAAATATCGGACGACATAACGGCCTGTGGTTTTACACCGTCGGCCAGAGAAAAGGCATTGGGCTTCCGGGCGGCCCGTTTTATGTCATTGGTAAAAATCTTGCCAAAAACCGGTTGCTGGTTTCAAAAAAAATGCCGGCGGCGAGTTCGGTTAAACTGTCAAACATTAATTGGATTGCCGGCGCGGTTCCCGATTTACCGCGAAAAATCAACATAAAAATCAGATACCGGGCCAAAGAAGCCGCGGCGGTTTTGGATAAAATCGGCAAAGATTATGTGTTGCGGTTCGCAAAACCGCAATTTGCGCCGACTCCCGGGCAGAGCGCGGTTTTTTACGTCCGCGGCGAGTTGATCGGCGGCGGCATTATCAAATAGCTATTCTTTGCCGCGGTGGTGTTTCTTTTGCGTTTGGGGCGGTTTTCATGCTAATCTGGAAGAATAATTGAGTATAACAAAGGAAAATCCTTTTTAAATCGGTATGAAAAACGTTGCCAAAAAGAAAGCCGCTCTTTTTAAAACCAAAATCAAAAATAAATCCAAAAGACCGGTACCGTTGCCGTCCGGGAAAGCAAAACCGTTGATAAAAATTGCTGAAAAAATCCGCGGAAAGGTGCTCAATATCAAGGCGGTGGAAGCGGCCAAAATTGTTCCGCCTCCGGCCAAAAAAACGGTCAAAAACGCGGCTGGAGAATCGGAATTTGAGATCAAGAAAACCAAAATCCGCGTGGTGGGGATCGGTGGCGGCGGCGGAAATATCGTTTCGGAAATCGCCGACCGGGTGAGGCGGCCGTCATTTACCATTGCCAACACTGATGCGGCGGCGTTGCGCCGCGCGTCAAAGAATGTGTCGGTGTTTCAGTTCGGAGAGAATTTTACCCGCGGGCTGGGTACGGGGATGGACCCGCGCGTGGCCGAAGAGGCCGCCGTGCAGGAAAAAGAGAAGATCAAGAAAATTATGGGGGGGCAGGATCTGGTGATTATCGTGGCTTCTTTAGGCGGTGGCGCCGGATCGGGCGCCGCGCCGGTGTTCGCGCAAATTTCAAAAAACTTGGGCAACCTGACCTATGGAATTTTTACTTTGCCGTTTGAATTTGAAGGCGAGAAAAAGAAGGAGATCGCCAAGGCGGCGCTGGAAAAATCCAAACCCTATTTGAACGCCTTGACCATTTTGCCCAACGAGCGGGTGTTTGAAGTGGTGCCCAAAGCAACGCCATTTTCCAAGACGCTTTCATTTATCAATGATTCGCTTTCCGATAGCTTGGAGGGGTTGATTGAAACTATTTACAGCACCGGGTTGATTAATATTGATTTTGCGGATCTGCGGGCGATTCTGGTGGGGAGCGGGAAAATGGCGTTTTTAAACACGGTGGCGCTGAAAAAGGGCGAAGAAACGGGCGTGGATGTTTTTGAAAAAGTTTTTTCTTCTCCGCTGTACCCTTATGGGATTGAAAAATCGCGCGGGTTATTGCTGAATATCGTGGCGCAAAAAGATTTGAAACTTGCCGAAGTGAACAAGATTCTCACCGGCGCGGCCAAAAGGATCAACAAGGACGCTCGGATTATTTTCGGCGTCGGCCATGAAGGTGCGCGCGAAAGTTCAATCAAAGTGACGATTTTGGCCACCGGATGCGTTTACGCCGGCGCCGGAAACGGAAACGGCGATGATGGTAATGGCAAGGAGATTCCGGTTGCGCCGCCGGTACCGCGGGTGCCGAGAAAAGCGGCGCCGAAAAAAACGGCGGCTTTGCCGCCAAAACCGGCCAAGCCCGTGAAATCTGCCAAACCGGTAAAACCGGCCAAGCCCGTAAAATCCGCCACGGCTTTACGGAAGAGCAAATCCGCACCGGTAAAATTGAAAAAAGTGGCGGTGAAAATCAAGTCGTTGCCGCCCGCCGCAAAGGAGCCGCAATCCGCACCGGAAAAACAAATTCAAGACGGGGCCGGACGGCAGAGCGGGCAAGGGATTGACGCTCAATTTACCGCACCGGAAAGGAAAAACGCTCTGCAGGTGAAAAAAGAGATTGAGATGGAGGAAAATGCGATGCTGGAACAGGAAAAAGTTTGGGAGGTGCCGGCGTTCTTGCGAAAACAAAAGAAAAATCAAAATTGAAAAATCAAAATGTAAAATTAAGGGAAAATTCCTTGCGGAATTTTATATTTTTATGTACGACTTAATCATTATTGGTGCCGGACCGGCCGGAATGACTGCCGGAATCTACGCGGCGCGCGCCAAGTTGGAAACGCTGGTGATCGCCGGCGAGTTCGGCGGGTGGATTGCGCGCGAAAACGTGGAGATTGAAAATTATCCCGGATTTGAAAAAGTTCCGGGCAAAGAACTGATTGACCGCTTCAAAAGCCATCTGGAATCTTTTGGCGTCCGAACAAAGATGGCCGAAGTTTTTGAGTTAAAAAAACAAGACGGCATTTTTGAGGTTTCGGCCGGCGAAGAAAAATTTTTGGCCAAAGCGCTGATTGTTGCCACCGGCGCCAGCCCGCGGCCGGCCGGCATTCCGGGAGAAAAAGATTTTTTGGGCAAGGGCGTTTGTTATTGCGCGACGTGCGACGGGCCGCTGTTTGCCAAGAAGGATGTGGCGGTGATCGGCGGCGGCAACGCGGCGTTTGACGCGGCGCGGTTCTTGGCAAAATTCGCCGCCAAAGTTTATGTTCTGGAAAAAAACAAAGAAGTTTCGGCCGATGCGGCCAGCCGGGAGGCGTTGGAGCGAACCGGCAAAGCCCGGATAATCACCAATGCGCGGATCACGAAGATTAGCGGCGACAATTTCGTAAAGGGAGTTGCCTACTATGATGCCGCCGATCCGGAAAAAAGGGAGATTGCTTTGCCGGTGGCCGGAGTTTTTGTGAAAGCCGGCAATTCGCCGGCCGCGGAATTTTTGGGCAATTTGGTTGATTTGGATGAAAAGGGCCAGATAAAAATCAATTCCCAAAATAACCAAACCAAAACCGAAGGTTTGTTTGCCGCCGGCGACGTAACCGATGCCAAATACAAGCAAGTGGTGATCGCCGCCGGCCAGGGCGCTGTTGCTGCGCTCTCCGCCGGTTTGTATCTCCAAAACTCCAAATTCCAGGGTTCAAATTCCAAATAAATACGATTTGAATACGATTTAAATACGATTCAGATACAATTTAAATCCCGGCAATCGCGGGATTTTGATTTCTTCCTGCTTGCGGTATAATAGTAATATGAAAATTGATTTTAAGGCAAAAAAACGGGATTTGGGGCAATTTTTCACGACCAATGCCGATTATATTCTGCAAGGATTTGAGAAATTTGTTGAAGGCAAAACAATTAGCGATCCGTTCGCCGGAAATCGGGAATTGCTTAATTGGTGCCAAAGAAACGGCGCAAAAACCGCCATAGGTTTTGATTGCGATAAAAATTATGTCGATGATAAAGATGTCTTTTTTAACGATTCGATAAATTTGCCCAAAAAATACGATTTTGTTTGCACCAATCCGCCCTATCTGCATAAAAATAAGGCTTCGGTTTCGGTTAAAAACAAATTTTTTACCGGTGAAAATTCAATTTTTGAAGATTTGTATCAAGTATCAATTAAGGCATTGCTGAATTGCAACGAAGGAATAACTATTGTGCCATTGAATTTTTTGTGCGCGCAAAATTCGCAACGAATAAGAAATTTATTTTTCGAAAAATTTGAAATTGTTAAATTGAATATCTTTACCAAGCAAGTTTTTGACGATACGACCTACAATGTGGTTGCGTTTTACTTCAAAAAAAAATCAATTAGTATCGATAAAAATTTCGTTTCGACATTAATTTTGCCGGAAGGCAAAAAAATAGAATTGATCTTTGAAAAGAAATTTGGCTGGCAATACGGTGGCGATTTTATCAGAAAAATACGGAGTGCAAAAAATGAATTGGGAATTTTCCGGCTAACCGATAATTTTATCGATACCGGAGATTGCGAAACCGAAATTGCGTTGCAGAACATAAAAGACCGGCGGATTTTCAAAACAAGCTCTGCGGTTAAAAAAATTCTTGAAAAAAACATTTTGTTTTTGCGCGCGATTGACAGCAAAAATGGCAAAAAAATTCAGCTGGAAGATATCAGGGACTACAAAATAACCGGATTGGCTGGAAAAAATACATCTCGCAATATGGCGCACCTGCTTTTCAAAAAGGAAATTCCTATTGATGAGCAAATTGAGTTGATGGAATCTTTCAATGAAAAACTTTCGGAAAATCGCGAAAAATATTGTTCGTTTTTTTTGACCAATTTCAGGGATAACAACCGCAAAAGAATTTCTTTTGATCTGGCGTATAAATTGCTTAATTTGATTTATCATGAAAAAAATCGAAACCAACCTTCATTATTTTGAAATATCAAAAGCAAATCCCGAAAAATTGCTGGACGAATTTTATGTTTTTGAAGAAAGGAAGCCGGATTTGGATAAATATATTCAAAATACGAAAGAAATCAAAAACATCCTGATTACGATCAAAACTTTGAAAGCAAAAAACGAGAGGCCGGAAATTATTGAAAAATATTTTTTGGAACTGCAAAAAACCCTTGGCGAATATTCAAATTGTTCCGAATTTGGATGTTTTATCAACGCTTGCGATAATATAATTGATGGCGCAAAAATGAAATCAGTGTTTTAAAAGAAGTTTCCAGAAGGTATTTTCAAAAGAGAATTTTGAATGAAAATGTTCCCGAAGAGTGGGTGCAAGCAATTTTAGATAAAAATTCTTCAGCTAAAAAGGGGAGAAGCGGCGAAAATAAGCTTATTCGCATTCTTGGTTTGGACGGAATAAAAGAGGTTGGTGAATGGCAAGATTTTTTTAGCGATGATTGTTGTGTTTTGCGGTTCTCAAAAAAAATAAATTTACAAAGCGCGCGCAGAAATTTGAAAGTTAAAATTAAAACCAAAAAACAAAATAAAACCTTGGATTTGATTATAAAAATCAGGGAGAATATTTTTGTCTGCGAGGCCAAGCATTTAAATACTGCCGGAGGGGGCCAAGATAAGCAAATTTCAGAATTGATTGAGATTATCGGGCTAAAAGAGCGGCCAGGGATTTATTATATTGCTTTTTTGGATGGCAAATATTCTAATGTTTTGTTGGGCGATAATGGTTTGGGTGATAAAATAAATAAACAGCGTCATGAAATTATCAAATGCCTTAATCAAAATCCTAGTAATTTTTGGGTAAATACCGCTGGATTTGAGGCGTTAATCAGCGATTTTAAAAAATAAATCCATGATGATAGTTCCAAGCAAATATAAAATACAAAAAATCAGGGCGAGAGAGATTTTGGATTCAAGGGGAAATCCGGCTTTGGAAGTCTGCGTTTTGACCGGCGCGGGCGAGTTTTGCGCCGGCGTACCGTCGGGCGCGTCCACGGGTGCGGGCGAGGCGGTTGAATTGCGGGACGGCGGCGAAAAATTCGGCGGATTGGGAGTCGCCAAAGCGGCGGCCAATGTCAATGGCGTGATTAATCCCCAAGTTATCGGAATGGACTGCCGCGATCAGGAGGCGGTGGACGGAAAAATGCGCGAGATTGATGCCACACCGAATAAAAGCCGCTTGGGAGGGAATGCAATGTGCGGGGTGTCGCTGGCATGCGCGCGCGCCGCGGCGGGCGCGCAAAAAAAACCGCTTTACGAACACATCGCCAAATTGGCAAAAAACAAGAAGATCGTTTTGCCCAAGCCGTGTTTTAACGTTATTAACGGCGGCGCGCACGCGGGCAACGATTTGGATTTTCAGGAATTTATGGTTTGCCCGCAAGCCCAAAATTTCGGCGATAATCTGCGCCTTGGCGCCGAAATTTACCGGCAATTGAAAAAAGATTTGGCGGCCAAATACGGCAAGTCAAGCGTGAATTTGGGTGATGAAGGGGGATTCGCGCCGCCGATTAAAATTCCCAAAGAGGCGCTGGATTGTTTGTGCGGCGCGATTGCGATCGTATCGCCCGCGGTGCCGGTGAAATTCATTGTTGACGTTGCCGCCACCCAATTTTTTGACGGCGTCCGGTATCAGACCAATTTCGGCGGTTTTGCCGCCGGTGGATTGGCGCAATTCTATTCGGGGTTGATTTCGCAATTTCCGCAGATCATCGGCTTGGAAGATCCGTTCGCGGAAAATGATTGGGAGGGCTGGCGCGGATTTTCTTTCAGCGGGATGATGATCGGCGATGATTTGCTGGTGACCAATCCGCAAAGAATGAAAGAAGCCAAAGAAAAGAAGGCGTGCAACGCGATGATTTTGAAAATCAATCAAATCGGCACGGTGAGCGAGGCGCTGGAAGCGGCCAAATTGGCAAAAGAATATGGCTGGAAAATTATTGTGTCGCATCGTTCCGGCGAAACCAACGATGATTTCATCGCCGATTTTGCCGCGGGCATTAGCGCCGACTACATTAAAACCGGCGCGCCGGCCCGCGGTGAACGGGTGGCAAAATACAATCGTTTGGCAAAAATTGGAGAAGAATTGATTGCTAATAAGGCGGGGTTATGAGCACGATTTTTAATCTAATTGAAAACAAGGCGGCCGGTTGGGCAACGGGAGAAAAATCAAAAAACCGGTCGGTGGCGGGTAATGTTTTGAACTACATTGAAAAGATGGACAAATTGCGCGAACCGCAAAAACAGGCGATTGCGGTTTATCTTTGGTTGAAATTCATCGGCAATAACCAAAAATTGGCTGATATTATCCGCGCCGGTTTACTGTATGACAAGGATTTGGCAAAAAACAATGATAATTTTTACACATTCGGCGATGATTGCGCCGCGCAATTTTTGAATCAATTTTTTTTGGAAAACGGCGTTAAAAATTTGCGGCAAAAATTGATTAACGATCCCAGGGGCGAAAAGATAAATTGGAATAATGTTTTGGACGATATTTTGCACAATTATGATTATTCCAATTATTTGTTTTCATTGCCGATGGGCGCGGGTAAGACATATTTGATGGCGAGTTTTATTTATTTGGATTTGTATTTTGCCGGGATGTACAAAAATGATCCGCGATTTGCCCACAATTTCATTGTATTGGCGCCGCAGGCATCAAAAACCGCGATCTTGCCGTCTTTGCAAACTATCAAAAATTTTAATCCCGAGTGGATATTGCCAAAAAATGTTGCCGTAAAATTAAAGCAAACAATCCAAATAGAGATTCTTGACGCGCTTGGCTCCCAGCGCAGGGATAAGTTGCAAGGCAATAATCCCAATTTGGAAAAGGTAAGCCGTTTGGCGCAAACCAAGGATTTTGGCTTGGTTTTTATCACCAATGCCGAAAAAATCGTGCCGGAGAGGTATGATGAGAAAGATAAATTTTATACCGACCCCCAAAGCTTGCTTTACGACCAAAAAATCGCCGCGCAGATAACTAAAATCAATGAATTGCGCGAGCGGCTTTCGGAAATAAAGAATTTAGGCGTGATTTTGGACGAAGTGCACCATAGTTATGGCGTAAATTCGCAAAAAGAAGCGAAAAAATTGCGGAGAGCAGTAAATATTTTAAACCAGCGCAAGAATGTTGCGGGTGTTTTGGGGTTTTCCGGCACGCCCTATGTTCGCCATATTGTGAAAATCGCCGATGAAGAAATAAAATTAAGCCAGATACAGGATATTGTTTATAATTACTATTTAAATGACGGCATCGGGAAATTTTTGAAAGTGCCCGAAATCAAGAAAGCCGATGTCAAAGAGAGTTTGTTCATCGGCCGGGCATTGGATGATTTTTTCGCCGGTTACGACATTAAATACAAGAATGGCGCCAGAAGCAAAATCGTTTTTTATTGCCCGTTGATAAAGACCTTAAACGAAAAGATACTGCCCGAAATCCGGGACTGGTATGCGCGCAACCGGCCGGGCAAGGAAAATGAAATTTTTAAATTTTATGCCAATGCGGGCAAAGAAAACAAGCAATACGAAATATCCAAAGACAGTCTGGCGATATTCAATAATCTCGACAAGCCTTATTCGGATAAAAGAGTGATTCTGCTGGTTGGGATTGGCGGCGAAGGCTGGGACTGCAAGAGTCTGTCGGGCGTGGTTTTGCCGCGCCAAAAGACAGCCAAAAATTTTGTTTTGCAAACGACCTGCCGCTGTTTGCGCGAAATGGATGACGCGCAAAACGAAAAAGCGCTGATTTACTTGGAAAAAGAAAATTACAAGACTTTGGATAACGAATTGAGAGAAAATTACCGGCTGAAAATATCCGATTTAAAATTTGCCGGACAAAATAGAATTCCGGTGGCGGTGCGCAAGCCAAAACTGGGCAAACTGAATTACAAGCAGGTAAAGGCAAGATATGAGATTGTCGCCAAAAAAACTTTTGCCGGCAGTTTGGCTGAATTTGACTTTGAAAAAATCAGGGAAAAATACAGTTATGTTGCTGATATTACCACAGGCAGAATTGGAAGAGCCGGTTTGATTGGCGAAGTTGTTAAAAAGAATCGACAAGCCGATAGCGCCGACTATTCACTGACTGATTTCATCTATGATTTGGCGCGGGCGACTTATGGCAAGTATGGCGAAGCGGATCTGCTGACGGGGCATAAGAAAGATATACAGGCTATTTTTGATGTCATAAAAGATAACTTTGACTGGATAAATGCCAACCCGCGGCTGGAAATGGACGATATAATAAAATACGCCGCTTCGTTGCTAATGGAAGAGATTGAATATAAAAAAGAGATCATCGCCGAAAATGCCCAAATTGAATTGCTGGAATGGCTTGGCGCAAATCCGGCGATTGCCTATGGCGCGGAAAGCGATTTCCGCCGGTTTTTGCCTGAAGTTACACCGCGGCTGGCCGAAATCTATAAAAAACACCGCACGGTATTGGACGAGGCGCTGGCCGAGATTGATCCGCAAGACGCCGGCTTTAATTACGCGCCCTATAAGTTTGACAGCCAGTTTGAGATCAACGCTTTGCGCGAAATGCTGAAATTAAGCGATTTAAAAGACAAGGGGCTGGAGATTTATTACAACGGGTACAATGAAAACCGCGATTTGCAGAGTTTTTTCATTAAAACGGCTGATGGCGTCTATACTCCCGATTTTTTGGTTGTCCGGCGCGCCGGCAAAAAAATCGCCAAGGTTTTGATTGTGGAAACCAAAGGAAAGATATATGATGATGAAGACTTCCGCAAAAAAGAGCGGTTTGTGAAAAACGAATTCCAAACGCACAACCCGGATTTTTCCTATGTGAAATTCGTTGACGCCAAAGGCGACAATGATTTTAGCCGGTTTATGGGCGAATTGCGGGACATCATCAAAACTTTTTAAAATTATGGCAAAACCAAAATCTTACAATATTTCGCCGGCGCGCGGCCAGGCCCTGCTTAACTACCAAGGGCGGCTGATGCCAAACGCAAATCTGGAAATGCGGCTGTTTGAAGCCGAGACCATTGAGCAAGTTGCGGCCGCGGAAAATGGAAAACCGGCGCGGCAAGAAAAAGAATTGAACGCCGATTTTGGGAATTTGCTGCTGCAGGGCGATTGCTTGTCGGCGTGCGCTTATTTGAAATCCAAGAATATCAAGCCGGATTTGGTTTATATTGATCCGCCGTTTGCCAGCGGCGCCAATTACGCCAAAAAAATCTATTTGCGCAACGGCCAAAAAACAAGTTTTGAAAACGACAGTGCCAGCATCGGCGAAGAAATAATGTATGGCGATATCTGGCAAAAGGAGGATTATTTAAACTGGCTCTACGAGCGGCTTTTGGCGATCCGCGAGGTGATGGCCGAAACCGCCAGCATCTACGTGCATCTTGACTGGCACATCGGCCATTATGCCAAAATTTTAATGGACGAAGTTTTCGGCGAAGAGAATTTTAGGAATGAAATAATTTGGAGATATGGGAAAATGGCATCGTCCAATAAAAAATTTATTAGTAATCATGACATCATTTTTCTATATTCAAAAACAGATAGTAACATTTTTAATGTAATAAAAACAAAATTAGACATACCTATAAAACGACTTGCCAGAACAGTTATGGATGGTAAATTAGTGAATGCAAAAGATAAAAATGGAAAAACTTTTCACGTTGAATATAATGATAAAATAATTGATGATGTTTGGGATGATATATCTATTGCTATGCCTGCTAGTAGTCAGTTTGTTGATTATGCGACACAAAAGCCCGAGGCGTTGCTGGAGCGGATTATTAAGGCGAGTTCTGATGAGGGGATGATCGTGGCGGATTTTTTCAGCGGGAGCGGGACCACGGCCAAAATTGCCCATGATTTGGGGCGCAAGTTTGTGGCCTGCGACATCGGCGTTAATGCCATTCAAACTGCGCGGGATCGTCTGGCCAAGGCGGGCGCAGGCTTTGAGATTTTGAAAATCAAAGACGGCGTGCGGCTGTTCCGCAATCCGGCGCAGACCGCGCAAAAGATTTTTTCGCTGGTTGAAGGTTTTTCGCCGCGGACAGACCTTGATTTGGGCGAATTTTGGGACGGCGGCATTGCCGCCGGCAAATCCGCCTACGCGCCGGTGAAATTCATCGGCATTGACAAAAAGCTTACCAAGCCGCTGGTGGACGCGATTTTGGAAGAAGTATATGTTTTGGAGGACGCACCCGGGGCGACCGCGCAAGTGAAAATTATTTACGCCCATAAAGATTTTGAGGTTGATCAAAGCTATGTGGATAAAGAAATCGCCAAAGCCGGCAAAACCACCATTGCCGTGGAACTGATCGGCTTGGATGATTTGCTGGCCGAAAAGCGTGATTTGCTTTTCGCGCCTGATTCGGCGCAAATCGAGGTAAAGAAATCTGCCGGCAAATTCCGGGTGGAAATCAAGAAGTTTTTCAGCCCTTATTTGAAAGCCAAGATCGATGAATTCAACGCCAAGGCGGTGAAAAAAGGAACATTGGCTGAAAATAAGGAAAAGGCGGTTAAAATCAGCGAAAGCGGGCGGGAATTGATTGAGGCGGTGCAGTTTGATACAACTTTGAAGAAATCCGGCGTTTGGACCAGCAACCGCGAATTGGAAGACAAAGCCGGCCCCAAAGATAAAATCAAGGCCATATATGAATTGCCGGGCGATAAGTTTAAGATCAAGATCCGCAATATTGCCGGCGATGAAACCATTTTTGATTATTCCAAATAATTATGTACAAAATTGTGTTGCTAAGGCATGGGGAGTCGGTATGGAACAAGGAGAATCGGTTTACCGGCTGGACTGATGTTGGTTTATCTGAATTGGGGATCCGAGAAGCTAAAGACGCCGGCCAGGTCCTGAAAAAAGAGGGCTATGTTTTTGATGTGGTTTTTACCTCGGTTTTGAAGCGCGCCATCGATACGACAAATATCGTCTTAAACGAGATGGGTTTATCCGTTATTGATACCAGATGCGCTTGGCAGCTGAATGAGCGGCATTATGGGGCCTTGCAAGGTTTGAATAAGGGCGAGATGGCGAAAAAATATGGCGAAGAACAGGTGCGGATATGGCGGCGCAGTTATGGCGTCCGGCCGCCGGAGATGGAAGAAGAAGATTACCGCCGGCAGAACGAACTGGAAGTTTTTAAATCCGTGCCGGTTTATGAAATGCCGCGCACCGAATCATTGAGCGATACTTATGGCCGCACAATAGATTATTGGAATTCAGATATCGCGCCCGCGGTCAGGGACGGCAAAAAGATACTGATTTCGGCGCATGGCAACAGTTTGCGCGCGCTGGCCAAATATCTGGACAACATCGGCGACAAGGAAATCTCGGAGCTAAACATTCCCACCGGCGTGCCGCTGGTCTATGAACTGGATGACGATCTAAAGCCCATCAGGCACTATTATCTGGGCGACCAAGACGCAATTGCCAAAAAGATTGACGCGGTCAAAAACCAATACAAAATTTGAAATTTGGCGGACATTCCAACATTCTCAAGAATGTTGGAATGTCTGTGATGGTTTTATTGGCGATATTCCGATATTCTGCAGAATACCAGAATATAATAATGGTGGAATTTGGGCGGGCGAGCGAATAAGTCTTGTTTTAATTTTTAAAATTGGTAGAATGGCGGTGTAGCTTAAGTTGTAAAATAATAAAAATATGGCAAAATACCAGGTGAACAAAGACAAATGTTTGGGATGCTTTATTTGCACCGTGAACTGTCCGGCGGGAATGGCGCAGGATGACGACGCCAAGGCCAAAGTGGTGGATTCCGACGCGGTGGAAAATTGCGGCGGCGAAAGCGTCTGCCCCCACGGCGTGATTGAAAAAAAAGAGGAGTAATTTTTGAAAAAACAAAACGCCCGCGAAGGCGTTTTTGTGTTTGCTTTTGATTTTGAGCACAGTTTCGGATATAATTGCAATATCGGAAGCACAAAGGCGTGCCATGATATGCTTTAACAATGTTGTTGCCCGCGAGCGGGTTTTTTGTTTGCGTTTGACAATGGTTGCGGGCTGGCTATAATTTCATTGTTTTTGATTTTAATTATGAATATATAGTCATTGCGATAATTAAAAATTAAAAAATTCCTATGGTTAATTGGACAAAAAAGGTGCAGGATCGGATCGCCAAAGTGCCGGTACGCGGCGGGCGGTCGCAAAAAGAAATCAAAAACGGGTTTGACGATTTGGTGTTTATTCCGGCGCAGTTGGCGAAATGCTCCGTGGATTATTTTAAAGAAAAAATTTCTTCCAAAACGATTTTGGGAAAAAACAGTTTGCGGCCGGTAGAAATTGAAACGCCGATATTGATCGCGGCGATGTCTTTTGGTGCGCTGTCAAAAAATGCCAAAATCGCGCTGGCGAAAGGGTCGGCGCGGGCGGGTACCGTTGCCAACACCGGCGAGGGCGGAATGTTGCCCGAAGAACGGCAATTTGCCGATAGATTGACAATTCAATACAGCACGGGCCGGTTTGGCATTGACGAGGAAATTTTAAAGAAGGCCGATATTATTGAAATTAAAATCGGCCAAGGGGCCAAAGGCGGCCAGGGCGGGCTTTTGCAAAAAGAAAAACTGACCGCCGAGGTGGCGGCAGTCAGGGGCGTGAAAATGGGGCTGGATGTTCATTCGCCGGCCTATCACTGCGATATTAAAAATGCCGATGACCTGAAAGCCAAGGTTGATTGGTTGCGCGGACTGTCGGGCGGCGTGCCGATTGCGGTCAAATTGGCGGCGGGCGATATTAAAAAAGATGTTGCCGTCGCCGTTAAAGCAAATCCCGATATCATTGCCATTGACGGCGGGTGGGGCGGCACGGGCGCGGCGCCGGAAGTGATGTTGGACGAAACGGGCATTCCCGCTTTGCCGGCACTAATTGCCGCGCGCGAAATTTTGGATGATATGAAGGTGAAGGCGAAACAAGAATTGTGGATTGCCGGCGG
>Ga0208939_1001100_pt1 | contig 20831 bp, 18 predicted proteins | sample AD_STIC12_MetaG_FD_184437 | JGI IMG/M metagenome (GOLD analysis project Ga0208939, IMG submission 184437) | Active sludge microbial communities of municipal wastewater-treating anaerobic digesters from USA - AD_STIC12_MetaG (SPAdes) (version 2) | ecosystem: Engineered > Bioreactor > Anaerobic >...
GCGGTGCGAAAACGGCGAGATATTCAACTGCGCCGACCTGCGCTGCCTGGAGTCCGCGCCCCCGGACCTCGTTATATCCAATTCATGCCACAGCGCGCGCTCCATGCCCTTCGCGCCCCACTCCTTCGCATGCGGCGCGGTCCGCGCCGGGGTGCGAAGCTACATAGGCACGCGATGGTTTTTGGAGCTCGAGCGAAGCCGCCTGTTTCTGGAAAGCGTTTCCGAAGATATGCTAAACCGACGAATGCCCGCGGCAAGGGCCTTCGCCCGCGCGATCGAGGCGCTCTCCGAACGCTTCGGCGCGCGCGACATCTCCATGTACAATTACGTGTATTACGGGAAGTGAGAGCCGAATAGTCTTAAACTTGCGACCCATTATCGTTGGAGGGTCCGGACCGAACCGGCGGACCTTTGTGTAAATCAGCGGCTCGCATAAGATTCCCGTACCACCGTGGACAATGCATGTATCATCCACGATGGCACGAGCACGGAAATCGCAGTCCAATAATCCGAAGTTATCGATCGGCAAGGCGTTTGGAGGTTATCCCGGGTTTGTATGTAATAATGCTCACCACATACATCAACACCGAGGAAATCACAAGTGCTCCAAAAATGGGTTCAATATTATAGGGCTTGTTCAATCCATATAGCGCCACCACCACTATCATACCGCCTATCATACTGAAAACCGCCCCCCTGGGCGTGGCTTTTTTCCAGAAAAGAGCGGCCATAACTGGAACAAAGGCGCCCGATATGAACAGAGCAAACGCCAGAAGCATCATATCGAAGATCCCTCTCATTAAAAGGGAAAAGCTAACGCCCAGGATACCGATTACAAGCACCGACAATCGGGCGACCAAAAGCCCCTGACGCTCGTTCATGTTAGGCTTGAATATACGCGCTATGTCGGTCGAGCCGGTCATACCCGCCACCATCAAAACGCTCGCGGCGGTTGACATCACTACCGCAAGTATGGCGGCCAGGGAAAGCCCTACCGCAACGACCGGGAGGTGCTTGCCTATTATGACAGGAATAACCACATCCGAGGTGCCATATGTTTTCACCAGGTCCGGATAATGATAAAAGCCGGCTATCCCCACAAGTATTATTGCCACACTGTAGCCAAAGTACAGAACCGTGGAAACCAGGATACTCTTAACCGCAACCCCTTCATTCCGTGCGGAGGAGGCCCTTTGCCAGAGCGAGACATCTATAAAACAAATCGGAAGCAATGTCAGAAACCAGCCTATCATGGTGTGGACCGGAGCGCCCCTCATGAAATCAAACATCTTTTCGGGAACCCCGGCCGCTACCGTTGCAAGCGGCGTATCTCCGAATACAAACAAAGGCATCATTATGCCGAGAACGGACAATAAGAGGAAAGCCTGAACGATTTCGGTATAGGCTATGGCGAACATTCCCCCGGCGAAAGTATACGCTATCATAACGCCGCCGGCAATGAGTACGGCCGTGCCATAAGTCACACCGAACACATCCCCTATAACGGTAAATACCGTGCCCAATGCCGCCACTTGCACCCCGAACAGGGCGATAAGGCCCAACATTAGAAAGATGGCAACGACTATCCTGGTGGTATTTCCATAACGCTCCCGCAGGACCTCCGGGATGGTCCAGAGCTTTATCCTCCTGATAACTCTCGCTATGAACGCAAAACCGATTAGGCCGAGCGCATAGGCGATAACGCTCCACAGCGATGCTATCCCGATATTGTACGACAGCCCTCCGACCCCCAGTGTCGCGCCGGAGCCTATGGCGGTGGCGGTTATCGCGCCGATAAGTAGCGGATAACCGAGGCTGCGTCCCGCCAGTGAAAAATCCTGTTCGTTCTTCACCCTGCGATAACTGATTACGCCAATCGTAAGAATGAACAAAAAGTAAAGCACGATCACCACTACATCGATCATCCCAACCATTTGAGACCTCCTCGTTCAGCCAAAATCCTGCAGCCTAATTTTTATTTTTAAGAGTAAACTGTTGTCTCCTATCTCCATTTATTCAGTTTTGCGTCGTAACTGCCGACCGTTAAATCCTGCTTTTCCGCGATGAGCTTGTGTTTTTCCACTCTCATATTGGGTGTCATCGGGAAACTGTCCCGATACTCTATATAGCGCGGAACCTTGAATTTCGCCAGGTGTTTCAGGCCGTATTCGATTATCTCTCCAGGGCCGATGGTGTCTTTACTCTCCCCTTCGCGGGTAATCACATACGCCTTTACCTCCTCCCCGGTAAGGTCATCCGGCACTGGAACCACGGCAACCCTTAACAGTTTGGGATGAGACTCCAGGATGTACTCAACCTCGGCGCAAGAGATGTTTTCACCGGCTCGTCGCACCATATCCTTTTTCCTGCCGGCCACATAATGATAGCCGTCAGGGTCGCGGATAAACAGATCGCCGGTGTGAAACCAGTCTCCGTCAAAGGCGGCCTCGGTAGCCTCCTTCTTTTTATAATATCCCTTAAATAAACCCGGCCCTTTTACGAGGAGCTCGCCAGGTGTCCCCGGAGGGACTTCTCTGCCTTCATCGTCGACAATACGCAGTTCCCGGTAAGGTAGGGGCTTCCCAACCGAACCCGAACCTGTCATGTGGGCGTCCTCCAGCGGCACAATGGTGCAGGCGCCTATCTCGGTCATGCCGTACGCCTCGCGCGCGGCCACATTAAAACGCTCCTCGAATTTTTTATGCAACTTGGAGGGAAAACCGAATATAAGCACGAAACGCAGTTTATGCTGCCCGTCATCCGGTTTTTCCGGCGTCCCGAAGATAAGCTGCGCAGCCTCGGCCAGCGAGCAGGTCACATTGTGGCGATGAACCAGCGGCATGAATCCCGATGCGCTATAACGCTTGGCCAGAATCATGGTGCATCCGATGGTAAGAGCCATGGCCAGCTGCCACTGTGGATCCATATAGAAAAACGACTGCACGCTAAGGAAAACATCCTCACCGGTGATGGTGAAGCTTGACCGGCTGGTCACCCAGGCCAGCGTTAGCCAGTATTCATGCGTAAGCATACATCCCTTGGGAAACCCCGTGGTCCCCGATGTATACTGAATGTTCATAAGCTGGTCCCTGCCGATTTGCGGGCCCTTAAAGGTATCGGATGATGTCCTGGCCGCCTCATCAAGCCGCGTTACCTCCCGCCCCTTGGACTCTCCAATGCTGAAAACGGTCCTTATCCCCGGGCACTTAGCCCGCACCTTATCGAGAACGGGAAGAAATTCCGAAAAGATGACGACCGCACTGGCGTCCGAATCGTTGAGAACGTATTCCAGATCGCCCGGTTGGTATCTTATATTCAAGGGAACCATTACGGCCCCAATTCTGGCCAGGGCCAGCCAGACAAGTGGAAAATCCGGAATATTGGGAAGCATTACGGCCACATGGTCATGGTTCTTGACGCCGGCCCCGGCCAGAGCATTCGCATATCGGTTTACATTTTCGTGGATCTGCCTGAAGGTCAGGGAGGAGTCGTCATACTCGAAGTGCAGGGCCTTTTTATCTCCGTATCGCGCCGCAGCGGTCTCGAGAAGCGAGCCCAAATTGTCCGCAAGCCCGGGTATGCTCATGATTGTTTTCCTCCATCAATCCTGAAAAGTTGTGCGGCATTATGGTAAAGCCATTTCTCCTTGACGGCGTCCTTCAGCGGCAGTGCCCTTATCTCCTCAACACCCTGCTTCATCGAAAGCATCGGCCACCCGGAGGCAAACATTATCTTGTCCTGCAGCGTGCTATTTCCGTGTTGAAGCAGGGTTTCGTACCCGGAGTTGGGCCTGCTGAAATATTTAGGCCGCACGGTCGATGTGGAAACGTATACATTTGGATGTCTCCAGGCCACCCCCATAAGTTCGGACACCCACGGCCACCCCGGGGTACTGCCCACAATCTGCAAATCCGGAAAATCTATCGCTATGTAATCCAGGTAAATGGGTCTGCATATGTCCATAGGGGCATGACGGCTGAAATGCATCGATGATTCAATGAAAACCGGAACCTTCAAATCGAGGCATTTCTCGTAGATGGGATAAAAGCGCCGATCGTGAGACGGTATTTTATACTCGTAGGTCCAAAAATCGACGCCCCTTAGTCCAAGATCTCGGACAGCATGGTCCAGCTCCTCGACCGCGGCCTCCCCCTTGAGCGGGTCTACGCCGGCAAGGCCGATAAACCTGTCGGGGCGCTTTTTTACTATATCCGCGCAAGCCTCGTTGGTTATTTTCAACCCGTAGGTAGTCTCTATATCGCGAGCACGTATAACGGCAATATCAATCCCCTCCCCGTCGAGCATTTGAGTAAACGAGTCAACCGTCCAGCCCATGTCCAAAAGCGCTTTTAATTCTTTTTCGGGATCAATCCCGTAAACCCGTGTGTAATTATCCATATATGAAGGATTGATGAAAAACTCCTTAAATGGTGGAGTAACAGCGCAATCGATTACTTTTCCCTGCCCCATGATTCATTCCTCCCTTAATCCGATTAAATATCAGGCGGCTTCTTCTTGCGAGCCCTACTTTATTGCCCGGGATATTGCCGCCAGCACAAGAGCTTTCCGGCCATTTCGATGACGCCTTCGGCCGCTCGCCGAAGATCAACGGAATGCTCGTTGAATATCCACTGGATCATTATACCATCTATTGCAGCCTGGATAATCGATGCCGTCAGGCCGCTGTCCACATGGACAAACTCACCGTTTTTTACCCCTTCAACGACAAGGCGTTCAAAAAAACCAATACACTTGTCATATACCCTTGCGTTAAAATCCCGCTTGTCATTTTTGGTTGATATAGAACTCCACAGATCTACGAACGCGACAATGGCCTGTCTGTTTTCCGCCATATAGCCGAAATTGGCCGAAATACCGGCGGCGATTTTATCCATGCATGTCTCTTCCGCTGCCGCCTTTTTGAGGATTTCATTCTGCAGATCCTCCATTATTCGATCGATCACCCCGCAGATCAACCCATCCTTGTTCTTGAAATAATATGAAATAATGCCCTTGCTTATACCGGCATCGCGGGCAATATCCTCCAGCGAGGTACGGAGATAACCGTTTTCGGCGATGGTCATAATCGTTGCATTTACGATCTGTTCTTTCCTTATTTTTTCTATCAGCGATCCCATTTCTGCTCGATATAGCCTGCCCCCTGTTGGGAAGTGAATCTATTTACCCACTGCAAACTGACCAGTTGGATTATATCTTGGCCAGCCGGTCAATAATGTCAACCAAAAAATGTCAGACAATCATATAATAATTTGCGCCACCCGAACCTTCAACCCGCAACCCCCTTCCGCTCCGCCACCGCCCGTACTCCGCTCATGCGCGAGATTTTAAACGTGCGCTCCTCCCCGCGCAGGCGGCAGAAACCCGTCATATAGGTCTCTCCTCGGTACGACAGGAGGCGAAGCGGCCTCACCCAGCGGCGCGTAAGCTTGCCTTGCCTGTCCTCGTATTCGAAGGCAAGCCAGTGGTCTTGCGAAATGGCTGCCTCTATGACCGATGCTGGTTTCGATGGGCGCGAACCAGGCCCCCCCCTGCCCGTAACGGCCGCGGGGGCTCGCGGGACGGAGCCGGCCGAAGAAGCGGGCGCCCTGCGGCTCCTCTCCTTCGCGGGCGGATTCGCTGCCGGCCTGGCGGACTCTGAAACACGCTCCGCTGCCGCCTTTTCCCTCTTCTCGCGCTCCAGGCGCTCGCGCCTCAGCGAGCGGAGTGCGAGCTCGCTTTTTATCAGCAGGCGCACAAGGAGGCCCAGCGTGATGTACAGGGCAAGCTCGCTCCAGGCGATAAAATCGAAATTCGGATAGGTGGGAAGGTATATTCCATACCGGTTGATCCAGTGGTCCGTCACCGAGGCTACGAGGTCGAGCCCGCCTTCCGCCGCCCCTTGCGCGGAGGCATAGATCGAGCTCCAGCCCGGAAACGCGTTTTCGACGACGCAGGCGATATTGAATACCATAAATCCCGCAAGAAGCCAGTGTCCCCTTTTCATACACCCTCCCCGGGATTGCGGACCATCAGTCCTCATCCGGCCCTATATAAAGATAACAGCGCGCATCTGGATTGGATATCCTCACCGTGCATGGAGCGCCGAATCGGGCGTGCAGTGCGTATTCATCCATATCGCCGCTCTCCGTCCCCATATAGAGATGCGTGATGGGGGCCGCAAACCCGGGCTCTATGCGCCACTCGAAATTCGTTACGTCCGAAAGCGGAATGGACCGTCCCATCCCGGCGCGAAAACTGTACCCGTAATCCTTTTTTAAAATATGAATGTCGGTAACGCCGGTAAGTACAATGTCGTTGCGCGTCTCGTTCATCCTTCATCCTCCGTGATTTGAGCCCCTCACTGGGGAATCCCGATGTTGGTGAAAATATAGACGGACGCGGGGCGCGAATTATCGGTTTTTTTCGTCCGGCGCGCCGCGCGACAAACCGAGCGCACCTCATCAAACATAGGAGCGGCCTTGGGCCGGCCGCCACTCCACAAAGGGCCGGCCTGGTCCAGCATTTGGGGCCGTCAGGGGACAGAAGCACCCCTAACGGGATTTCGGCCGTGCAGGCGCAAAAAGTTCCCGCCCATAACGGCGGCCGCTTTAGTTCGATGAGATGATCGATTCTAAATTACGAAGGGTGCCTGCGAAATGGTACACTTCGAAGGTCGATGTTCGAAAAATTCGAGGTTTATAAAAATACGTGATGACGGATCAGCGCTCGAAACGATACGCAGACATGCTCTCTTCCAGCATCCGAATCATCGTCTCTCTAAGCTCCGGAGGCGATACAATCTCCACGCCGCTTCCATACATAAATAGCTGCTTACAGAGAAAGCGGTCATCGGAAACGGTAAAGGATGCGCGATAGTGGTTTCCCCCGTCCGGACATATTTCCGGCTCCAGTATGGAGAGGTTCTCCTCCATGATTTCGAGGAGCTTTTCGTGGAAGCGGAGGACCACCGCGTATTTCGGACCGATAAACGAACCCAGCGAATCGCGAAAGATCTCCTCGACCGGCGGGGCCTCCTCCTCAAACTCTTCATCGAGGACGGATAGAGCGTTAATGCGGTTGAAAATGAAGAGGGCCGTTATGTCATGCGACAGGCTCTTGCATACGAGGTACAGATTATTGTTTCTGAAGACGAGATGATAGGGATGCACCCTGTATCGCTTGGACTGGTTTGCGAAGGCGGGGGTATAATCGAATTCGATCTTCCTCTTCAGCAATGCCGCAAAATATACCCGCGCCATCATCCACAGGCCGTCCTCCGGGTGGCGCGCTATGAGCTTTTTAAGTATGATGTCCCGGCCGGTGTCTCTCGTCACGAAACTCGAATAGACGGCCGCCATGCGAAGCTGAAAGTCCCCGTCGAGCGGAAGGCTAAGCCCGGTGTGCCGCTTTCCCTTTTCGGTCCTTACCTTTATTCCGAACTCGTTAACCAGATACTTCTGAATATAGTCCCGCACCGCCTTGTCGGAGATGGGGTCTTTCGGCTCGTCCATGGAGAGGAGATCCGCAAGGCTCCATGCGTTCCAGTGCTCGGTGTCGTCGGATTTTTGTAGAAGGGCGAGCACGTGCAGGCAGCGCTTTATGACGCCCAGCCTGGTTTCGGGGTTGGGGATGATGGCTTTTTTCATTCGGGCCTCCTGTTTTACAGGATAACCGGCCGGCTTGCCAAACGCAATACATTTTGCGGCTTAACGAAATTCCGAGCACAGCCTCTTACGCAAGGCCCGGCAGGCCCGAAAAGGCCGTTACTTGCGGGTTTCCCCAAGATAGACCGCCGGGGTATAGGTTTACGGCCCGGATGCGCCCATATTGAACCCATACAGACAGCCGTTTGCGGCGCCCTGCGTGTTTCCGGCTTCGTACCGGGGCGCCGCCCTCTTTCCCCCCGGGAATGTACGGCCATCCACTCGGCCCCGGCCCTAAGGCCGGGCGAATACATCGGGAGGCGGAATGAAAAAGCGAAAGTGATGAGGTCTTAATCGTTTCCGAAAAGCGTACAGAGAGCGGCGGGGCGCGCAGACACTATGACATCGGCAAAAAGGCCATAGCCTCGCCTCCCCAAGAGCCCGAAAAGGCGGGCGGGAATCGCCACTGGATCAACCGCCCGGGGTCCGCACCCTCGATGCCGAGAAAAAATTGACGAGCGCGATACCGGCCCCCAGCAGAAATACGTACTGGTAGCCGAGCGCAAGCCAAATCCATCCGCTGACGAGCGCGATCGCTATGGAGAAGAAGTGGTCTATGCTGACCCCCATGGTGAGCGTTTGCGAAACGTCCGCCGGGTCCAGGGCGATCTTCTTTATATAGGTGGCGCGGGCCATGCCGACCGACATGAGGAGCTGGTCCACCACGTAGCAGGCGCAGATTATGTAAAGAGCGGCCGTTTCCTCGAAGGCGTCGCCCGCAAAGCCGTACAGAAGGCACACGACAATGAGCGCTGCGGCCTCGGCCATCAGGATGCGGCGCTCGCCGAGCCGGTCGATGGCCCGTCCCACGAGCGGCTTGAAGAAGATTCCTATCACCCCGCCCGTGGCCAGAAGCGTGGCCACCACCTGCGTCTTCTGGTGGAAGACCGTAACGAGCACCCATGGGGCGAAGGTTATGAAGAGCTGCTTGCGCGTGCCGTAGAGGATGTTGAGCCAGTAGAAGAGGCCGTACTCCCTTCTAAGCAGAAAGCGCGTCTTCGCCGGGCGCGGTTCGTCGGGTGTCATGAAGAAGATGAGGACCGAGGCGGCGAAAAAACCCGCAGCCGCAAGCGTAAACGAGGAGACGAAGGTAAAACCCAGGTAGTTGAAGCCAACGAAGACCGCCACGCCCCCCACTATACCCGCAAGATTCGCCGAGCCGCTTAACTGGCCTAGGCGGCTCCCCGCCTTTCCGTCGGCCGCGAACTCCATGCCTATGCTCGAGATCAAGGGGAGAAACAGGTGCTGGCCCGAGCTGAAGATGAAAAGCCACATGAGCATTGCCGGAAAGCTCACCGAACGGAAGCCAAGCAGGATGATGCCGAGCGCCATGAGCGCGTTTGCCAGGGCCGCCAGACGGCGGCTTCCCATGAAGAAGAAGAGCGCCGAAAAGAAGATGACCAAAAAGCCCGGCATCTCGCGCGGGAGCTCCATGAAGCCCCGCTGGAACTCGCTTATGCTGAACGACTCGGCCAGGAAGTTATTGAGCGTGGCGTCCACCACGCTCTGTGAGAAGCCCGCAACGGCCACGGCCGCGAAGAAGAGCGCGAACTGGCCCGAATGCTTCGACAGGCGCCTTTTTATTCCATCCATATCCATACACCCCGCAGCCGCGCGGAATCGGCCCCCGGCCCGCTCGCATAAGGCCGGGCCATGACGCTGAACCATCGGGCCGAAGCCCGTTTTGTCAATGGAAAAACGGCCCGCGCATTCCTTCCCATCACCCCCTCAAAAAAAATTATGCGTTCTGCGCGTTCGTGCGCAAAATGTCTTGCGTTTTTTACGCCACTCTGTTTCTCAATGTTCGTCGCTTGCGTCAACGGCGGCCGGAAAGCCCGGCGCCGCATTCTCGCTAACGCGTAAAAGGACCGCCACATGGCCGCCGATAACCCCTGCCTCAAAGAACACGGGCCCTTCATCGCCTCCGGATGCCTCCAGTGCGCCGGGATCCGGGAGAGCTGCTGCGCCGAAAGCTACGTGCCGCTTACCATGGCCGACCTAAACGCCATTCTCGACCTGGGCTACACGCTCGAGGAGGCCGCCGAGGCCGGCGAATATTACGAGGAATACCTGGAGGACGCCGAGCCCTGGTGGCGCGCCGGCATGACCGAAATCGACGGGCGGCTTTTTCGCCTCACCACGCGCAAGAACGAGCGCTCGCAATGCGTCTTTCTCTGCGAAGGCCGGGGCTGCGTGCTGGGCGAACGGCGCCCGCGCGTATGCAAAATCTACCCCTTCTGGGTCGACGGGCAAGGCGAGATCGTGGTGGAACCCGGCGAGGAGGAGTGCTGCCTTATTGCCGGTAGCGCGGCGTCGGTCGAGCGCGGCATCCGTATGATCGACGAAAGCCCCGAAAGCATCATGGAGCATTTTATGGCGATTAGGCGCGACTGCGAGGAGAATAAGGAGCGGCGCCGCGAACTGCTTTTACGGCTGCTGGGAAAAAAGGAGGCGATTACCGCATGAGCTGTCCGCCCGGCCCCGCGCGCGGGCGCGCACGGCCTACACCGCCGACGCATATTCGTGCCTTCAGCCCTTTACGCCCAGCTCTTCGCCGAAACGCGAGGCGCGCATGGCGAAAAGACCCAGCACCGCCGACAGGACGGCCAGAGCAATGTAAATCTTGAAGGCAGGCAGATAGCTTCCGCGCGCGTCGTAGATGTAGCCCGACAGCGGCGTACCTATCCCGCTCCCTAGCATCATGAACAGGTTTACCACTCCGAAGACCACGCCGAAATGCCTGAGCCCTGCTGAGCGTGCCGTCATGAGCGGCGGAAACACCGTCTGTACGGTTATACCGAACGAAAAAAGCACGCCCCCAGTAACGGCCGCTGTCGCAGAGTCTGCGCCGAATAGCAGGGCGAGGCCGGCAACCGTACAGCCGAAGACTAGTGCGAGCGCCCTGCCGATTCCCCACCGATCACTCACCAAGCCCACTATCACCTTGGCCGGCACAAGCATGCCCAGCGTGATCCCCATGACGAGCGAGGCGAATGCCGAGTCGTGCCCGATATCGCAGAGATAAGGAACTAGATGCATCTGCACGCCCATCACCTCCACACTGGCGAAAAAGACCATGAGCGCGAGAAGCCAGAACGACATGGTCGAAACTGCCTCGCGGAGAGACAGCCCCTCTTCCTCCGGCTTGGCCGACTCCATAGCAGTCACACTAGCTCCGTAGGGGGCGAGGCCCAGTTCGCGCGGGCGGGAGCGCAGAAGCAACGAGGGAACCACGGTGAAAAGGGCGATCGCCCCGGCGAAGAAGATATAGGTGGCCTGCCAACCGTACTGGGCAAGCACGTGGTTACCCAGCGGATTGAAGACAAGCCCGCCAAGTCCGCTCGCCGAAAGCGCGATCCCCATGGCCAAGCCTCTACGCTCAGTGAACCAGTTGGTAATTAGCACCGACACCGCAATAAGCCCGGTGGAGGCCACGCCCACGCCCATGAGCGCCGAGACTGCGTAAAACTGCACGAGCGTGCGGCATAGCGAGAAAAGTGCGAAGCTCCCTGAAAGGAGCACGGCGCTCACCAGAACCACCAGGCGCGCGTCGCGACGCTCATACAGTTTGCCAATAAATGGCGCCGAGAGCATAATCGCGACCGCCCCTACGGTAAAGCTCATCGTGAAATCGCCGCGGCTGAATCCCAACGCCTCGCTGACCGGCCTAAACAATATGCTAATGGAGTTCATTGCAATGCCGACGCTCGCGAACGATAGGCTGAAACAGCCCGCCACGATCAACCAGCCATAGAATATCCGATTTTCTTTTTTCATAATTATCCGCCCCCTCGCGGTCGCTCCGCGCACTTTTCGGTTTACCCACTGGGCGACCCGTGTAGGTCTATTTATTCATTTTAAGAAAAGCCCCGATGCGGGCCTCCGGCCCGCCCGATCTCCCTGTGTCGATCATCGCACGACCCTCTCGATAAAGAGCATCCTCAAGCGTTCCCTGGCGCGCGGCGTTGAATACGCGCTTTGCGGTCCGAAGCGCATGCCGGTCCTTAGACGCGAGCTTTCCGGCATACTCGCGCATAACGGAGTCAAGTTCCTCACGCGGGCACACCCGACATACAAGGCCCATCTCGAACGCCGCCTGGGCCTTCACCACATCGCCGAGCAACATAAGCTCCCGGGCCCTCCCCTCGCCCACTATGCGCGGAAGTATCATCGTCGAGGCATTGGAGTAGAATATGCCCAAGTCTAGCTCGGGCATCATGATCTTCGTGTCGTCGGCGGCCACGCGAAGGTCAGCGCACAGCGTGTGTTCGAACCCTCCGCCGACTATCCAGCCGTGATAACCAACGATGATGACACCAGGGTGCTCGAGCATTGCCGTTGTAAGCTCCTGCCAAGTCCACAGGTCGGCAATTGCCTCGTTATTAAGCTTCGGATCGGTAATAAGCTGATAGCCGTGCTTGAGGTCAGCACCGAAGGTGAAGTTTTTTCCTTCGGCACGGTAGATGACGCACACGTCGTCTTCAGCCGCGCTCTCACGAAAGGCGTCGACGAGCCGTCTGAGCACATCAAGCGAGAGCGGATTCGATTTCTCGGGATTGTTGAGCGTTATGACTCCCACACCGTCTTTCGTTTCATAGAGTATTGGTGAATCCATTGCGCGCCTCCGTATCTTTTAGAGTTGTCCGGCCGCAATCATCTCGCGGACCCTATTCTGTACTTCGACGCGGTGCACCTTCCCAATGCGGGTGATGGGAAGCTCGTCCCACACCAGTATGCGTCGGGGAACCTTGAAACTGGCGAGCTCCTCCTCGCAGAGCCGCAAAAGAGCATCCGGATCCGGCGCCACACCCGGAAAGGAGCTCACTACGGCCCAAACAACCTCCCCATACACCGAATCCGGAACACCGATCGCGGCGGCCATTCCCGCCAGGCCGCTTTTTAGCAGCACGTCCTCCACTTCCGAGGGAAGCACCGTATAGCTTCCCACACGGATGATGTGCTTAATGCGCCCCTTTATATACAACCCGCCCTCAACGTCCAGGTACCCTAGGTCGCCGGTCTTGCAATAGCCGTCTGCAGTAAAGCCAGCGGCGTCTTCGTCCGGCATTTTAAAGTAGCCGCGTATAGTGTATGGCCCGGCCACCACGACCTCCCCTTTCTCGCCAGCGGGGAGTACGCGGCCCTCCGAGTCGACTATGCGAATATCCGCCCCCGGAAGAGGCCTTCCCACGTAGCCATCGGCGATAGCTCGCTCGTCGTCCCCTGGAAGGGTGAAAGTTACCTCGGACCCTGCCTCGGTGCTGCCGTAACCGATCACGACGTTCGGACATATCTTCCGCTTGATGGCCCGAATAAGTTCTAATTCCACCTTCTCACCTGAGAGAATGGCGACCTTCAGCGACGAGAGGTCATAGCGCTCAATGTCGGGCATGAGGAGCATGATGGCAAACATGGTGGGCACACCACCGATCCATTGTATGCGCTCAATCTGCACGGTCTCCAGCGTGCGCTGGGGGCTCCATGAGTCGTGGATGATTATCTCGTATCCACCAGCCAGTGCCATGCCGATCATCTCAACCGTACCACCCACATGGCTAGGGGGAAGCGATGCAATCGTAGTGATTCGCCCGTCCACATGCGTAGCCAGTATGTCGGCTTCCACCGCAGCCATGGTCGCCACGTTGCGCCGTGAAAGAAGCGCTGCCTTGGGAACCCCGGTGGTCCCGCCCGTAAAGACGACAAGCAGGCCGTCGTCCATGTTCTGGTCCGCCTTCGCCGCGGCAAGTGCCCCTGCCTCGCTCTCCGCACTGGAGAGAAGCGTAGCGAGGTCGTAGCCGAATTCTGAATCGCCAGTAAAGATGTAGTGCGTTCTGTCCGCGCCCACGCGCGTGGAGTCGACCTCGCGCCACACGGCGGTGAGATCACGGTCGTTCGAGCGCGAAACGGAAATCACAGCGGCCGGCTCGATGTGTGCGATAAATCGCTCAAGGTCGGCCTTCCGGTATTTTATGTCCATGGGCACCACGATCGCGCCGATCTTGTCCGAGGCGAGCAACGTCATAATGTACTCTGCGGAACAGGGAAGCATGGTCACGATTGCATCCCCTTTCCGCACGCCTAGCGCCAGCAGATTGCGCGCCAAGGCGTCAGTTTTAGAGTCTAATTCTCCGTACGTCACGACCGATCCTTCTCCCCTCAAGGCGGTAAACGCAGGATCGGCCCTGGCCCATCGCTCCACCATTTTCCACAATGCCTCTTCGCGTACGTTCATGTTCACCTCCGTTTAATTCTCCGCGCCCCAGTCCACCGTATCCCCGACATGGTGCATATTTATATTCATATTAATGTAAATAATACATTGTAATGCAATAATTACATATAACTTCGATTAAGAAATTCAGTCAAGTAAAATTTATTCATTAGAATGAATAAATTTCGTTGAGGGCTTTAGTTATTGACAACCGGCTGGAAAAGGCTTCCACTCACGTGAGCACATGAAGTGTTTAAGGAGAGCAGGATGAAACAAATGGGCAAGGCGACGGATAGGAGTGCCGAACGCCGCGAGAAGAAAAAGGCCATGCGGCAGGAGCAGCTCATTGACGCCGCGGAGAAGATATTTCTTGCGCGCGGCTACGACGCGGCCACCATCGACATGATCACCGATGAGATCGGATACAACAAGCGCACATTCTACCTATACTTCAGGGATCGCGATGACGTGTTCTTTGCAGTGTTGCTTCGCTCGCTCAGAACATTGTACGCCCTCATGCACGAGGCGGCAAACTCCTGGCGTGAAGGAAACGAGAAACTTATCGCGATGGGACGGGCCTATTTCGACTATTTCCGGGGAAATCCCATCTATTTCGAGTTCAATCGCATCTTCGAGACGCGTGTCTACTACTACCATAGAAGGCCCGGAGAGGACTCGGGAGAATTCGCGGCAAAATGCCAGCGCGTGAACGACCAGATAACGGACCTGTTGATAGATACAATAAAGGACGGATTAAAGGACAGGAGCATCGCGCTGAAGCTCGACCCCAAGAAACTCATGCTCATACTGTGGGGAATGACCTACGGCCTTGTGGAGGTGATCCTCATGAGACGGCCGCATCTCGAAACGAGCTACAAGACCAGTGCGGAAGAGATATTCGAAGTGTACATGGCGCAAGTGCAAATGTTTCTGCAAGGGGGATAAGGTGGTACGAAGTCCGCCCGGCCCCGCGCGCGGGCGCGCACGGGAGCGCCGGGCCTTCGGGGAGCGCTTACTCGCGCTCCCGGTTCTGCTTCTTCTCCTTCTTCGCAAGCTTCTTTTCCTTGGCGCTCTTCTGCGGTTTCTTCTTCGCTTCCTTCTTGATCTCACCCGCTTTAGGCATGGTATTCACCTCGCGTTTGGCATAGTGTTCCGCAAAAGATACACGACGGCCCCCGGCCTGTCAACGGATGTTTGCGCCTTGCGGCCAAAAATTCACTCGTGCGGATATACGCCCATGGAATCCGGATGTCGTCTCGGCGGGGCACATCCCCCTATTCTTCTTGATTTATCGGCGGCGCGGGTGCAAACATAGCTTATGCTCTCTACTCCAGCCGCACACTAAAGGAGGACATCATGAATCCACGGCGTTTGCGGGCTTTCAAAACGGCCGCTTCCATCTTCGTAATGCTCGCGCTTCTCGCCGCCCTCGGCTGGTGCGCTCGCTGGCGCCTTATCGCCATGTATCTGGATCTACCATCGCCCGCATATTCGGTCACGGTGTGGAAGGACGTAATGGTGCCCATGCGCGACGGCGTGCACCTTTCCGCCGACATCTACCGCCCCGCAAAAGAGGGAAAGTACCCGGTGGTCCTGTTGCGCACCATGTACGGAAAGCGCAATCCGGACCATAAATACTCCTTTACCGGGTGCCTTTTCGCCTCACAGGGCTATGTGTTCGTGGTCCAGGACGTGCGCGGCAAATTCGACTCCGAGGGCGAGTTCTACCCCTATATCTACGAAGCCATGGACGGCCACGACACAATTGAATGGGCGGGTACACGCGAATGGAGCACCGGGAAGGTCGGCACCTACGGCTTTTCGTACTGGGGCTCCACTCAGTGGCTCCCCGCTCCGATGCAAAGTCCGCACCTCAAGGCCATGGTTCCCATAGTTACGAGCCAGGATGTCTATCCGAGGTGGATCTACAACGGCATATTCAGGCTTAACGACGTGTTGGTGTGGCATTACGAGAACGCTCCAAAACGCGCGCGTAGCGCCGGGGGCGTAGACTGGGACAAGGCTGTACGCACCCTCCCTCTAATAAAAGCGGACGACTCTCTCGGGGCCGACATTCCGGCATACGACGACTGGATCACCCATCCGCGTCCGGGACCCTACTGGGACCGCGTGCGCGTGGACGATAAAGTATCCGCGATTAGGGCTCCCGCCCTTATCATCGAAGGATGGTACGACTACTACCTGGATCTGGCCGTGGAAGACTTCAAACGCATGAAGGCCGCGGGCGGAAGCGCCGAGGCACGGCAAAGCATGCTCCTAATGGGGCCATGGACGCACGACTCCAAATCCAAATTCAATGACGCGGACTTCGGCAAACAGGCCCCGTTCATGCGGCAGGTGCGCACCATCCTGGCCTGGTTCGACCACTGGCTTAAGGGCGTCGACAACGGCATACTCGAGGACGGAAGCGTGCGCTACTTCACCATGGGCGTCAACGAATGGCGAACCGCGGACGAATGGCCCCCCGCCGGCGCTAAGTATACGACGTACTACCTGCACGGCGGCGGCCGGGCCAACTCGGCGAATGGCGACGGCCTTCTCTCGTTGGCGGCCCCGGAAACCGAAAGGCCCGACACCTACCTCGCCGACCCCGACAACCCTGTTCCGAGCGTTGGAGGGACCTCCATATTCGGAAGGCTTAAGGCCGGCCCCTTCAATCAACGCGAGGTGGAGTCGCGTGGAGACGTACTCGTCTACACCACGGCGCCGCTCGAGTCGGAGATAGAGGTTACGGGCCCCGTCAGGCTCGTACTCTACGCCTCCTCCTCGGCGCCCGACACCGACTTCGCCGTGAAACTTGCGGAGGTGCGCCCCGACGGCATATCCGTGAACGTACAGTCCGCTGTGTATCGCGCAAGCAACCGTGAGTCGTTTATAAAGCCGGCGTTTCTGGGAAAGGGCAGGGTGTACAGATTCGAGATACCGGTAGGAAACACCAGCATGCTGTTTAAGAAGGGTCACCGTATACGGCTGCAGATCGCCGGGTCTAACTTCCCGGAATACGGGCGCAATTTACAGACCGGCGCGGATAACGGCACGACCTTGAAAACCGAGAAGGCGCATCAGACGGTGTACCACGACCGCGCCCATCCATCGTGCCTCGTTTTGCTGGTCATGAAGTAGCGGCCGCGTCGGATCAGGGAAGCCCATCCGTGCCCTCCCGGTGTTTTATATCGGCGGCGCGGCCACCCCTCAGATATCGAGGAGGTTTTTGGTCGAGAAATTGGGCTCGGACGTGCAGTTGATGCCGAGCTTGCGAAGCCCCGCGTCGTCGCCGGGCGACGGGATATGCGTCATGTGCATCTCGCATCCCTTTAGCTCGGTGAGCTTCTCCATGGCGACCAGCGCCGTCGGGTTGGTCTCGGCGCTTATGCTAAGCGCTATGAGCGTCTCCTCCAAATCGAGGCTAAGGGTCTTCGAGCCAAGGATGTCGCCCTTAAGGCGCATGATGGAATCGATGATGTGCGGGGATAGCAGATGGATTCGGTCCGGTATGCCGGCAAGCCTCTTTACGGCGTTAAGCACCAGGCTCGGCGCGGCGTGCAGGAGCTGCGAATTCTTGCCGGTGATGATCGACCCGTCCTCCAGCTCTATCGCGGCGCCGCAGTAGATGCCCTCGTTCCCCTTGCCCTTCTCCATGGCCTCCTGCGCGGCCTCGCGCGCGGGGATGTACACGGGCCTGTTCTCGGGGGCTATCTCCAGCTCCTTCATGAGGAGCTCCACCCGCTGTACCGTGTCACGCTCCGCAAAACCCATGACGTACTCGCACGAGTATCGAAAATAGCGGCGTATGATCTCCTGGCGCGCGGCCTCCTGGACCACCCGGTCATCCACAATGCCGAAGCCCGCCCGGTTGACCCCCATGTCGGTGGGCGATTTGTACGCGGTTTTCGCGCCGCCTATCTTCTCGAGAATGCGCCTTAGCACCGGAAAGGATTCCACGTCGCGGTTGTAGTTGATGGCGATCTCTCCGTAGGCCTCGAGATGAAAGGGATCGATTAGATTATAATCGGCGATGTCGGCTGTGGCCGCCTCATAGGCCAGGTTTACCGGGTGCTTTAGCGGGAGATTCCATATCGGGAAGGTCTCGAACTTGGCGTAGCCGCTGCTTCGCCCGCGCTTATGGTCGTGATAGACCTGCGAGAGACATGTCGCCATCTTGCCGCTTCCCGGGCCGGGACCCGTCACCACCACGAGCGGGCTGTTTGTTTCTATATACTCGTTCGCGCCGTAGCCCTCGTCGCTTACCACAAGGTCCACGTCGGTCGGGTAGCCTCGCGTAAATCGGTGGGCGTACACCCGCACGTTCTGCCGCTCCAGTTTCCTTCTGAAGATCGCGGCCGAGGGCTGGTCTTCGTAGCGGGTGATGACCACCGCGCATATATCGATGCTCCAGGCCCTGAGGTCGTCTATAAGCTTGAGCGCGTCGGCGTCGTAGGTGATTCCGAAGTCCGCGCGCACCTTTTTGCGCTCGATGTCGCCGGCGTAGATGCACAGGATGATGTCGGCGTGGTCGCTGAGCTCGCGCAGAAGGCGCATCTTTACGTTCGGATCGAAGCCGGGGAGCACCCTCGCGGCGTGATAATCGTATAATAGCTTCCCCCCGAACTCCAAGTAGAGCTTGTTGCCGAAGGTGCGCGCCCGCTCCAGGATGGCCTCTTTCTGCTCGCGGAGATATTTCTCGTTGTCGAATCCCGTCTTTCTCATGGCTCCCGCCGCTGGCTGGTTTTTACGTTCGGCACTGGTCGGACGCACGGAACACCATACTGTACACCCATGCCCTCGCGTTTCAAGAAAATTACGCGGCAGGGTGCGATTCCGGTTTATTCGGTCCGAATGGGGCGCGCATAATTCGCGGGTACGGAGAAGAGCGGGAAAATGGCGCCGGGGAGGTCGTCTTTCCCCGCAAAGGCCTTATCCTGCGCCAGGTTCCGGCCCCTCCTGAGAGGCGGCCGTTACGGCCCTTCCGCGACAGAAGCCTCACTTGATTATTACGGAATACCTGGACTTAAGCTCCTCTATCAGCCTGCCGTACGCAGAGTTCTTTTTTTCCTCGAGCGCACGCTCCCTGAACGCTGCGGCCTCCGCACCGCCGCCTCCCGGCATTCCGGCGAGGTCCGCAGGGGCAAGCGCTATGGGTCCAAAGACGTCCTTTTCGAGATACTCCCGCGCGATAAATTCACCATGCACCCTCTTGATGAAACTCATATATTCGGAATCCTTCCGCATCTCGAGCGCGTCAATCCGGTCTTCGAAGACCCTGGCCATCAGCATCTCGTGTACGGCCTTTTCCCTTTCCGTCGCGCCTCCCTTACGGACGCGCAACGAGGTCCCTATGCCTATAAGCTCATCGAGATCTCGGTAGAAATCGGCCGCACGGTACTTGAAACCGATTTTTTCGATGCTTCCCACTATGGCTTCCGGGGACGCCGAGTTTATCCCCTTTTCATGGGTCACAACCCTGTAGGCGGCGGCCATCTGGTTCAGGTTCCTATCGCGTTCGAGCTCGGGGCGCACCTGTTCGAAAGGGGCGTATTCATCGTCCCTTTTTTCTTCCACCATTATAAGATGGTAACCGTGCATGGTCCTTATGGGTTGTCTGGTAAATTTGCCGGGGGCAAGCGCATAGGCCGCCTCCTCGAAGGGTTTTACCATCCTGTCCCTGCCGAAAAAACCGAGGTCGCCGTCATCGGCCGAGGACGGACACTCCGAATGTTCGCGGGCCAGCTCGCCGAAATTACTCCCGTCGGGCTTCAACTGCCGCGCCACATCATTTATCATTCGTAGCGCCTCCAAGTCCGAATGTCCACCCGACCCTGTACGCACCAGGATGTGGCGGGCGCGAACCTCTCCGTCTATTTTAAATGTTTCCCGTTTTAGGCCGTAATCCGCAAGCAGGGCGTTTTCCGAAACCGGATAACGCCTCGGAAGGTATTCGTTTAGAAAATACCGAAGGGAGAGGTCACGCTCAACGGGGGCCCACCGCTTCAGGACATCGGCGCGGGTGTCGAACTTTTCATCCCGCACCTTCAAGAGGACCAGCCGCTGTTCGATCATACCCTCCAGCATGCTTTGTTTCAGCTTTTCCTCGCCCACTCGCTTCAAGAGATCGGGGTTGATTCCCGAAAGGTGTTTCTTTACCTCGGACTCGAGAATCGCCTCCCCTTCAACCAGTGCGACGGTACGGTCCGTACAGCCGTATAGGCCTGCGGCGAGTATTGCGACCAATATCATTCGTTTCATGTCTTTCCCCCAGCTCCTATTTTGCCTGTTTCCACGGCCATCTCCCCGGTGGGCCGGGCCGCAGCCGCAGGCTCCCCCCTGTCTCCACCAAGACGCCGTATCTCGCGCAGCGGAGAAAGCCCTCGCGGGCATGCCCGCTCGCACAGGGTGCACCCGGTGCATAGCGCGAGTATCCCCTCTATATCGGCCTCGGTACCGGCTTTTACCGCCGCCATGACACCCGCGGGCCCCGCAAAGTCCGGGCCGTATTTGCGCACTACCGGGCAGACGGCATTGCACTGGCCGCACTCCATGCACAACAGAACCTGTGCGCCCCCGGTGCGCGCTATGCGAAACGCCGCGGCCAGAACGATGATGAACGGCACCACCGAACAGGCTATGTAGAAAGAATATACAATCAGCTCGAACATCAGCGCCTTCCTATTTCCGTCCCTTGTCGGGGGGTAAAATCGATCCGGTGGGACAGTTCACAAAGCACCGTCCACAGCGCGGGCACTTGCCCCTCCTGAACACGGGCATTATATGGCCATCCGGTTTAACCTCGAGGGTAATGGGTATATTATCGCCCTGGATGACGCTTTTGCACGCCTCGACACAGCGCGTGCATAGCGGGTACAGGCACTTCTGCACCCCGAAGGCCCGGTCGGCATCGT
>Ga0208939_1001136_pt1 | contig 20433 bp, 16 predicted proteins | sample AD_STIC12_MetaG_FD_184437 | JGI IMG/M metagenome (GOLD analysis project Ga0208939, IMG submission 184437) | Active sludge microbial communities of municipal wastewater-treating anaerobic digesters from USA - AD_STIC12_MetaG (SPAdes) (version 2) | ecosystem: Engineered > Bioreactor > Anaerobic >...
CGACTATGTGACCGGAGCCAACATCGCCGGGTTCATCAAGGTGGCAAGGTCCATGCTTGCCTACGGCATAGTGTAAATTCGTTGCGTTAAATGCGCGTCGATATGATATTATGGGGCGGGGATGAAAATCTCCGCCCTTGTTTTAATATCGGCGTTAATAGCCAGGTGAGCGGAAGAGCCACACCCTATTGAACACCGAGCCGGCCGGCCCATTCAATAGGCTCACGGGCGGGCTTCCATCTGGAGGGTTGCAATGAAGAATGACCGAATCGCGCTGAAAACCGCCGAAGAATACGAAGAGAGCCTTAGAAAACTCAATCTGGTGGTATACATGTTCGGCGAGAGGGTGAAGAACGTGGTCGACGACTCCATCATCCGTCCGTCTATGAACGCCGTGGCAATGACCTACAAACTGGCGCACATGCCGGAATATGAAGACCTCATGACCGCGACATCGCACATCACCGGAAGGAAGATCAACCGGTTCTGCCACATACACCAGAGCACGGAAGACCTGGTTAAGAAGAGCAAGATGGGCAGGCTGCTCGGCTCGCTCACCGGATGCTGCTTCCAGCGATGCGTGGGAATGGACGCGTTAAACGCCCTTTCGATGGTCACCTACGATATCGATAAAAAATACGGTACGCAATACAACAAGCGCTTTCTCAAGTATCTCGAATATGTCCAGAACAACGACCTGGTGTGCGACGGGGCCATGACCGATCCCAAGGGAAACAGGGGGCTGGCCCCGCACCAGCAGGCCGATCCCGATCTCTTTCTCCATGTCGTCGAGGAAAAAAAGGACGGCATAGTGGTCCGCGGCGCGAAGGCGCACCAGACCGGCGCGCTTAACTCGCACGAGATCATCGTAATGCCGACCATCTCCATGAGAGAGGAGGACAAAGACTTCGCGGTATCCTTCGCCCTGCCCTCGGACACGGAGGGAATCACCTATATCATGGGCCGCCAGTCGTGCGACACCCGCAAGCTCGAAGAGGGCGCCATTGACAGAGGCAACCAGTTATTCGGCGGACACGAGGCCCTGGTGGTCTTCGATAACGTGTTCGTCCCCTGGGACAGGGTCTTCATGTACAAAGAATACGATTTCTCCGGACAGCTCGTCGAGCAGTTCGCCTCGTACCATCGACAGAGCTACGCCTGCAAGGTCGGCGTGGGCGACGTGCTAATAGGGGCCGCCCAGACGGCCGCCGAATACAACGGCGCCGAGAAGGCCTCCCATGTGAAGGATAAAATCATCGAGATGAACCACCTTAACGAAACCCTTTATTGCGGCTGCATCGCCTGCGCTGCGGAGGGGCACAGGGAGCCGTCGGGGACGTATTACGTCAACACCCTGCTCGCCAACGTCCACAAGCAGAACATCACGCGCTTCCCCTACGAGATCGCGCGCCTGGCGCAGGACATCGCCGGGGGCCTTTTGGTGACCCTCCCCTCGGAGAAAGACTTCAAATCACCCCTCGTCGGGAACTGGCTCAACAAATATTACCGGGGCAGGGCCGATGTCCCGACTGAAAACCGCTGCCGCATCCTCCGCCTCATCGAAAACATCACGATGGGCACGGCGGCGGTCGGATACCTGACCGAATCAATGCACGGCGCGGGCTCCCCGCAGGCCCAGCGCATCATGATCGCCAGGCAGGTCAACCTCAAACAGAAGCAGAAGGTCGCCAAGCGGCTCTGCGGCATAGAGGAGTGACCGGAGTGCCATGAGGATCGGATTGAAGTACTGCGGGGGATGTTCGCCTCGCTACGACCGTGTCGCGGCGGTCGAACACATCCGCCGAAACCTGCCCAACGGCTTCAGGCTGGTACGCTTGGACGAAAAGGCGGATATCGCGCTTATCGTGTCCGGGTGCGGAACCGCCTGTGCGGACAGGGCGGGGGTCGCCGACCTGTCCGTCCTTGAGATCACCGACGAATCGGAGATCGAACGGTTATTACTTGATCTCTTCCAGCTTTACGTTCTTCTTGATCAGCCCGGCGAGCAGATCGATATTAGCCGAGTTGTCCCTTGTAAGAAGCGGCTCCATGGCGTCTATCTGCCGCGCGACATTGTAGATGTCGTCCGAGACCAAAAGAAGCGGAATGTTGAGCTCGGAAGACTTGGCGATGATGTTCGACGGCGGCAGGAGATTGTTGGTTAAAAGCACGCCCGATGTTTTCATCTCGAGCGCCGTGATGATCATATCGCCGCGGTCCCCGGTGGTAACGATTAGCTTGTCCTCGCGGTTGAATAGCGGGTTACGCATCGCCTCGTTCGTCGACATCGCCCCCACGAAGATGTTCCTTATGAAATTGCCAAGCCCCTTCTCGCCGCTTATCACCTTTGCGAACAGGTACTCGGAGAGGTAGTCCATGGTAAACCCGGTCAGATCGCTCTCGTAAGGGATTACTCCGAGGACCTTGACCCCAAGGTCGGTTATGCCCTTCAGATAGGTCGCGTTGAAGTCCTCGAGATCGTGCACCTTGTTGATTATGACGCCGCGGAAGTCCACCCCCGCCATGTCGACGCTTTTCTTGATAAAGCCGATATCGTCGACGATCGCATCCTCGTTTCCGCTTGCCACCAGTAAAAGTCCGGCCTTCAGGTTTTTGGCAAGGGAGATTGGGTCCAGGTACACCGATACGCCGTATTGTAAATCGCGGCCGCTCTCTATGAAGAGCATGTCCCTGCCCGTGGAGGCCTTGCTCACCATATCCTCGAGCCTGCTTTTAATGGTTTCATTGCTGTACATATACCGCAGCTTGGAATGCTCGAAGCCTATCGTAACGTCCTCGGGATTGTCCTTCGAGTCGAGAACATAGGTCAAAAGGCCGGCATCGTAGTCCCACGAGCGCTTCTTGCGGTAGACAAGGCGATCGCCGAGCGGTTTGATATAGCCGTATTTTTTACCGAGAGCTTTGGCAAGGCCCACGACGACGCTCGTCTTCCCCGCGCTTTTTCTGGTAGACGCAATCACTAATCTGTCCATCGGCCCCTCCTGCGTGAGTTTATATATGATAATTCATCGCGCGCGATAACGGTCGTACATCCGGCCACATGGAGTGTTCATCGCCCGCGCCCTAAATCCGCCCATACAAGTATCATAAAGGCGACTTGAATCCCTGTAAAGCACTAATTTCTAGTTTTTTTTAAATAATAGTATTTTAGCATCCAGAAACCGGGTTGTTGCCGAACCGGGACCGATGGATGCCGTCCACATCGCACCCGTCCTTCCGTAAATACCCGTGTTTTCCGTATAAACGAAAAGGGCGGTGGTTATCGCCCCGCCCTTTCGTCTTAAAACCCTTTCTTCGTCCCTCTCGTAATCGAGCGAAGCCAGTACTCAGATTTCCTTGATCTTCACGTTCTTTTTTATAAGCTCCGTAAGGAGGTTTATATTCTCGGTATTGTCCCTGGTAAGGAGCGGCTCCATTGCGTCCATCTGTCTTGCCACCTGGTAGGTGTCCGACGGCACCAGGAGCAGCGGGATGTTCATCTCGGAGGCCTTGGAGATGATGTTCGAGGGCGGAAGGATATTGTTGGTAAGCAGTATCCCAATGGTGTTCTGATCGAGAGCCGCGAGCACCATGTCGCTGCGGTCGCCGCTCGTAACGACAAGACGGTTCTCCTTGTTGAAAAGCGGGCTTCGCATCGCCTCGTTCGTGGACATCGCCCCCACAAAAATGGTCTTTACGACGTTGTTGAGACCGCCCTCACCGGCTATTACCTTGGCGAAGAGGCATTCGGAAAGATATCCGACGGTAAAATTTTTAAGATCGGGCTGCATGGGTACGATTCCGAGCACCTTGACGCCGGTCTTTTCGATTGCGGGCAGGTAAGTGGCGTTGAAGTCCTCGAGGTCGTGCACCTTGTTGATGATGACACCGCGAAAATCGACTTTGCCCAGGCCCAGGTAATTCTTGATGAACATTATATCGTCAACTATGGCGTCGTCGTTTCCGCTGACCGCCACGATGAGCTTTCCGCCTATGTTCTGCGCGAGCGTCACAGCGTCCAGATGCACCGACACTCCGTAGGATAGGTCCTTGCCGCCCTCGACGAAGAGTACATCCTTGTTCTTGCTGGTGTTGGCCACGAGCTCCTTTACCTTTTCCCCTATACGCACTTCGTCGTACATATACCGCAGCTTGGAGTGCTCGAAGCCGATGGTGATGTCCTCCGGGCTCTCGTGCAGGCCGAGGACCTGTGTAACGAGGGCGGCATCGTAGTCCCAAAGCCTCTTTTTACGGTACAGAAGCCTGTCGCCGAAAGGCTTGATATACCCGTAGGTCTTGCCCATGGCCTTCGCCAGGCCCACTATTATGCTGGTCTTTCCGGCGCTCTCCCTTGATGATGAAATCACTATTTTGTCCATAGACCGCTCCTTTTCCGTACGTTAAATTAAAAATGATTTCGATAAATCAATATTATCATCGAAATATAATATGTCAAGCCTTTACGATTTATCGTCTCCGACCCCCCGCGTCCCCAGTCCCGGTAGACGACAGCCCTTCCCTAATCGCGGCAGAAGGGCTGTCCGAGATCGCTCGGCCGCGTACTTCATTCGTCCGTTCGAATTACTTGGTAATCAGAATACGAACGTCAACCGCCTTGACCCCGTTGCCCTTCTCGTAGACAACGATCGGGTTGATCTCGATATCGGAAATTCTGGGCACCTTGCGTATTATCGTCGCCGTCTTGATTATGGTGTCGACCACGACGTCGATGTCCTTCTGGTCCTCTCCGCGCGCGCCGAGCAGAAGCGCGTACGACCTGGTTTCGGATATCATCTTGAGCGCTTCACCCTTGTTTAGCGCGGCCGAGCGGAAGGCGACGTCCTTCATAACCTCGACATAGATGCCGCCCATGCCGGCCATGACGATGGGCCCCATCTGCGGGTCCTTGCGGGCGCCTATTATGATCTCGGTGCCCTTCTTGACCATCTCGCAGACCTCTATCCCGTCGATCACGGCGTCTTCCTTATAGGCCTTGCAATTGCGCATGATCGCCTCGTATGCGTCCAGCACCTCGTCCTTGTTCTCGATGTTGAGGGCTACGCCGCCCGCGTCGCTCTTGTGGAGTATGTCACGGGAAACGACTTTCATGACCACCGGATAGCCTATATTCTCCGCGTGTTTTACGGCGTCTTCTATGGATTTCGCTATCTCCGCGCCGGGGATCATTATTCCGGCCGCCCTCATTACGTCCTGCCCCTCGTTGGCTAGCAGGAAGGTGCGCCCGTCCGCCAGAGCCTTGTCGATGACCTTTTCTATGGCGCCGAGGTCGATCTTCGACTCGCTGATGGAGTCGTCGCGGGTCTTGTTGAAATCATGGTGCCTGTACAGAGCGCCCATACAGGAAATGGCGTCGTATGGGTCGGCATAAACCGGAACATTTTCCCTATTAAGCTCCACTATGGCGTTCTCCACGGCCGATCCGCCCACAATCGCGTAGACGACCGGGGTTCCTGTTTCCATGTGCTTCTTGTATGTGTTTCTAATCATCGGCGCCAGGTTCTCGGAGTCAAAGGTCGCCGTCTCGCAATAGAGCGCCATTGTGGAGTCCATCTTGTCGCTCACCGCCGGGGCGGAAAGCGCCAGATCGTAGGCCGCCGAGTTGGCGCCGCCGGTAATGTCGATCGGATTTTTAAGGGAGCCGAACTCCGGCGTGGCCGGCGCAAAGACCTCTTTTAGAACTGCCTGGTCGTCATAAAGCTCGACCCCGTATTTTTCGCAGGCGTCGGTCGCCATAACGCCGATCCCTCCGCCATTGGTTACGATGACGCCTCGGCTGCCCTTGGGTTCCGGCGCGTTGGAGAGGAACTTGCACCAGTTGAAGGCCTCCTGCAGGCTTTCGGCGCGCAGCGCCCCACACTGCTTGAGGACCGCGTCGGTGATCTCGTCGGCGCCAGCAAGCGAGCCGGTATGGGACGCGGCTGCCTCGGCGCCCCTCTTCGAGCGGCCGGACTTCAATACGACCACCGGCTTGACCTTTGTGGCCTCCTTCAGCGCCTCGATGAAGCGCTCGCCGCCCTTTACACCCTCCACATACATTAAAATGACCTTTGTCAGATCGCTCTTTACCACATATTCCAGGCAATCCGCCTCGTCGATATCCGCCTTGTTGCCTATCGAGACTATGGCCGACAGGCCTATGTTATTGACCGCGGTCTTGCCGATCATGGCGATCCCCAGCGCCCCGGACTGGGTGAGAATGGCCACGTGGCCGCGGGCGATTTCGGTGGCCGAGAAGGTCGAATTAAAATCCGAGGCCGCCGAGAACACGCCGAAGATATTGGGGCCAAGGACGCGGGATCCCTTGGATTTCGCATAATCGACTATCTTGTGCTCGAGCTCCACCTCGCCCACTTCCGAGAACCCCGAGGTGATGATCTGGATGTGCTTTACGCCCTTGTCGGCGCATTCCTTCACGGCGTCGAACGCCAGCTTCGCCGGGACGATGATCGACGCCACATCCACGTCACCGGGGATGTCTTTTACGCTGCCATACACCTGTTCGCCCAGTATCTCGCCGCCCTGCGGGTTGATGGGGTATATCTTCCCCTTGAAACCGCCCTGCTTGAGGTTGCGGACCACGCTGAAACCGATTTTTCCCGGTTTGGACGAGGCTCCCACCACGGCAATCGACCTTGGTTCGAACAACAGATTCATGTTTGATTCTTCCCTCATAGCGTTTCTCCTCTAAATTGCATCTTTAACTCATATACTCCCGCACCACTTCTCTTCTCTATAATGAAGCCCATCTTTTCGAAAAGATGGAGCATGGGCCTGTTCTCCACCAGCACCTCCGCGGTGAAGCCCAGAAGGCCCTCTTTTTTTGCAAGAAAGGTTACATACGACAACAGCTCGGTGCCCACGCCCTTGTTCTGGAAGTCGTCGCTTATAACTACGGCGACCTCCGCGGTATGGGCATACTCCTGTTTTCCGTATTGCGCGATACCGACGACCCGGTCTTTTTGAAGCTGTTCGATTACGGCCAATATCACCATCTCCCTTGTGTAATCGATGATTACGAACTCCTGCAACCTCTCATGGTGCATGTCCTTCCGCGTGGATATGAACCGGCGGTAGATACTCCGGTCCGAAAGGGAATAGAAAAAGTCTTTAAGGAGCGGCTCGTCGCTGATGCGCACCGGTCGAAGCAACAGCTTGAGACCCGCCTTGGTGGTCCGGTATGCCTCGAGCGTTTCGGGGTATTCGCCCTTTCTGCCCGGGATGAAGGCCTGGTCCCTGTATATTAGGCCGACCTTCTTGGCCTCCTCGATGAGCCAGGGCCTGAACTTGGGATGGGCGATGGCGATGAGGTCCATGGCCCGCTCACGGATGTTCTTCCCGTGCATATAGGCGATTCCGTATTCGGTGACCACATAGTGCACATCGCCGCGCCCCAGCGTTACCCCCGCCCCTTCACTTAGGAATGGCACGATTCTTGAGACCTCGCCGTCGTTCGAAGTGGAGCGCATGGTGAGTATGGTCTTTCCGCCGGGGGCGAGCATTGCGCCCCGCATGAAATCCGCCTGCCCCCCTATGCCGCTGTAAAACGTCCTGCCGATCGACTCGGCCGTCGCCTGGCCAGTAAGGTCTATCTGAAGCGAGGCGTTGATCGCGGTCATGTTCCTGATTCGGGCGATCGTCATGGGATTATTGGTGTACTCTATGGACCTGAACTCGACGCCAGGATTGTCGTGGATGAACTGGTAGGTGTCTTTGTGCCCCATGCAGAACGAGGCCACCGTCTTTCCTCGGTCGACGCTCTTGTTGGAGTTGTCGACCGCACCGCACTTTATAAGCTCCACTATGCCGTCTGAGAGAAGTTCGGTATGCACGCCCAGGTGCTTCTTGTTTTTCAGGTTGGAGAGCACGGCGTTCGGAATGCTCCCATAGCCCACCTGTATGGTATCGCCGTCCTGGACAATCCTCGCAACGTGCCTTCCTATGCGGTCCGCTATGTCGTCGGGGACCTCCGAGGTGAATTCGAGAAGGGGCTCGTCGTAAGGGAGGATATAATCTATGTCGTCGATATGGAGGAAGCCGTCGCCGTGGACCCTCGGCATAAACGAGTTCACCTGGGCTATCACCAGGCTCGCGCTCTCGACGGCCGCCTTTACGATGTCGACGCTTATGCCCAGGCTCATGTAGCCGTGGTCGTCGGGCGGCGAGGCCTGAATGAGCGCAACGTCGATCTCGACGAGCTTGCGCTGTATGAGGCTTGGGACCTCCGAAAGGAAGATGGGGGTGTAGTCGGCAAGCCCGGTGTTTACCGCGTTGCGCGTGTTATCCCCCACGAAAAAGGAATTATGCCTGAAGTTGGCCTTGAATTTTTCGTTGGCGTAAGGCGCGACGCCCATTGTCCAAACATGGATGACCTCGGCGTCGAAAAAGGCCTTGGGGTAGGATGCGGCGTAATTGACGAGCGCGTTGACCAGGTATTGCGGCTCACCGCAGCCGGTGCCAATGAAAATCCGGTCGCCGCGGTTGATCCGGCTGAAAATCTTCTCCTCGGGGAGAAATTTTTCAGGAAAAAGTTTTTTTATCTCTTCGAGCTTGGCTTTTCTGCCTTCCTGGCTCATCCCTTATCTCCCACAGGCGGCCTTTCATCCGGCATCTTCATTCATTTTATCACGGTTTGACAATCCAACAAAAAATGTACTCATTTTTGCCTGACAAAATCGTCCCAATAGTGATGTTTTGATACTGCACTAATGTCCTTTCGATAGTAGAAAGTGCGAAAAACATAAGTCAAATTGTTTTTTTAATTTTATTATTTTTTTTTATTAAATTTTGAAGGGTTTCGATTTGTTTATCAAAAATACCACGCAATGTGATTTTAAAGAAATGCGGATAGCCGCATGGGGTGTTTATAAAATTTCATAATTCCGGCAGGCGGGGGGATAATTTAAAGGCTTAACCCGGCCGTCCGGTCCGTAAATGTAGAGAAAAGGCGCTCCTTTGTGTGCCCGGGCATAAAAACAGCCTCCACGAATAAAACCGCTGGACGAATCGGCGCCCCACGGCGTATTCTTTCCGCCGGAATCGATAAGCCATGAAAAAGCCGCTAGTCAAGTCACTCCTTTTCATCTCCGCCCTGCTTGCGACAGCCGGGGCCGGGGCCCGGACAATGGACGGCAGGTATGCGTATTTCCCGGGTTTTTCGGCGGCCAGTCTTGGCCGGGGCGCCACCGGTGTTTCCGACGGCGGCATACACTCGTTCCACCTCAATCCCGCGTCCATAGCGGGGGCGGAACGGCTGGAATTGTTTATCGGGTATGGAAGCGTGGCCGGGGATTACGGCAACACCGGAATAGCCGCCGCATTCCCAACATCGTATGGTGCGCTCGGCATCTCTTTCAATTCGATAACGACCGAAGCTCCGGAGGGAGCTCTCGGCGCGGCGCGAATTCTCTCCATCGGAGGGGCCAAGGAATTCACCGACCGGCTCTCGATAGGCGCGGCCTTCGACATGCTGTACGGAACGGCCGGGAATGACACAGCACGCTATGCGGGCGCGGCGCTGGGCGCCCGTTACACACCAGGCATCTCCCTTGCGCTGGGCGGCGGATTCGGCATATTTCAGCCCTCCCTGGGCGCGGCAGGCAGGGCAGGCATGCTTTTCGGAACCGAAAAGGAATCGGCCGATATAGGCTTCGCCTCGGCGGGATACATGTTCACCTTCTTCCGAAAGGCCGATTTCAACATCGCCTTTTTAAACGAGGTGGCCGCGCTGAAAGAACCCGCAACATTTCCCGTAAAATTCGGCCTGGAGTCGTGGCTGCTCGACACGGTCGCGCTCCGTGCCGGTTTAACGACCCCCGGCGCGCGCGGCCACAACGCCCTCAGCCTCGGCGCGGGCTGGCTTATTAAGACAAGCGAGCTGGACGCCCGGCTGGACTACTCCTTCGGCTACGCACGCGCCGGCGGCGTGTCCCATTTCCTGGGCCTCACCATAAGCTATGGAGCGCTCGACCGCGAGCCGCCGTCGGTAACTATTACGCCGACAGAGGTCCACATCTCTCCGAATTATGACGGGCGGCAGGATTTTGTAATTTTTAAAACAGCCGTTCGCGACGCGAGCCGCATCCGTGGATGGCGGCTCCAGATACTCGCCCCCGATGGAGGCATGATCCGCGAATACCGCCTCTCCGACCGCGACATGGAGGAGAGGGTGGGCCCGCTGGCCTTCATCAAAAAAATTTGGCAGAAGAAGGAATCGACAGTCGTCCCCGAGGCCATTCTATGGGATGGGACGGACGCGCGCGGCCGCGTGGTAGCCGATGGAAGATACCGGTTCTCGTTTATAGTATGGGACGAGCATGACAACATCTCCGCGGCACGCACCGGGGTTGCGCATGTGGATACAACGGCGCCCTCTATAGAGCTTTCCGCCGACGACCGCCTGTTCTCACCCAACGGCGACGGGCAAAAGGACACCTTTGCCATAAAGCAGTCGGCTGTCTCCGAACCGGATGACCGCTGGCTTGCGGGATTTCGCGACACCGCCGGCAGGACCGTAAAAAGCTACCGCTGGAGCGGCGCGGACATCCCCCGCAGGCTCGTCTGGGACGGTAACACCGACGAAGGCGCACAGGCCCCGGAGGGCCTCTATACCTACTTCATCGAGTGCACGGACCTGGCCGGCAACGCCGGCGGCGGAACCATCGGCGAGATCACCCTCACCCGACAGTATGAAACCGCGGATGCCGCGTCATCTCTCCGTCACTTCTCCCCGGCCCTTCACCGGGAAGTCTCATTTCTCCTTTCGCTTTCGTCCTCCGCAGGCCTTCGTGAATGGAAGCTCACAATAGAAAGCAGTGACCGCAAACCCGTACGAGAGTTCGTCGGTTCCACCCCGCTCGAGCGGGTATTGAAATGGAACGGAGCGGACGCCTCGGGAAAACCCCTGCCCGACGGGGTCTATTACTATACCCTTACGACCCGCTTTGACAGCGGAAACACGCCCTCCTCGTACCCAAAGGAAATCGTACTCGATGGCACGCCCCCATCGCTCTCGCTGCGTTACTCGCCATCGCTTTTCTCGCCCGACGGCGACGGCGCGAACGACACGCTCAGGCTTTACCCCTCGGCCACGGACCTCTTCGGAATCGCCCGCTGGTCGCTGTTTATTTATTCGAGCGCGGGCGAGCTGTTCAAATCCTTCCACGGACAGGGTGAGCCCGCGCCCGAGATAGTATGGGACGGCATGAGCACCGGCGGCGAGCTTGTGGAATCGGCCGCCGACTATTTCATCGAAATGGAGGCGTTCGATACCGCGGGGAATTACGCCAAGAGCGCGAGACTCCGGCTCCCGGTGGACGTGCTCGTAATGGTGACCGAGCGGGGCCTTAGGATACGGATCAGCAATATCGAGTTCGCCTTCGACAGCGCCAGGCTCACCGGAAAGGCCTTCCCGATACTCCGCCGCGTGGCCGACATACTGGAGCGTTACGGCTCTTACAGCGTTCGCGTCGAGGGACACACCGACGACATCGGCGAGGAGGAATACAATCTCAGGCTTTCCGAGGAACGGGCGAAGGCGGTCATGGACCACCTGATATCTAACGGCATAACCCGTTCGCGCCTCAGCTTCAGGGGGATGGGCGAGACCGCCCCCTTCCTCCCAAATACAAGCACCGAGAACAGAAGGCGCAACCGTCGCGTTGAATTCATCCTCATTCGGGACGAGGCGCGTGAATAATAGCACCTTTCATATAGTGTTTACGGATCTGGACGGCACCCTTCTCGACCACCACGATTACAGCTATGACCTCTCCATGCCCGGCATCGCCCTCCTGCGCGGCGCCGGCATTCCGCTCGTTCTCGTTTCGAGTAAAACCGCTTCCGAGATGGAGGCGCTGCGCCGAAAGCTTGGCCTCGCAGCACCCTTCGTCTGCGAAAACGGTGGCGGCATAGCCTTTCCCTCGGAACACGGAAAGGAGCCCCGCATCGAGGCGATGGGGATGAGTGCCGCCGAACTCGAGGCGCGGTCGGACCTTCTTAAGCGCGCGGCCGGTCGCCGGATAAGGCTTATCACCGACATGGACCCGAACGAGATAGCGGCCCTTACCGGGCTCGAACCGGAGGCGGCCCGGAAGGTTAGGGAACGCTCGCACTCCATTCCCTTCCTGACGGCGGATGGCTCAAGCATAGATCTTCCGGAGGTCAACCGGCTGCTCGGGCGGGAGGGGCTCGCCGTAACGCGCGGGGGAAGGTTTTATCATTTGGGCACGGCGGGTGTGGACAAGGGACTGGCGGTTTCGAGAATACTCGCGCACTATCGCCCGGATGCCGGGGAGGCGGACATAGTGACGACCGGGCTGGGTGACAGCGAAAACGACCTTCCCATGCTTAAGGCCGTTGACCGTCCCGTACTGGTGCGCAAGCCGGATGGAAGTTTTTTAAAAACCGATATGGACGTGATATTAACCGAAGGAAGGGGGCCAGCAGGCTTTACCGAGGCGATATTTAGGCTTTTCGCGCGGGGGGCCTAATCCACCACCTCCATTTTTTCCGCTACGTACTTTTCGAATTCCTCACGCGTCATCCTGCCCTCATAAAGAGGCCACAGGCTTTCCTTGAGCTCCTCGACGCTCTGGAATTTCGCTCCATCAATCTTGTACCGCGCCATTCCTCGCTTCCCCATTACAGTATATCGAAGGCGCCCCGGCCGGGGCTATCATCAGCATAGCACGCGGAAAAGCCTCGTCCATGGAAAAAGCGAATATCGATGCGTATTGGAAAAAAACCGCCATCGCCGCCGGAAGCGTTCTGCGGGGATTATTCGATATTGTACTTTTTCATCTTCTCGTACAGCACGCTTCGGCTGATGCCCAGAAGGCGCGCGGCCTTCGCCTTGTTGTTCCGGGCAAGATCGATCACACGCTCGATATGCTCCTTCTCGAAATTGGATACGGCCCGCGCAAGATCCGGCTCGAACGCCGCGAGCGCGGACGCCCCCTCTTTGCTCTCGGGAAGAATGTGCAGTATTGTCCTCGCCGAGACCCTATTCTGGCTTTCGAGCACCAGCGCGTATTCGATGAGATGTTCGAGCTCACGTACGTTCCCGTTCCAGCCGCGCCGCTTGAGGATCTCGAGCGCCTCGTCCTCCATAAAGTCGATCTTCTTTCCAAGCTCACGCGAATATTTACGTATAAAATGCTCCACCAGGCATGGGATGTCCTCCACGCGGTCACGCAGCGGTGGAACGAGAAGCTCTATCCCCGAGAGGCGGTAGAAAAGATCCTCGCGAAAAGTGCCGTTTTCGATCTCCTTCCGGAGATTGACGTTGGTGGCGCTTATAATCCTCACGTTGATCTTCATCACCTTGCTCGAACCCACCGGCTTGATCTCACGCTCCTGCAAAAACCGCAAAAGTTTGCTCTGCGTCTGCCAGGTGAGGTTCCCTATTTCGTCCAGAAAGACCGTTCCTCCGTCGGCCTCCTCGAACAGGCCCTTCTTAGCGCGGTCGGCCCCCGTAAAGGCCCCACGCACATGCCCGAAAAGCTCGGATTCTATAATGGTTTCGCTCAGGGCGCTGCAGTCCACTGGAAGAAACAGCTTGTCCCTTCGTTCGCTCTCCTCGTGGATGGCGCGCGCCACCAGCTCCTTGCCGGTGCCGCTCTCGCCGAAGAGTATGACGGAGGCGTTCGACCTGGCCACCCGCTCCATGGTGGCCTTCAGCCTCTTCATGGCCGGCCCCTCGCCGACTATGGTAACCCCTCCCCTTGCGGCGCGGTCGCGCTTAAGCCTTTCTATCTCCTTTTTAAGGTGGTAATGTTCGAGGTTTCGCTCGACCTTTACCTTGAATTCCTGGGGCTGGAAGGGCTTTATAACGAAATCGTTCGCTCCCCTTTTTATCGCCGTGACCGCTTCGTCGACTCCACCGACCCCGGTAATTATTACGATGGGTATGTCCGGATAGAGCACGCGTATTTCGGAAACGAGCTCGAACCCGTCCATGCCGGGCATGGCCAGATCCGATATAATGAGGTCGAAAGAATCCGAATGCACGGCCTGGACGGCCGACATGCCGTCCGGGCATTTAACGACGCTGTGGCCGCTCGACTCGAGGATGTCCTCTATGTATTTAAGAATCGAGGGGTTGTCATCGACAATTAATCCTAAAACAAGCGATAACAGCATCTTTATCGCCGTTGATTCGAAGAAATACCTAATTTGATCTAAAAAAGAAATAAAACAGACCAATTCTTCGGGTTCGGCATAAAAATTTGGGATTCAAACGAAAAATTATTCAGCAATAGCATCTTTTAGATACACCTCGCCCGCTGTCGGACATGATTCACACTGCTTCACAAAAGCTATGTAAATGAAAAACGTATAAGTTTTAATTTGCGCCACAAATCAAAGATGGCAAAAATCCAGGAATTATAGTTTAAAAACCTGTAAACAATCCTCCTGCCGGTACAAAGAATCTGGCTTGGGATGTTAATTATTGTATTTTGAAACCGCTTAAATTCGCATGCGATAAGCTTCGAACTTTTTTTCTTGTCATTAAGCAAAAGCGCTATCCATGACTTCAAATTCCACGCAAGCATGCAGATCGTCATATAAGCCCAATTAGCCATGAATTCCGCCGCGGGCATCTTAAGCGCATGAACACCGTTGTCCAACTGCTCAATTTTGTTTTCATGATTACAACGGCCTCGAATCAGTTTCAACAAATCCACAGGCGAGACGTCTTTGATGTTTGTGATGTAGAAAAAATAGCGATACTCGTCAAAGAGCCGCGTTTGCCCTTCACTAACCGCCGATATTTGCTTGAGAACAATAACACGATATTCTTTTTTACATTTTGTGGGGCTATATGAAAACTCGGCACAGTATTCCTCTTTCTTCGTGAGCGAACGATACTCTCTCCTTACGACCGCCGCCTTCTTTACCCGCGGTTTCTTTTTTCTAGGCTTCCCTTTCCTTTCAACGCAGGGTTTTTCTACACGAACCCATTCGTTTTTTCGCAAATTATCGGCGATTTTTACCAAATTTTGGACAGCATCGTATCCAAATATGAAATGCGCACCGCGATCGTCCCATTCATCAAATTTTTTGGTAAGGCTAAATGCACTATCACCGCGAAGACATACCCGATTGAAAGACTTCAACGCAACGTCTATACCCTTGTCCATCCACTCCGCTGCCCCCTCCTGCGAAAGCGCATTTCCCGGACGATTAACAACAAAAAGGTGTGCTCCCGTTGTGGCCTCGGTCATTACAAGTGTTGAAAAACCCCAAACTCCGGTATATGCGATATCCATCTTCTCCTTGCATTCTCCGGTGGTTTCCTGTATCTTTCCGTCTATATCGAGTATTGCATAATCGCGATTTTTCTTCTTTAATGCCTTTTTCCACACGATTACGTTTGTATCGTTTATGATATCCATCAGGCTGTGTACATCTTTCTCCTGGAAACGCCGTAGGAAATCTCCCGCAGTTGTCGGATCAGGTATCCTTGTCGCTCCAAGCGCATTAAGATAGGGTTCGTTGTTCCGTAATAATTCAATGTCTTCGAGGTTTTTTCCTCCGCAGATGATATTATACGCAATATTTAACACGTGATCGGATTCATAATATGGTTTACGCCTTTGAAGCAATTGAAGTTGACTGTTTATCCTTTGCGGCAATTTTAAAGCGTTCACCAATTCATTTACTAATCCGATCCCTCCGCAATGAATCGCCGATATCTTTTCCGATATATCAAAGCTTGACATTCCCGTGTTCATCATCGGGCTGTTTGTTTCCTCGTGAATATTTTTGAGTCGTTTCGATATTTTGTTCTTGCGTTTTCGGATGGTTTCCTGCATTCTTTTGTTCACTTGAAATGCTCCCTGTTTTTGATTTTTTTGTTTTGTCTAAATTCAAAAAACCCTGAACGGGTGAGCATTTCAAGTCTTTTTATCTTTTCTCTAATATTTAAACGCTTGTTTTAGGATTAATCGACATAATAATATGGAAATAATTGAAAATTTAGAATCACTGCGAATTAATCAACATAACTCAACAATCTCACAGACCGCTGTGTTCACTGCTTATCAATACCTAATCAAGCAAAATTATGTCCCGGATTGGAAAAATATTGGTTTCAGGGAATATTCTCAAACAGATGAAGACGGTATTTTATTATTTATATTTTCGATAATTGGTTTTACTAATAAAATGCTTGTTGATATTGCATGTGGCAGCCCCATTGGTTCGAATTCGGCCAATCTTTTATGTAATTTGGGGTTTTATGGATTACTCATTGACGGCGAAAAAACAGCGGTTGAAGCAACAAGAGAATTTTATAGAAAACACCCGGTTACTCATATTTTCCCGCCGGTGGTTAAATGTGAGTTTGTTACTGCAGAGAACATTAATCAAATATTGTCTGATAATAATATAACAAATGAAATAGATTTATTGCTACTTGATGTCGATGGCATGGATTATTGGTTCTGGAAAAAAATTGAAATAATAAAGCCTCGCGTAGTGGTACTTGAAGCGTGCACTTACCTTGGCAGAGACAAGTCTATCACCGTCCCGTATAATCCAAGATTTAATCGATTTGACATACATCCGGATTATATGGGCGCATCTATTATGGCATATCAAAAATTAAGTCTTTCAAAGGGATATCGGATGGTCGCGTGTAATCAATTCGGATTCAATTTATTTTTCGTGAGAGAGGATATTGCCGGTGATTTCTTACCGGAAATATCAGTCGATGACTGTTTTTTTTATGAACCAGTTGAATTGAAAAAAAAGAGAATGGAACGATTGAATGCGATAAAGGGTTTTGATTGGATTGAAGTGTAAATATAAGGAAATATGAAAGTTAAAAATATGAATTATAAAAAGAAAATATTATTCACAACACCGGTTCTTGAACATCCTCCAGCAGGAGGACCGCAACTGCGTATTGAAAATTCTGTAAAAGCGTTAAGCAAGGTATCGGAACTGCATCTAATCTCAAGAGTATCAAGGCGGAATATAGGAGGTATGGAGAGCGAAAGTTTTTACAAATCGAATTGCCATAATTTTATTTATTCTCCTTCCGCAAGACAGATACAGATTGGATTGTTTGGTAAATTGATGTCATATAGATTTGATATTAAGAATAAAAAAGTGAATAGAATAATTAATATTCCCTTTAAAATAATTGATCGAGTTATTAAAAAGATTATTAATTATGATCATGCGGATACATCAATAGAAAACGATGCTGAATTTATAAAACAATATGTTTTGCAAAATAGAATTGATATACTCTGGTTCGGTTATGGCAATATATCATATCAATTAATGAAATCTTTAAAAGAAATGATACCAGATATAAAAATGGTCTGCGATACGGACAGTGTTTGGTCAAGGTTTGTATTAAGAGAATTGCCTTATGAAAAAGACCCTGCCAGGCGCGATAGAATTGAACGTGATGGCCGATTAAAAGAACAAGAAGAGAGTAAATGGGTTGAATTCTGCGATGTAACAACAGCAGTATCTGAAGTGGATGCACATTACTACCGAGGATTGACTCGGAACCCATCGAAAATAATGCTCTTTTCAAATGTTATTGATTTGGAGTCTTATAAAAAAATAGAAAATAAACCAATAGGTCTTCAGAACCCTAGTATATATCTGGCGGGAAGTTTTGGCCCAAAAAGTCCTATGGATAAAGCAGCAAGGTGGTTTTTAGCGGATATATATCCGATAATTAAAAAAGAAGTACCAAATATTCATTTTTATATTATAGGCACCGGATCAAAAGAAACTCTCAACGATATAACTGATAGGTCAATTACAGTACTTGGAAAAGTAGCGTCAGTCTTACCATATCTGCAACATATAGATGTATCGATTGTGCCTTTACAATTTGAATCAGGCACACGTTTTAAAATCATGGAGGCAGCGGCCTGCAAAAAACCTATTGTTTCCACGACTCTTGGGGCTGAGGGCATTCCTGTAAAAAATGGCAGGCACTTGCTCATTGCTGATACGCCACAATCTTTTGCTGAAGCTGTTATAAAATTATTGAAAAATGATTTATTATCCAAAAAAATTGCGAATGAATGCCACAAATTAATAAGCCAAAGCTATAGTATAAAAAGTTTAACTTTGGAAGCCCTCTCCATTATAGAACGATTATCATGATACACTCCATAGAGCACAACAGCCGCCAATTGGCCATCATCATCCGCCGCAACTTTAAAAAAGACGGCGTAGAATTCTTTACCCCGGGCTCGTATTCCCAGCAGGTAGGCTACATGAACAGGCCTGAGGGATATGTTGTTCCGCCGCATTTCACTTTGTTCCGGCATCGCGAATGACCTTGGACTATTTTTGCAAAAGAGCGTTCAACCAGGGAATATCTAATTCTTTTTCTGAGACAAGAAGAAAGTATCTATGATACAACTACTGAAAAATATTTACTCCAGAATTCTAATTAAGGCATTCTCTCCTGTTATAAAACAAATCGGCCAGGATAGAGCTTATCAGACAAAAATGGATTATACCATATTGATTGAAAGGGCATGCAGGGCAGGGTATGAATATCATCAACGTATGCTGAAAAAGAACCCGGAATTGCTAAACTGGGTTTTAAAAGATAACTACCTGGACGAAGATTAAAATGTTCGAAGAAATAAAAACAAAAAACGATATCCTTGCAATAATCGTCCGCTCCAATTTCTCTCACCCGGGAATAAAATTCTTCACTCCCGATGATTTTTCCCAACAGCTTGCCTTTATGTCCCATCCGGCAGGCAAAGTAATTGACCCCCACGTCCACAATCCGGTAAAAAGAGAGGTCCATTTCACAAAAGAGGTCTTGTTTATCCGCAAGGGAAAACTACGTGTGGATTTCTACGACGATGACCGTAACTACATTGAAAGCCGAATTATTGGCTCCGGCGATGTTATTCTTCTATCCTCCGGCGGGCATGGTTTCGAGGTGATTGAAGACATTGAAATGTTCGAAGTAAAACAGGGGCCCTTTGCAGGAGATCAAGACAAAACACGGTTCCAGCCAGTATATTCAAACAAACTAAAGATTGTAGAATGAATGTTTATTCGGAGAAGGGTTTAATGTTAAAAATTGTTAAAAAAATTATAGCATGGTTAACGCCGTATGGTATGGTTTCTTTATATAATAAACTGAAAAACAGCAAACAGCAAACAGCAAACAGCAAACAGCAAACAGCAAACAGCAAACAGCAAACAGCAAACAGCAAACAGCAAACAGCAAACAATTGACTTTAACGAATATAGTCAATTAAATAAATTAAAAAATATCAATGGGAGTCGTTTAGTTGAACTTGCAATTCTAAGACATATAAAAGATACGGATTTTGTATATAACAATACTATCACTCATTATTCTGAAAAGGAGCATCGGGATTTATGGAATATAGTCAATGAAAATATAAACCAGAATCAAAATCCAAACGAATTTTATACATATCTGAAACAATTTTTAACACAATTTAGTCCTGACAACAATCAATATCAAATTCATAATGTGAGTCATATATCGCGTTATGTGCATACGGCATTAGAATTTCAAAGTTTAATTCAAACAGAAAAAAAACTTAACATAATTGAATTAGGAGCAAATCATGCTCTTTTATCAAAGACTCTCGAAATGTTGGGCCATAATGTGCTTTGTTCAGATTTACATCATGGAATTATTGGCGAATCAATTATGCCCTATAAAGCTGGTACGTGGTTACGTGAGAATTTCATTGGATTAAAAGCTGTTGACACGTTTATATTTAACGTAGACCCTATTTCAAATTTATGTATTTTCCCATCGGGAGTTGACGCGATTTTGATGCGAGGCACCGGAATTCTTAATCTATGTCATGACAAAGATCAAAATGATCAAATAATTACTAACATACTAAGGCTATTGCCAGTACTTAACGATAACGGTATAATCTTTGCCAAGAATGAAAATATTTATTTTGATCAAAATTATGAAATTAGAATAAAAAAGCTTGAAAAGCTGAAAAGGAAATTGGAAAACTCATGTTCTATTGACTTCAAAGTTGAAACAGCAACGTATTCTAATCCCGGATGGGAAACCTTTAATATTACGCTGGTTTGCAGAAAAAATGCTAAACAGATAGAGAACTTACCAAATAATCAGACTTTTGGACATAGTTAACTTAAAATATAATATGCTAAAATCATTATCCATTAAAAACTTCACCGTATTCAAATCGGAAAAAATAAAATTTGCTTCCGGACTTAATATATTTATCGGTGAAAACGGGTCAGGCAAAACTCATCTTTTAAAACTGCCTTATTCAATATCCTCCGTAAGTTTTGAGATGTCAAAAAGGCACAGCGGCCTGAATCCGACAAAGGCCCTGCTTCAGCCGGCCGTTGCGGCAAAGCTCTTTAATGTTTTCAGGCCGGATACCC
>Ga0208939_1001142_pt1 | contig 20366 bp, 18 predicted proteins | sample AD_STIC12_MetaG_FD_184437 | JGI IMG/M metagenome (GOLD analysis project Ga0208939, IMG submission 184437) | Active sludge microbial communities of municipal wastewater-treating anaerobic digesters from USA - AD_STIC12_MetaG (SPAdes) (version 2) | ecosystem: Engineered > Bioreactor > Anaerobic >...
GGAGAGGGGCGGGCGAAAACGGGCGTGGAAAAATCACCCGCCGTCATTCCGAGCTGGAAGGATGTTGAACCGGACAGTCCTTACATCCAGCGGATCTTTTCCAAAAAACTGGACCCTTCGATCCGCTACTATCTGTTTTTCGGCCACAAGGGAGGCGGCAGTCTTTTCCGTCAGAACAACGACAATACCGTTACGCTGGAAAGCATGCTGGACCCGCGGGCGCAGGCCGACGCCCTGAAAGTGACCGGCCTCAATGAAGATCATGTCAGCATTCTGTGCAGCCCGGAAATGCTCCGGCACTTTCAGGCGGTCCTGGCCGCCACGGAAGAACACAAGGACAAAACGTACGTCCGCTCCAGGGGATACCTGCAGGTCGAGCATGCCTTCGATCCGCCCGGCACAAAAATTCCTTCCCAGATGTCGCTGGTGCTGGCACCTTCCGGAACGGACCGGAAAGAAAAACAGTTGAAAATCGATCCGTTTCAATCCCGGCAGGAAACGGGCGCCATCGCGCCCGGCCGTTACGATGTCAGCCTCTGCGCGTTTGGGTTCAGCACACATCCGGATCACCTGACGCTGGAGGTCAAGGCCGGACAGATTACGGATGCCAAATTTATCCTGAAGCCGCAGGGAATGATCGCCAACCTCATTTACGCCAAAACCGCGCTGGACGACCGCTTCTGGGGATTTTACAGGGAATTGCCGGGAAAAGCGAAAATCCGCTCCATCCGGTTAACCGGTCAGGGCATCTCCCGGTCGCTGACGCCCGACGACAAGATGAGCGACCGGGAAGTGCTGGCCACCTTTCTGGCCTCCCGGGACTACGCCCATAAAAACTCTTTTGCTTTTTTTGATTTGCCTGCGGGAACGTATGATCTGACCATCGAAGCCGACGGCTGCGAAACCTGGTCGGAAAAAGTGAAAGCGCAGCCCGGAGAGTTTGTTCCCCCCGCGCCCATCCGGCTTATTGTGAAATAGAACCGGTTGATTCCATCCCCTGCAGGATCCGGCGAACGCGGTCAAGCTCCTGCTCGTTGTCCACTTCCACGGAATCATGCGGCGAAATCACGACCTTGATTTTGTAGCCGTATTCCAGCGCCCGAAGCTGCTCCAGGGCTTCCAGCTTTTCCAGTCTGCCTTCCGGCAGACGGGTAAAGACGTCAAGAAAATCAAGGCGATATGCATAAATTCCGTGATGCTTGTAGTAATCCGCTGTGAGCTTTTTGTCGCGCACGAAGGGAATCGTCGAGCGCGAAAAATACAGCGCGTTGCATTCAGCGTCAAACACCACCTTGACCGCATGCGGATGCGATATTTCCTCCGGACGGACAATTTTGTAAATCAGCGTGGACATGGTCGCCGCGGGATCGGCAACCAGCGGCGCGATCACTTCGTCCACCTGGACCGGTTCAAAGATCGGCTGATCGCCCTGGATGTTGACCACGATGGCGTCGGCGGAAAGATGAAGCGACCGGACGGCTTCGGCAATCCTGTCCGTGCCGGAGCGGTGCGTCGCGGCCGTCATGACGGCGTTGCCGCCGAATTTCCTGACCGCGTCAAAAATACGCTGATCATCGGTGGCCACCGCCACGTACGGCACGGCCGCGGCCCGGGCCACGCGCTCGTAAACATGCTGAATCATCGGCTTGCCGCAAAGATCGGCCAGAGGCTTGCCGGGAAAACGGCTGGATTCGTAGCGCGAGGGGATGATGCAGACGATATCTCTTTTCATTCTATCTCCATCGGGTCAATAAAGATCGGTCAGCAAAAGAACACTTCCCAGCTTTCCGGCCTTTTTCAGGTACGATGCGTCTGCGGTTAAAAGCGTTCCTCTTCGTTCCAGAGCAACCGCATGATAGACGGCATCATAGAACGTCACCCCGCATTGGTCCATGATCGCCAGAGTGCGCTCTGCAATCTTTGCAGTGACGGGCGACTCTTCAATCCGATACTCGATAAGCATCTCTAAAAAATCAAAAGCCTTTTCGGGAATATTTCTCCCAACAATATTACCGACCTCATAAATCCAGAGGGACGGAAGCAAAAGGTCGCATTGCCCCTTCGTCCAGTCCTCGAGCAGCGCGAGCGCTGCCTCGCGGTCTGCTTCTTTGGGGCTATCAAAAATCCATTTGAGAATCACGGATGCATCCGGAACATAGAGTCTCGAAGATGTCATTTCAATTCCTTTGCCTGTCTGCGGCTAACTCAGAAAGCAGTTTTTTGCCTGATGCCTTAGGCGTCTGTGATCGAAGGTTAAGAAGGCGATCCGTAATGTTTTTTCGGCGGTGCAGGGCCAGTTCATGAACAATCGCCTGAGTCACGACTTTGCTTCTTTGCCCGGCGGGCACAAGCTTTTCCAATTCGCTTGCCACGTCGTTATCAATCATGAAATTCAGTTTCCGGGAATTCTGCGCCATAAATATACCTCCATCAAGTAGGTTACGTTTGTAAGTATATATTATAGCGACAATGCAGTCAAATCTCTTTTTATAAATGCGGATCGGGCTTTTGCAGGTAATTTTGCACGTAATCCCGGACGGAATCTTCCAGCGCGGGAAAGTCCACCGGAGCACCGGCTTTTTTGAGCTTGCCCATGTCGGCTTCGGTAAAATACTGGTACTGATTGCGCAGCCCTTCCGGCATTTCGATGTATTCGATGTCGGGCGCCAGGTTCATCGCCGCGTAAACCGCGTTGATCAGGTCGTTCCAGGTTCTGGCCCTGCCCGTGCCCAGATTGAAAATGCCGTTCGTCTTCGGATGCTTTAAAAGCCACCACAGGACATCCACGCAGTTTTTCACATACACGAAATCCCGCATCTGACCACCGTCGGGATACGCCGGCAGATAGGATTTGAAAAGGCGGACTTTGCCCGTTTGCCGGATCTGGTGAAAGGCTTTGAAAATGACGCTGGTCATGTCGCCCTTGTGATATTCATTGGGGCCGAACACGTTGAAAAACTTGATGCCCGCCATTTGATTTTCCAGCTTGTGCCGCAGAACCCACAAATCGAAAACCTGCTTGGAGTAGCCGTACATGTTGATCGGTCTGAGTTCCGGAATTTTTGCGTGCTCGTCGGAAAATCCCTGCGTTCCGTCGCCGTACGTCGCGGCGGAACTGGCGTAGATGAAGCGGATATCGTGATCCAGCGCCCATTCGGCGAGCGTCCGCGTGTAGGCAAAATTATTCTCCCACAGGTAGTCCGCGTCGCGCTCGGTCGTCGAAGAGCAGGCGCCCATGTGAACAACGGCGCTGACCTCAAACGGCACGTCGTCATCGCAAACCATCTCGAAGAAATCGTCCTTACGGAGGTAGTCTTCAAACCGTAAAGGGACCAGATTCTTCCACTTGTCCGATGTTCCAAGATGGTCCACAACGATGACGTCTTCGATCCCTTCGCAATTGAGCTTCCAGACAAAGGCGCTGCCGATAAATCCGGCTCCGCCGGTGACAATGATCATTTTTTCTTTCTCCTTAACACAAAGATTACGATTTTGTAGTAATACCGAAAAGGCGGGCTGTCAATGATGAAAATGCGGCTGGTGACCGTTTTGTCATTGAATCTTACAATGATGGTCATATCCTTGTAGAATGCATCCGAGCGCGCAGCTCTTAACAACGCAAACAGATTGTTGAAATCTTTGTTTAGATGGTTCAAATCCCATGCGACGGCGAAGATCGCCGCCACAACAAACAGCAGGATGCAGATCCATTATTTTGGTTTGCAGTGCTTGTGGCCATTGTGGCGAGATCTTATCCGAATGGTTTCAACTCAGAGTCCTCGTCTGGAAAGCCAGGGTTTGGCCAACTCGAAGTTCCTGCGGGCAATGCTTGTGCGGGCAAAACCACCCTCATCAGGTTTCGCTCCGGAATAGGCGCCGAGTCCGAGCATGAGACAGAAGCTTACATAGGCGGTCTCCATTTCAGCGCTGAATCCCATAGTGTCCTGCATGTGATTGATGGATGCTTTGATCGTTCCTGTCCATGCGGGAGCCATCAGGTAATTGTCAGCCACGCGTTCGGCATAGGCGAGGGTCTCTTTCTCCAGCTGGCCCGCAGGGTAGATCCGATTGACGAACCCATATGCAAGGGGCTCAGCCGCCGTAATGAACCGATGCTCCAGGAGGATTTCTTTGGCCTTGCGCGGCCCCATGTCCCAGGGGATGGAGAAGTATTCGACCATGCCGGGAAGAAACAGAGCATCCTCGGCGGCAAAAATGACATCCGTCGCCGCGGCCAGCATCCATCCGGCATAAATACAATAACCATGCACCATGGCCACGGTCGGTTTTGGACAGTTGCGCCAGTCTAATGTTTTTTTCACAAACCATTCGTGCATATCCGCCACTTTCTTCGGCAGGTCTCCATCAGTGGGCACCGTCAGGCCGTGTTCCCGGCAATATTGGATTTCTTCCTCCGTCCCCAGATCGTGGCCTGCGGAAAAGGCCCGCCCCGCACCGGACAGGACAATTGCTCCGCAATTCTGGTCGGAGGCGGCTGCCGTGAAGGCCTGGTCGGCTTCGGCAAGCATTTGATAACTCTGGGCGTTCAGATATTCGGGCCGGTTAAAGATGATCTGCGTTACCTTGCCGGGCTTATACTGCACCTGTTTGTATTCCATGAGACTCCCCCCTCTTAAATTTTTAGGTTCTTCACCCCTGTGATTTGACCATTCGTCTTTCCGGCTGTCCGATATTTACACGCCACGGTTTATCCCCCCCGGGCTCCATCTCGAATGTCCAGCAGTCGCCGGTGTCGGATAAGATCTGTAACTTTATCCGTCAACCGAGTTTTTCCATATGGTATAGAAAACCGGCAGGCTATTTTGGGGAATGATCAACCACCTCGCAGCAAGCTGCGGAGAATGAACGCTCGTCCCGCTTAAGCGGGATTCAATCCAACCGGATCCGCCGGTAGCAAGCCGCCTCTCTGTCGTACAGGGCACAATCGTTGTTCGCCACCGCCCCGACGACGACAATGTAGCGTTCTGAATCTTTCATCGAAAACGTTATGTCTCGGGGAATCTCCTCCCGAGTCACTCTTTCATTCCTCCAGCGGAACAGGACCGGGGTGTGGGAGTGGCCGCAGAAAATGATATGATGCGTCGTCTGATCGAAGATCTTACTGGCCTTAACCGTTGTGCCGTCATCAACGGGTTCATAGAATGACCGGAGGGAGTCATAGGGCAGGGAGTGCGCAAAACAGAGATCATCCATGACGATGGTCGTTTGCAGCGACTTGAGATACGCCCGCAGTTCAACTTTCGCTTGATCCTGCCCCAGACATTTCTCATGGAGAAGTGTCTCTACCTGGAAATCATTGTTTCCTTTAACCGTCAGCATCCGGCGCCGTTGCAGAACCTGCATGGTGTTTATCCAGGAGGATTCCTGCAACGTATCGCAGAAATCACCTAAATGGATCAGTCGTTCGGCGCCGGCAACCAGGAGAGCGTCGGCGGCCAACGCCGTTCGCTCAAAGTCGCCGTGGCTGTCGGCGATCAGGCCGATTCGTCTGACCTCCCCCAACGACTTCTCCCGCTGTTGTAGAAAAACATTCTTCATTTTCTGCCGGTTTTCAGGTGTTGTTATATTATCTTAACCCTTTATCCGTTGTCCGTTCCATCATTTAAAAGAACGCCTTAGCAATAGCATGACTACAGAAAAAAACATCATCTAGGATACGTTTTCCCTCAGCACCCGGCGAAGCAGCTTTCCCGTCGGATCGCGGGGAATGGCGTCCCGGATGAGAATCGCCTTGGGCACGCGATAATCCGGCAGACGGTCTTTGCAGTATTGAAACAGCGCTTCCCTGTCCGTCGGTTCTCCCTCTTTCAGGGCGACGACCGCGACAATCGCCTGACCCTTCATCCGGTCGGAAACGCCGATCACCGCCGCGTCCTTCACGCCGGGGTGCTGTTTCAAAACCTCTTCGATCTGACCGGGATAGACGTTGAATCCCTTGGAAATAATCATATCGTCCTTGCGGTCGATCAGATAGAAAAAACCATTTTCGTCCATGCGGGCCAAATCGCGCGTGTAAAACCATCCGTCACGCAGGACGGCGGCGGTCAGCTCCGGATTATTCCAGTAACCCCGCATGATCTGCGGTCCTTTGACAACCAGCTCTCCGATTTCTCCCGGCGCGCACTCCCTTTGTCCGGTCTCCAGGTCCATGATTTTCGCCTGCGTGTCCGGAAGGGGCACGCCGATCGATCCCACGGGTCCGCCTTCCGGATAAGGCGACATGTGCGTCGCCGAGGACGCTTCGGAAAGACCGTAGGCTTCAATCATTCGCTTTCCGGTCAGGCGCTCGTAGCGTTCATGCAATGCCGCCGGTGCGGGCGCGCCGCCGCTGGTGGCCACCAGGATGGAGGACAATTGGTTTCGGGCCGTTTCGTCGGGAAGCGAAACGAGCGCCTGCCAGAGGCTGGGCACCGCCGGAAACGATATCGGGCGGTAGGTTTCCAGCATCTTCGTCATGGACAGGATATCCATCGCGTCCATCCGGGGAAGCAGCAGCATCCGGTATCCCTTGCTCACCGGAATCAGCAGACCGGCCAGCATTCCGAAAACGTGAAAAAAGGGGATAACGCACAGCACCGCCCCGTTCCCGGTATCCCCATGGCCCATCCACTTGTCCGACTGCGTCGTGCTGGCCACGAGATTGGCATGCGTGAGCGCGGCCGCCTTGGGTGCGCCCGTGGAGCCGCTGGTGTATTGCAGCACGGCGAGATCGGAAAGCGACACGTCAGCCCCGGCGCCGATCCCGCGGTCCACGCCCGCCATCAGGTCGGAAAAAACCTGCGGGGCGGGCATATCCCCCGTCAAAGGGATCTTTTTCTCCATGCCGAAAACGGAATGAAGGATGACGTTTTTCACGGCGGTTTTGGCAATCACCCGGTAAAGATTTTTGGCAAACAGATCCAGGGTAATGGCCGTCTCCGCTCCGGAATTGTTCAGGCAGCCGGCCAGCTCTTCGCCCGTAATGCCCACGCTGACGTTGGCCGCGACGGCGCCCAGCTTCATCAGCGCGAAAAAAGAAATGACATAGGTGGGCGAATTGACCAGAATCAAGGCGACGCGGTCGCCTTTTTTCACACCCTGCCCGCTTAGAACGGCGGCAAACCGGTTGACCTTTCGGGCCAGTTCGGCGTACGTCGTATCCGCGTCGTTGAACGTCATGGCGATATATTCCGGATGCGCCGCCGCCGTCTTTTCCAAAAAAGAATAAACGGGCGCCTCCGGATACTCGAGCGTCCGGGGCACATGCTTCGCGTACTGCTTGAACCAGGGCTGTTCCATATTCACCTTCCTTGCCGAACTATTTACCGTTGACGCGGCGGCAGTACTGATGAAAGCGGGCCAGTGCGCTAATGGCCCTTTCAAACGACGGGAAAGCCGGAATCCCCGCCCGGCAGAACCGGGCCCGCATCTCGGATCCCTGCCGGATGAGGTCGGGATCACCCCCGTCGTAATCGATGGTGAAGACCGTGGGTTTGGCCCGCCGGTGGGTTTTGATAAAATCGATAATCTCCGAAAAGGAATCCGCGGTCACGTCGGGGCTGTGGAAAGCGATGCGGGGAATCAGTCGGTCGATGACCACCATGTGGATCTTTTCATCTTCGTAGGCCGCATTCAGCGCTTCGAAAAGAAGGTCCGTCATCAGATACGTCGCCCAGAAATCGAGGGGATTTCCGGCGATGCTTCCGGCCACGGGGACCATCGGCCGGATCCTGTCCATGCTCCGGCGCGAAAGCGTCGGCACTTCCAGACCAGCCCGGATGCACGCGTCGGAAAACAACACGCTGTTTCCTCCGCCGCCCCCGACAATGAATACGCCTTTCCCCCTGGTCTTCGGCAGCAGGGAAAACGCCAGGCAGGCATCCACCCATTCATGGATGTTCGCAACGGGCACGATGCCGGTCTGTTCAAAAACCGCCTTCCAGATCACGGGATCGCCCGCCATCCGTCCCGTGTGAGACGCGACCGTTGCCGATCCCCGGCGCGACTGGCCGCCTTTGAGCAGCAGGATGGGTTTCCGGGGTGTCACGCGGCGGGCCAGATCAAAAAAGCGCCGTCCGTCCCGGATGCTTTCCAGATAAGCGGCGATCAGATCGATTTCGGAATCGCCCGCCATGAATTCCAGAAAATCCGGGCTGTCCAGCACGGCGGCATTGCCGATGCTCACTGCTTTGCTCACACCGACGCCCAGCGAGCAGATGTATTCCGTAAACCGCTGCGTCACACCGCCGCTCTGGGAAATAATCCCCAGGCGGCCGTCGAGCCCCGGAACGGCGCCCCAGGCCGTGAGATGGCTGGAGGGGCTGTAGGGACCCATGCAGTTCGGCCCGATGATCAGGAGACGGCGCGCTTCGGCAATGGCGGTGATCCTCGCCTCCAGCTCGCGGCCCTCTATCGTGCCGATCTCGCTGAATCCTGCCGTCAGAACATGAACAAACCGCGCGCCCACCTCGGCGCATTCCTCAAGCGCGGCGGGCACCAGGTCCGCCCGGACGGCCACCATCACCAGATCCGGCGCCTCCGGCAGGGCGCGAAGCGAAGGGTAGGCTTTCAGGCCCATCACCTCCGATGCTTTCGGGTTGATCGGATACAGGCGTCCCGGATAGCCGGCCGCAAGCCAGTGATGCAGAAAGCTCGACCCTCCGAAATTCACGACCTCCCGGGACACGCCGATCACGGCGATGCTTTCGGGATTGAAAAAGCGGCCCAGTTCCCTCGCGTTTTGACGGCTCATTCTCTCCCTCCAGTCACTTCTTCAGCATGATCCGCGCGTCCGCAACGATGCAGGATTTGGCGTTGCACATCACGGGATTGAGGTCCACCGATTCCACAACGTCCGCAAGCTCCATGATCCGTTTGGAAAAATGGACAAGCGTTTTTGTAAGCGCGTTTAAATGAACCGGCGTCGAGCCGCGGTAGCCGGTGAGGAGTTTGCGGGCCGCAAGCTCCCCGATCATGTGCTCGGCGTCTTTGGGTTTGAGCGGCGCCATACGCAGGGAGACATCTTTATAAATCTCCACGCCGACGCCCCCCATACCTAAAAGAACCATGGGACCGAATTGAAAATCGTTTTTCGCGCCGATGATCAGTTCGACCCCCTTGACCGTTTCGGCGATCAGCATTCCGGCAAAGCCGTCAATTCCGGAAAGCCGCTCCAGCGTCCGGATCAGCGTTTCGTCATCTTTGATGCCCACCACGACGCCCTTCACATCCGACTTGTGCACCACGGCCGGCGACACGATCTTGGCCACGACCGGGTAGCCGATTTTGTGCGCGATCACCGCGGCCTCGCCGCCGGTTGCGGCCACACCGAATTTCGGCGTTTTGAACCCGTAGAGGGACAAAATCTTCTGCGCGTCCGGCTCCAGCACCCAGCCCCATTTTCGGGATTTTTCAAGAATGGCTTTGATTTCCCTGTTCAGCATGAGGACCTCCTTGCCAAAGCCTTCGCCATCAGCACGGCGCCTTCAATGGAAGACGACGCCGGAATGCCGTTGAGCTCAAAGCCTTCGATCAGCATGTTGTATTTTTCGACATGCGGAACATACGCAATAAACGGTTTGCCGGACTGACGGCTCACGGCGCTCAACCGGACGCCGATGTCCAGGCTGACGCCCGGAATGTAGGGCAGCAGCAGCACCACAACGCAGTCGATTTCCGGCGAAGCGCCCAGCACCCGGGCGCAGGCAACAAAGTCGTCATCCACGGCGCTGCCGGTGAGGTCCGCCGGGTTGCCCAGCGACGCAATGGCCCGAACGCTTTCGGAAAGCCCGTTTTGAATTTCCGTTTTGGTCCGGTCGGACAACTCCGGAACGGCAAGCCCCGCCAGAGAACAGGCATCCACCGCCATCGCGCCGTGTCCGCCGCTTCCGGTGATGATGCCGATGCGGCCCTCGATCGGCCGGGTATAGGAACTCAGAACTTCGCAAAAGGAAACCAGCTCGTTTTCGTTGGCCGCCTCGATGATATTATGCTGCGCAACCGCCGCGGCAAAACTGGCGTAGTCGCCGGCGAGCGACGCCGTGTGGCTGGATACGGCGCGGTTCCCGGCAGCCGTTTTCCCCGATTTCATGATCACAACCGGCTTGGCGCAGACATCCGCCGCCTGGACAAACGCCCGGCCTTCTCCCTCGCCGAACCCCTCGATGTAATAGGCGATCACTTTGGTGGCCGGATCATGCGACAGATAGGCCAGCAGCTCCTTTTCCCGGACAAAAGCCTTGTTCCCGATGCTGACGGCCTTGGCCATGCCCACGCCCTGCTGGGCAAACTTGATCATGTGGTCCACCAGAATCCCGCCGCTCTGGCTGACGAACGTCACCCCGCCCGCCTCCGGCTTGATCATGCGTTCAATCGGCAGGAAAAACGTATCCACGCGGGAAGGAACATAAACGCCCAGACAGTTGGGGCCGATAAAAGGCAGTCCGGCCTCCCGGGCCATGTCCACGATGCGATCCTGCAGATCGACCCTTCCTCCTTCGCTGAATCCTCCGGAAATCACGGTGGCGGATTTCACCCCTGCTGCAATGCAGTCGGCCATGACATCCGGAACCAGCTCCGCCCGCGTCGCGATGACGGCCAGATCGATCCTGGCCGGAATCTCCGACACGCGGGGATAAATCGTTTCGTTGTGCAGCGTGCCGCCTCTGGGATTGACCGCGTAAACCCTGACGGGATAGCGATGGTTGTTTTTGGCGTAGATCACGTTGGCGGGATGGCGGTCGTTGCCTGCGGAAATGCCGATGACCGCCATGGTTTTGGGCTCAAACAAAGGCTTCAGATTCATGAGACCTTCCTTTTCAGGTTACGGTTTTCATCAATGGACCTGACGAAAATCCTCGTTGACGAACAGAGCCTTGCAGAACGGATCTCCCTTCAGCATGAGAAAATTGATTTGTCTTCCTGTGACGCCGCCCGAACCGCGGTGTGAAAAAAAAGCGTCCTGACGGCAGACGGTGCACAAACCGGAGGCGTCAATGCCGGCGTCGGGAATGCCGCTCTCGGCAAGCTGTCCGCGATTGGCCTGCGCCAGATCCAGCATCCAGCGGTCCTTTCGCTTGCCCGGTAATAAAAAGGCTTTTGCATTTTTGTGGGAACAAAACGCCGCGGCGGCGGGCTCGTCCACTTCATAGCAGCAGCGGCCGATGGACGGCCCGATGGCCGCCAGCAGAGCGGAAGGACGGGAGCCGTATTGATTTTGCATCAGGCGGACGACTTTGGCCGAAATGCTGGCGGCGGTCCCGCGCCATCCCGCATGCACGGCCGCGATCACTTTGTTTTCGGGATCCACCACAAATATCGGCGCGCAATCCGCCGTTTTGATGCAGATGGCCAGATTGGTGCGGTTGGTCACGATGGCGTCATAATCCAGCCCTTCGCGCGAAGTAAAATACTCACCCCGCGGCGGGATAACCAAAATGCCGTCCCGGTGCACCTGGTTGAGCACCAGGAAATTTTCCATCGGGATGCCGAACGCGCCGGCCAGTTTATTCCAGTTTTGCAGCACATGAAATTCTTCGTCGCCTTCCCGGAAGCTCATATTGAGGCTTTGGTAGTCATCCTCCGAAACGCCTCCCTCACGGGTGCAGAAAGCGTGCGCCAGAAAATCACAGGCCGCGAGACCAGACGATTGCAGATAGGGGATGCTGTTTTTGTTCAACCATGAAAACATGGACTTTTGCCCTGCGTCATGTGCCCTCTTTCTTCAAAGAGGGGTTGGGGAAAATAGGATACAGCCGAAACCACTGAAAAAGCCCCATGACTATTTAACACCCGTTGCGCTTCCCCGCAATAGTCGGATACCTTTTTTTGCCGTTTATCGTAATTGATCCTTCCAGGCCGGCAAACCGGTTTGCTTTGCCGAGCCCGGTGAAACGGCGCGCAAAAGATGAAGCAGGCTTTCCAGATCCTGCGGCAGCGGCGCGGTAAAAACCATTCGTTCGCCGCTTTGCGGGTGCAGGAAGGAAAGCTCCGCGGCATGCAGCGCCTGCCGGGCCAGGGCTTTGATGCCCGCTTTCAGTTCCGCGTTTTTGACGGTTTGCCCTTTGGACGACGTTCCGTAAACCGCATCGCCGATCACGGGATAGCCTCGTTCGGAAAGATGCACACGAATCTGATGCGTCCGTCCGGTCTTGATTTCAACCTCCAGCAGGGTCGCGACGGTGTAGCGTTCCCGCACTTTCCACAGCGTGAGGGCGTCCCGGCCATGCCGGCTTTTTGTGGACATTTTTTTGCGGTCTTTCGGATGGCGTCCCACCGGCAGAACAATCTCGCCGCTTTCGCCCCGGACGTCTCCCCAGACCAGCGCGATATATTTCTTGTGCACGTGATGCTTTTCAAACTGCGCGGACAGTTTACGATGCGCTTCGTCGGTTTTGGCGGCGACGATCAGACCGGAGGTTTCCTTGTCCAGGCGGTGGACAATCCCCGGCCGCAGGACGCCGCCGATGCCGGAAAGGTCTTTGCAGTGAAAAAGAAGCGCATTGACGAGGGTTTGATCGGGATTGCCCGGAGCGGGGTGCACCACCATGCCCGCCGGTTTGTTGACGACGATGACGGAGCTGTCTTCGTACACAATGTTCAGGGGAATGTCCTGCGGTACGGCGGCGGCCTCCATCACCGGCTCCCAATGCAGATCCACCCGGTCGCCTGCCTTGAGATGCTGACTCGCCTTCGGCTCCCTTCCATTGACCAGCACGTCGCCTTCCTCAATGGCATACTTGATCTGCGAGCGTGAAAAAGCCGGATCGGCCTGGGAGAGAAACACGTCCAGACGAAGCCCGGCCTGCCCGGGGCCAACGGTAAAAGATACATTTCGGGATTCCTGATTTTCGATGGACAAAACACTGCTCCGATAAATAAACAAATGAAAGATACAAAAATCCGAAATCCCCCTGCCTCCTCCATACCTATGGCGTCATGGGGAGGCCGCAAGGTTTCGCAGGGCATCCACCACAAAGCCAAACTCGTCTTCGGCCACCGTGCGCAGATCGATCAGGATTTCGTTTTCATCTACGCGGACAATAACGGGCACCGCCGCCCGGCGCAGCCTGGCTTCCATCCGGCTGGCGGGCATTTTGGCGGATTTCACCGCAACGACGGCCGAGGGAATATCCTCGGTTGGGAGCGATCCGCCTCCCGCCGCCGCCATGGAATCTTTCAGCTCATACGTTAGGCCGGAAAGACCGGCGCGCTTGAGTTTTCCCATCAGTTTGCGGGCGCGCTTTCGGACATCGCCCTGCGGCTCGGTCAGCGCTTTGAGGGAGCGCAGGCTCCGGGGAGCGTCCCCGGGCGCGAGATAGCGCATCAGGGTCGCCTCGAGGGCCGCCAGCGTGAATTTGTCGATGCGCAGCGCACGGTTCAGCGGATTTTTTTTGATGCGCGCCACGATGTCTTTTTTGCCGACAATGATGCCCGCCTGCGGTCCGCCCAGGAGCTTGTCGCCGCTGAAGGTCACCACATCGACACCCGAGCCCAGAACTTCGCGCACGGTCGGTTCGTGCTGCAGCCCGAATGCCGCAAGGTCCACCAGGCAACCGCTGCCGAGGTCGTCAAAAACGGGAATCCCATGGTGCTTGCCCAGCGCCACCAGGGGCACAAGTTCCGCCTCCTCGGTAAATCCGACAATCCGGTAATTGCTGGTGTGCACTTTCAGAATCACGCCGGTGTTCGGTCCGATGGCTTTTTCATAATCGGCAAGCCGCGTGCGGTTGGTGGTTCCCACCTCGCGCAATATGGAATTGCTTTTGGTCATGACGTCCGGGATGCGGAACTCCCCGCCGATTTCGATAAGCTCCCCGCGCGAGACAATCGCTTCCTTATGCTCGGCCAGCGTATTGAGCGTGAGCAAAACCGCGGCCGCGTTGTTGTTGACGATCAGAGCGTCCTCTGCGCCGGTGAGCGCGCAGATCAGGCCCCCGACATGATCGTAGCGCAGGCCGCGTTCGCCGCGAATCAAATCAAATTCCAGGTTGGAGTAGCCGCGTCCGACTTCCACAATGCGGTCCACGGCTTCGGAACAAAGAGGCGCGCGCCCCAGATTGGTATGCAGGATGACACCGGTGGCGTTGACCAGGCGCTTCAGTTTGAAGCGATGCAAACCGGCGACGATCTCCTCCACGCTGCGGGCGGCCGACGCCGCGTCGGGGGAGACTGACGGCAGAGTTTTGTCCGCTGCGGACAGAATTTGATCGCGCAGGTTCTGAACGACCTGACGGCAGGCTTCCCGAACAATGTCCTTCGACGCCTTTGCATAAATTCCGTTTTTTTCCAGAAGTCCGATCACGTCGTCAATTTTCGGAAGGCCCTTGAGCAAGACTTTTCTTTTGTCGTCCATAAAAACCTCTCCTGATGCCGCTTTTGCGGGAAACGGCTTCCCTGTCCTGATTCTCCCGCCGCCGGAGGAGCCTCGCGAAGCTGCGCGGGCTACTCCACCGCTCTTTCCTCCAGGCCCGCCTCCCGGCGGCAGTGGTCGCGGAAATTGTTCACCGCGATGAAGAATTCCCGCATCATGACCACCCATAAATAGCGTCCGCGGGGCGTCAGATACAAATGGGGCGAAAAGAAGCGAAACGATCCGGCTAGAATAAAAGCGGCCATTTCCTTCCACAAGGTTTTAAAAAACCGCCCGCCGTATTTTTTCTCCAGCTCCTCGACATTCATCCGGGTGCTGAAGAGCTTCATCAGGAAATCGTAGCGCATCCGGTCTGGCAGATCGAATTGGCGCGAGGCCTGAAGCGGCAGGCGGTCCTGCGTCAGATCCCTGATGTAGCGCTCAATATCAAACGTGTTAGCGTAGCACACGCCCTGCAGGTACCCGATGGCGCCGCTCCCCAATCCCGCATATTCGTCAAAATCGACGACGTACTCATCGATGAGCGATGAAGCGGGACTCTTGCGCGAAAAACACCAGGCCGATGAAGAATCATACTGCGGTTCCAGACGCCGACGGATCCGATTGAAAAACGATTTTTCACGCCGGAAATTGACGTCTCCCAGTGTTTTTTGCATCAGACGCCGGGTAAGCGTGGAAACCATTAAAGGGTAAAAAGTGATCTGCTGCATTCCCAGCTTCAGCAAAATCGCCAGATCGGCCTCCAGCATGGGGGCGGTCTGTTCGGGAAAATTGAAGATCATGTCGGCGTTGAGCGTGTCAAACGCCCCCTGCGCGGCGCGCAGACGCGAGGCGATGTCTTCTCCCGATCCGTATTTGTCATACCGCGCAATTTTCCTGAGCAGGCCGTCATCGAAGGTCTGCACGCCCACGGACAGCCGGTTGACCCCTGCCTGCGCGAGGGCGGCAATGTTGGCGTCCGTCAGGTGGTTCGGATTGGTTTCCACCGAAACGGATTCGACGGGAAACAACTCCCGGGCAATCTGCAGCGTTTCCGCCAGTTCGTCCATCAGAACCGTGGGCGTTCCGCCGCCTACGTAAAGGCCGGAAAACCGGTAGCCCCGAAGGCGGTAAAGGGACATCTCCCGGCGCAGGGCCGCATGATAGCTCCGGGCAAGAGGTTCATTGAGCCGAATGCGGTGAAAGGAGCAGTAGGGACAAAGTTCTTCGCAAAAAGGAATATGGATATAAAGCAGCCGCGGCTGGTCGTCGGCGCAGGCAGGCAACTCGGGTGTCGGACCGTCCTGAAAATTCAGGGCGCGGGCAAACTGTTTTTTCGATGTATGGGCGACGATGGAAGAAATCACAACGCAAATTCTTTCGCTGCATTAAAATTAATGGTTTGTCTGTTTAACAAAAGATGGAGCAAATTTGCAAGCTGCGTTTACTTGAAATAACGATTGATCGGTGTTATAGGTCATGAAAATTCAGCGAACCGGTGCAAAAAAAATGGCCCCCAAAAGAGTCTTAACCCTTTGGAATGACAACGGTGTCAACGAGGCGGACACCTCCGTCCTGCGGAAAAAGTCACAGGACATGAAAACACCGCTGGACAGGGAAGAAAAAGCCGAAATCAAGGCGTTAATCGATTCCTTTACCTGCCGGGACGACGCCTCGGGGCTGGCCGGTCCGCAGATCGGCGTCAATAAAAGAATCATCATTTTCCGCAACAAAACGGGCAACGACCGGAAGAAAAAAATGACGCCGGACGATTACGATGTTCTGGTCAATCCGCGCATTACGCAGGCGCGCGGAGAAAAAGTAAAGGCGGCCGAAGGGTGCCTTTCCTGCCCGGACATTCAAATCGACGTGGAACGGTTTCCCGAAATCAAGGTTCGCGCCTTAAACGAAAAAGGCGAAAAAATCAGCAAGCGCTATCTGGACTGGACCGCCCGCGTGGTTCAGCATGAAATCGATCATCTGGACGGCAAACTCATAGTGGATTATGAGGGAACCCTCTACTACCCGAAAAGCAAACAGGCCCTGATCGACAAGCTTTTCAAATAGCAGCAGACTCAACGAAGGAGCGCTTTTCATGAAAAAAACGCCTTTGTACGACCGTCATGCCGCCCGAAACGCCAAAATGATCGATTTCGGCGGCTGGGCCATGCCGGTGCAATACACAAGCGTCATCGAAGAACACCGCACAACCCGCGCCAGGGCTTCCGTGTTTGACATCTGCCACATGGGAGAAATCGAAGTGAAAGGGCCGCAGGCGCTGGATCTGCTTCAGTTTGCCCTGACGCGCGACCTGGCGGGGCAAAAAACCGGTCAGGTCAAACTCTCCGCCCTGCTCAATGACCGGGGCGGCATCATTGACGACCTGACTGTTTACAAGATGGACCGGGATTTTTATATGCTGGTGACCAACGCCGCTACGCGTGAATCCGATTTTCAACGGGTCCGATCCATCCTGGAAGAAAAAAAGTTTGACGCCTCGCTGACCGATGTAAGCGACAGGACCGGCAAACTGGATTTGCAGGGGCCGCTCTCGGAAGCAATTTTGCAGACCCTGACGCCGGACGATTTGAAAACCCTTCGTTTTTATTGGTTTATCCCCTCGCAGGTGGCGGGTATTCCGGCCGTCATTTCCCGCAGCGGCTACACCGGCGAGGACGGCTTCGAAATTTACGCCGCCGCCGACAAAATCGGGGCCATCTGGGACAGCCTGATGGACGCAGGCGTCAAACAGGGCATGAAACCGGCCGGACTGGGAGCGCGCGACACGCTGCGCCTGGAATCCGGCATGATGCTCAACGGCCAGGATATTACCGGGGAGACCTGCCCGCTGGAGGTTCCCTACGCCTGGCTGGTGGACTGGAACAAGGATTTTGCCGGAAAGCCGGCGCTGGCCGCCATCCGGGAAAGAGGCATCCGCAAAAAACTGGCCGGCTTCGAGATGACCGGGCGCGGCATCGCACGGCACGGCTACCCGGTTTCGAAAGACGGCAGAGAAATCGGTTATGTCACCTCCGGGACGTTTTCCCCGACGCTCAACAAGGCAATCGGCCTCGCGTTTATTGACGCCGAAAACGCCGAACCGGACTCGGAAATCGCCATCGGCATCCGCGACGCCGCCAGTGGAGCAAAAATCGTTCAGCTTCCCTTCTACAAAAGACAAAAATAAATCCTTTAAGGAGATCCGGCATGTCCAAACCAAATCCCACCGACAGATTGTATTCGAAAGATCATGAATGGATCCTGGACCGGGGCGACGGAACGGCCCTGGTCGGCATCACCGATTACGCCCAGGAAATGCTGACGGACATCGTGTTTGTGGAACTTCCTCCGATCGGCAAAAAAGTCGCCGCCGGAGAACCGCTGGCCGTGGTGGAATCCGTCAAATCCGTATCCGACGTTTACTCGCCGGCAGGCGGCGAGGTGATCGCCGTCAACACAGCCCTCGAAAACGCGCCGGAGCTTGTCAACCGGGATGCTTTCGGCGAGGGATGGATCGCCCGGCTGAAACTCGCCGACGCGCGGGAGCTGAAAACCCTTCTGGACGCGGCCGCCTACGACGCTTTGATTTTGGAGGAGAAGCACTAAATCCATGGATTACTGCCCCCACACTCCCGAAGACATCGCGCAGATGCAGGCGGCCATCGGCATCGGCGGCATCGAAGAGCTGTTTGCCGATATTCCGCAAAAATTTCGCCTGCGGGAAATTCCCGGCATGCCGGCCGCGCTCTCCGAGCAGGAAATCTGGGAGCGGATGAAGGCGCAGAGCGAAAAAAACCGGGCGCCGCGCGCAACGCTTACCGGCGCCGGGGCTTATCATCACTTCATTCCGGCGGTGGTGAATTCCATCGTCGGACGCGCCGAATTTTATACGGCTTACACGCCTTACCAGGCGGAAATCAGCCAGGGCATTCTCCAGGCCATTTACGAGTACCAGACCATGATCGCCTCTCTGACCGGAATGGAAATCGCCAACGCCTCCATGTATGACGGCGCTTCGGCCATGGCGGAAGCGGCCGTGCTGTGCGTCCGGATGTCCAACCGATCGAAAATCGCCGTGGCGCGTTCCGTTCATCCCCAGTACCGGCGGGTTTTGCAAACCTACCTGTGGGCCAACGGCTGCACGCTGACCGAAATTCCCTGGCTGCCCGCGGGCCAAATCGATCCGCCGGCGCTTTCAGCCGCGCTGGACAAGGAAACGGCGGCGGTCATCGTGCAAAGCCCGAATTTCTTCGGCTGCATCGAAGATATCGGGCCGTTGGCCGACGCGGCCCACCAACAGGGCGCGATGCTCATTGCCGGATTTACCGACGCCACAAGCCTGGGCCTTCTCAAGCCCGCGGGCGAAAGCGGAGCGGATTTCGTCGTGGGCGAGGGCCAGAGCTTCGGCAACCCGCTTAACTACGGCGGCCCGTATCTGGGGATTTTCGCGGCGCGCGAAAAATATCTGCGGCGGATTCCCGGCCGGCTCGCCGGCGCAACAGTGGATCAAAACGGCCGGCGCGGATTCGTCCTGACGCTGCAAACCCGTGAACAGCACATCCGCCGGGAAAAGGCCACCTCCAACATCTGCTCCAACGAAGCGCTCTGCGCGCTGGCGGCAGGGGTTTATCTGGCCGCGCTGGGCAAAAACCTGGACAAACTGGCCGCGCTCAACATCCACAAAACGCAGTATCTGAAAAGGAGACTCCTGCAACTGGAAGGCTGGCGGGAAATATTTTCCGCACCGGTTTACAACGAATTCGCGCTTGCCTGCCCCGACGCGCGCTCTGTCAATGAGAAACTGCACAAAGAAGGCATTGTCGGCGGTTACGAATTGTCGAAGGATTATCCGGAACTGGACAACGCGCTGCTCTTTTGTGCGACGGAAATGCTGTCCAAAGAAGATATGGATCGGGTTGTGGAGATTCTGAAATAAAGGAATTTTATGGAACTTCTTTTTGAAATCAGCAAACCCGGACGTTCGGCCGTGCAGGTTCCCGCAAGCGACGTGCCGACCGTCAACCTCGGGGAGGCCATCGGCGCAAAATACCTTCGCGGCGACCTGGACCTGCCGGAAGTGGCCCAAATCGATCTGGTCCGGCACTACACCAATTTATCGCGGCGGAACTTCGGCGTCGATCTCGGTTTTTATCCGCTGGGTTCCTGCACGATGAAATACAATCCCAAAATCAACGAAAATATCGCTGCCCTGCCCGGCTTTACCGACCTGCACCCGCTCGCGCCGGAGGCATTCGCCCAGGGAAGCCTGGAGCTGATGTACGACATGCAAACACTGTTGAGCGCGCTTTTCGGCATGACGGATTTCACGCTGCAGCCGGCGGCCGGCGCGCACGGCGAACTGACCGGCGTGATGATGATCAAAAAATATTTCGAGAAACGGGGAGAAAAGCGCCGTCAGATCCTGATTCCCGACGCGGCGCATGGAACCAATCCCGCCTCCGGCGCGCTGTGCGGGTTCGAGACGGTCACGCTGCGCTCCAACGCGGAAGGCGGCGTTGACCTTGCGCATCTGGAATCCCTGATGACCGAAGACGTCGCCGCGCTGATGCTCACCAACCCCAACACGCTGGGCCTGTTTGAACGCAACATCGAAAAAGTGGCAGCCATCGTCCACGGCAGGGGCGGCCTGCTTTACGGCGACGGGGCGAACGCCAACGCGTATCTGGGCAAAACGAGGCCCGGCGATCTGGGCTTTGACGTCATCCAGTTGAACCTGCACAAAACCTTCTCCACGCCGCACGGCGGCGGCGGCCCGGGCAGCGGCCCGGTGGGCGTGGGGAAAAAGCTGGTTGATTTCCTGCCCGTGCCCCGCGTGGTGAAAAACGGCGCTGCATACAGTCTGTCGGAAGATTTTCCCGATACCATCGGCCGCGTCCGCGCCTTTTACGGAAACTTCAACGTCATCGTCAAAGCCTGCGCCTACCTCCGCTCGCTGGGCGCGGAAGGCCTCCGGCGCGCGACGGAGATGGCCGTGCTCAACGCGAACTATATCCAG
>Ga0208939_1001147_pt1 | contig 20348 bp, 25 predicted proteins | sample AD_STIC12_MetaG_FD_184437 | JGI IMG/M metagenome (GOLD analysis project Ga0208939, IMG submission 184437) | Active sludge microbial communities of municipal wastewater-treating anaerobic digesters from USA - AD_STIC12_MetaG (SPAdes) (version 2) | ecosystem: Engineered > Bioreactor > Anaerobic >...
GGAAGATTTTTCTTTTTTGATCAAGCTCTTGGAAAAAAAGTTAGAAAGACTGCTTATAATTTAAAGTTAATTGAAGACGATGCTCAAGATGTTGAAACAAAAACTTTTGAAGAGATAAATGAAATGCTTAAAAATGAAGATCAAAAATCATTAGGAATATAAATATGAATGACTATTTTCTATCAGCAAAAATATCAAAAATGTATAAAGATGGTTTAATAAAAAGGCCGGTTGTTGCTCATTCTAATCCGGCTGACTACGGCCTTAGCGAGTTGGATGTAGTTGTGTTACAGATAAAAATTTTTAACAAAAAAATAAAGCCAATAAAAGAAAGGATGGAAAGATTGAGAACATCACTGGCTATGTGTAAGTGTAAAAGTTCTGTTAGTTTTGGTTTGACTATTTTTGAAGATGATGAGAAAGAATTAGGAAAGTTAAACAAAAAATTAAATATTTATAAGAGCATAAAGAAAGATTTAAAAAATAATAATAGAGAAAGTTTAGAACAAATCTATAATAAAAGATTTGATATTGAAAGACTTAAACAAGTTTCACTTGACAATTTTGTTGAGATAAGTCCACAAGGAAAATTTAAGGTAAGAGATGAAAAAACTCCTAGTTGTCATTGGTATAAAGATAGTAATACTTGGGTTGATTTTGGTGGAGATAATAGGAGAATGGATGTTATAGATTTAGTTCAAATACTTCACAAAACAGATTTTATTGGTGCTTGTAAAATATTAAATAATTATTAAATATAAAAGTATATGAAAAAACAAATCTTAAAAGAATTAACAATCTGACAATAAACAATTATATAATTATATAAAATAATATGAAAACTAATGTATGTTATCAAGGAGATTGTTTAGAGGTGATGAAAGGGATTGAAGATAAGAGTATTGATATGATACTTTGTGATTTACCCTACGGAACAACAGCCTGTAAATGGGATACTATAATTCCTTTTGAACCCCTATGGGAACAGTATAAAAGAATTATTAAAGACAATGGGGCGGTAGTTTTAACTGCTTCACAACCTTTTACGAGTATTGCAGTTATGAGTAATTTAGAAATGTTTAAATATTCTTGGATATATAAAAAAAGATGTGCTTCAAACTTTGCCCAAGCTAAATATGCACCAATGAAAGAACACGAGGATGTATTAATTTTTGCTAAAGGTAAAGTTAATTACTATCCAATAAAAGAGGAACGACAAGGAAGTGGTAAAGAAAGAGCTAAATATGCTTACAGCGATAAATCAAGACACGCAAGTGGTGAATTTGTTGGAAGTATAAAGGGCGATTATGATAAAGAAAATGATAGTGGAAATGATGAAATGAGATACCCAAGTTCAGTTCAAGAATTTAATAACCGAGCAAGTGGAGATAGGGGATTCCATCCAACCCAAAAACCCGTAGCCCTCTTTGAATACCTTATTAAAACTTACACAAACGAAGGTGATTTAGTTTTAGATAACTGTGCAGGAAGCGGAACAACAGGAGTAGCTTGTAAAAATACTAACCGTAACTTTATCTTAATAGAACAAGACGAAAAATACTGCGACATTATAAAAGAAAGAGTTAATTGTGAAATAATTAAACCGAACTAATAAGTTAGAGATTTAATAATTAAGGATATTTATATGAAAACTAATGTATGTTATTTAGGAGATTGTTTAGATGTGATGAAAACACTAAAAGATAACTCTATTGACTTAACGGTAACCTCTCCACCTTACGACAATCTTAGAACTTATAATGGCTATACATTTAATTTTGAAGAAATAGCCAAAGAGCTTTATAGAATAACAAAAGATGGTGGCGTTGTAGTTTGGGTTGTTGGGGATGCTACAATTAAAGGAAGTGAAACAGGAACATCTTTCAAACAAGCACTTTACTTTAAGGAAATTGGATTTAATTTGCACGATACGATGATATGGAGAAAGACCACACCAGTTCCTCAGTTTAAATGTAATAGATACACTTCTTCGTTTGAATATATGTTTGTTTTCTCAAAAGGAAAGCCACTATGTAATTATCTAACGACAAAATGTAAAACGGCTGGGAGTAAAAAGAACAGAAATAATAAAGGAAGTTTCTCTATGAACTCAGCAGATAGACCTAGAGATGAAATCACAATAACCAAAGAAAATAAAATATTAGACAATGTTTGGGATTATCCAGTTGGTGGACATAAAGATATTGGACACCCAGCAACATTCCCTGAAAAACTAGCAGAAGACCACATCCTCTCTTGGAGTAATGAAGGAGATATAATCCTAGACCCAATGGCAGGAAGTGGCACAACACTTAAAATGGCAAAGAAGAATAACAGAAACTTTATTGGTTGCGAGATAAGTTCTGAATACTGCGACATTATAAAAGAAAGAGTTGGATGTGAAATAATTAAAGAGATTTAATAATTAAGGATATTTGTATGGAAACTAATGTTTGTTATCAAGGAGATTGTTTAGAAGTGATGAAAGGAATAGAAGATAAGAGTATTGATATGATTTTGTGCGATTTGCCATACGGAACGACAGCTTGTAAGTGGGATACTATTATACCTTTTGAACCTTTATGGGAACAGTATAAGAGAATAATCAAAGACAACAGGGCGATTGTGCTGACAGCTTCACAACCATTTACGAGTGCTTTGGTGATGAGTAATATAAAAGATTTTAGGTATTGTTGGGTATGGAATAAAAAGAAAGGTGGCAATATAATGAATTTAAAATCACAGCCATATAAAGTTCACGAAGATGTATGTGTTTTTAGTATTAAACAACATCTGTATTTTCCGATAATGACTGACCAGAAAGAACGAACGGGTAAAACATATTCTAAGGGTGAAGCAAATGGAATAGATAACTATGGTGATACTAGAATATATAAACAGAAATACCCAAAGAGTATTCTTGAGATAAGTAACGCAGACCAGCGTGGGAAAAAACACCCAACCCAAAAACCAGTAGCACTATTTGAATATCTAATCAAAACCTACACCAACGAAGGAGACCTAGTGCTAGATAACTGTGCAGGCTCAGGAACAACTGGTGTTGCTTGTAAAAACACCAATAGAAACTTCATCCTAATAGAACAAGACGAAAAGTATTGTGAAGTTATAAAAGAAAGAGTTGGTTGTGATATAATTAAACTATTGGTAAATTAAATAATAAATGTATGAAAATCTTAAGTTTATTTGACGGTATATCGTGTGCGAGAGTAGCTTGTGATAGAGCTGGTATTCCAGTAGAAGCATATTACGCCAGTGAGATAGATAAATATGCTATTTCAATATCACAAAAGAATTGGCTTGATATTATTCAATTAGGAAGTGTTACTGATATTTTGTGTTCAGAACATTACATAAATACTCTTAATGCTGATGGGAATATTGAAAAACAATATTCAATTGATGGAATAGATTTACTAATCGGTGGCTCTCCTTGCCAAGACCTATCAATCGCCAAAAAGAACAGACAAGGATTAGAAGGTTCTCGCTCTGGTTTATTTTACGAGTATGTTCGTATCTTAAATGAAGTTAAGCCTAAATACTTTATTTTAGAAAATGTGAACTCAATGCCTAAAGAAGCTAAGGAAACTATTTCCAATGAGTTATTTGGCATTGAACCAATAATGATTAACGCTGCCTTAGTGTCAGCACAAAATCGCAAAAGATTATTTTGGGTTGGTAAGTTAGTGGGCGACACTTACGAACAAGTTAACATTAGTTTGCCGGAAGATAGAGGAATATTATTAAGAGATATTTTAGAACAAGAAGTTGATGAAAAATATCAGGTTAAAGACAAATCAAACACCATTCGGACTTCAGGGCGTGGGAGCGGAATAGATGACAAGCATAATTGGGACTTAATTCGCATCGGTCAATTTAATAACGGAGGACAAGGCGATAGAGTTTATTCGCCAGAAGGTAAGTCAGTTGCTTTATCGGCTAACGGAGGAGGTCGTGGTGCTAAGACTGGGTTGTATAAAGTAGAACCAGTAGCATTAAGAAATCGTGGTAACGGAAAACAACCAGAATATAATGGAACCAATAAAGCTAATTCAATGACAACAGTCCAAACAGATAGTATGGTTCAAGAACAATCTATTATCCGAAAACTAACTCCAATAGAATGTGAGCGATTACAATCACTGCCTGATAATTATACTGAAGGAGTGTCTAACACTCAACGATACAAAGCACTAGGCAATGCTTTTAATGTAGAGGTGGTAGCTCACATATTAAAGCAAATAATTAAACTATTATAAGAGATTTAATAATTAAGGATATTTATATGGGATTACAAGAAATGATTAATGCGATGTCAGAAGCATCATCACAAGAAAGAAGTAATTATCACTTAACTTTTGGTGGTCTAATTGACACATTAAAGAAAGCTGATGATAAATTAAAATTATCTCCAGAGATTAAAGGTATTGGTGCTTATCGTGGTTATTATTCAGATATTGCTTTATGTACTGACGATGGCAATAGTGCTTTTAAAACCGAGCTTGATTATGATAATTTACCTAGTGAAGATTGGGATAATTGGTATAAAGAAAACGAAGTAAAAATTGACTTTACTGGGACACCAAAAGAATTGGCAGAAAAATTAGAATCATTAATTGGTATGTATTTTGAAGGGTATAAGGGAGGATATAATAAAATCACCAGAGATAAACCACTATGGGTAGCAAGTGATTATGGAGATTGTAGTGGTAAGGCAGTTATTCAGATTACAGATAAATTAGAATTAATAACAAAGAAAATAGAGTAGCCCCCCCAACCATAACCAGTCGGAAAGTTAATCTATAAACTAATTAACTAACAGCCTTAGGGCTAAGATGTATGAAAGATTATAATTAAAATATAATTTTATGAACTACGATCCAAACTTACCATTAGATAGACAGTCAATAGATGACTTTGATACTGAAAACATTGACGATGAGCCTGTGGATAACTTTACATAAAAACTATTGACAAATGTTTTTTAATGAATTAAAATATAAGTATCAAATAATTACTAATCTAAAGCGTAGCAAGAAGAGTTTAAAAATACCGAACCACTTTTGCTAAAACTGAGATTGGTATATAAAAGTTAAGAGGCTTATATCCTCTGGGGTCTCAGGAATATAAGCCTCTAACACAATTTAATAATTAAAATAAAATTTATGTTTAAAAGAAAAGAAATTAATTCTTTAAAAAGAGAGGTATCTAATTTAGGAGATAGAGTTTCTCATTTATTTTCTGAGATTAATTTAATAAATAAACAATTAAATGATCAAAAGGATATTAATAACTTGTTAGCAGAAAAATTAGGTTATAACATCTGTCAGGAAGATTATATCGCAGAAGATATGTCATATGAATCATCGCCTTGGGGAAATAATATTTCATTATTAAGAAAGAAAAAAGTAGTTAAACAAAGATTTATTTTAAAAAAAATAAAAAAAATTAAAAAGTAATTTTAAATTTATGGGATTAATCAACGACAGGTTTGAAGGAGTTTACGCCTCCATCAATGCCGAAGGAGTTATTAGCGTAAAAGTTGAAGAAGGGACACCTGGTGCTAAGTTCAAAGAGTATGAGCTAAGAGATGGCACAAAGGGTTCTAAGTGGGTTCTTGAATATAATAAACTTGATGGGTTTATTACAGATGTAAAATTCTTTGATGGAAATTTTGGTGAGCAAATCAATGTTTCTATTAAAGATGAAAGTGGAGAAGTTATTTTAACATTGCCACTTGGATCAAATTATGCTTCTGACATTATGAAGAAGTTACCTAATATTGATTTCTCTAAGAAAGTAGTAATAGCACCATTTTCTTTTGAAGATGATAAAAAGAAAAGAAAGAAAGGTGTTACTATTTATCAAGAAAACAATAAAATTAAATCATTTTTCTCTGATGAAGAAGGCAAGTCAATCAATGATTTCCCAGTACCAGCTAAGGAATACGACAAAATGAAGACAAAAGATTGGACAGTTTACTTCATTGAAGTAGCTGAGTTTCTAAAAAATTATACAGAAACAAATGTTTGTTCAAAAATTGAACAAGCCTGTCAAGCTAATGTAATAACCTTTGATGAAAGCAAGGCAGAAGAAATGTCTATCGATGATATTCCTTTTATCACACCAGACGAAGCTTTCGATGACCCTAAGAAAGAATAAATAAATCTATATGAAAAACCAAGTATTAAAAATAATTGATCAAGTTGACGAGCTAATTAAAGATAAAAAAATCTTTGACATATTTCCAAATTCGAGTTTAGAAATAGTAAGACCAGCTTTGATTGAAGCTTTTATGCTTGGTTTTTCTTTAGATGATTTTGCTAAAAAAGATGTTTATATTTTAGATGGTAGTTTAAGTAGAAAATATAACATAGCAGTGTCTATTGATTATTGTAGAAAAGTGGCTTTAGCGTGGGGACTTGTAGAAATTGGTCAACCACTTTACGAATATGATAGTTATAAAAATTTAGAGGCTTGTTCTCTTACAATAAAAAGAAGTGTTGGGGGTGAAATTTTAACAATAAAATCTCGTGTGTTTTTATCTGATTATAATAAGGGAACAGGTCTGTGGGTAAGTAAGCCGTTTGTAATGCTATCAAAAGTTTGTGAAGCATCTGCTTATAGAAAAGCATTCCCAGAACTTTTAAGTAAGATTTATATTGAAGAAGAATTTGAAAAAGAATTAGAAAATATAGATAAGATAAATGAATATAAAAATAAGTTGGAAAAGTCTGGTTCATTGTCTGAATTAAAATATGTTTGGTCAAGAATGCCTAACTTTTTAAAAAACAATGAAGAGTTTATAAGTTTAAAAAATAATTTAAAACAAAAGTATGATTAACAAAGAAAACTACTACGACTTAAATAATAGAGGTTTAAGTCAAAGTAAAATAAAAGATTATATAGTTTGTCCAAATATGTGTTTTCGTAAGAACATATCAGGTGAGTTAGTAAAAGAAGATAAAAAAACTTGGGACATAGGTTCGGCAATAGATAGTATTTTGACCGGTGAAGATAGCATTTCAAATTTCTTAGTGTTAGAACCACCAAAAGATATCTCAGAGGAAAAAAGAAAAACTTATTTTATGACTAATGCTGGTAAAGCTTATAAGCAAGAGTTGATAGATAGTGGTAAAAAAATAATAACAGAAGCTGATTATGAACTTATAATAAATGTAGCAGATGCTGTTGATAAAACCACTGCTTGGAAACAGATAAAAAAAGAGTTTATTTTTCAAGAGATAATATCAGTTGAAAAAGATTTGGGAGACTATTTTGATTGTATGATTGGAAAGCCAGATGCTTATAGAATAAAAGATGGTGTTTGTGATCTATTAGATATAAAAACAACAGTTAGCTTACCAATAAATTTATTAACAGGAAAGGTTAATAAAAGAAAATATATTTATAGTGCCTTAGACTATGGGTATTATATTCAAATGCTTTATTACAGAGATTTATTAAAAGCTAAATATCCAGAGATAGAAAGTTTTAGATTTTTACATTGTGCTGTTGAAAAAAAAGAACCTTTTAATGTCAATCTTTTCATTATACCAAATAATGAAGTTGAAAAGTATGAAGAAATATTGTATTCAACTATTGAGAACATAAAGAATGATAAAGATTTTAAGAAGAGAGATGTTTCTCTTGATAACGCTGAATTGTTAGTGTTTGATGAAAAAGAAGACGATACATTTTAACCCCACCAATTTAGAGTGGGTATAATATAAAATAATATGGAAGAATATAAAACAATAACAATTTCATCACTTCCAATTGGAAAACATAAGGACGATTTGCGTGTTTTTTTTGGTCAATATCCCAAAAGGGATATTCATTTTGAGATAGATAAAAACAATTTAGTTATAAATTTGCGCCAACTTGATTTTCCAGCGTTCAAAAATAGTGTTGAATTAGTTCAATCAAACAACGGGTTTAATAAAATTTTGGATACTGTTGTTGAGAACATTGAGAGTATAAAAAGTTATGGCTTAAAAGGTAAAAAGCGTCTCTATGTCGGATATAACAAAGAAAGAAAGGTAAAAGGCAGAAAAGACAAAGAGAAAGAACGGGGTCTTTATTATTACGCCCAAAATCATAACTTCTCAAAAGATAATAATGTTTTGCCTGAAAAATTTGTCAATAAAATTATTACTGGCGATAGCGCACAAGTATTAAAAAGTTTTCCAGATAACTCGGTCGATCTGATTTTCACTTCACCGCCTTACAATTTTGGACTCGATTATGAAAATCACAAAGACGGAACAAAGTGGGACGGATATTTTGATAAATTGTTTGCCGTTTTTAAGGAATCTATCCGCGTGTTGAAGTACGGCGGAAGGATAATTGTTAATGTCCAGCCTTTGTTTTCGGATTATATTCCTCTACACCATATCGTTTCTAACTTTTTTATGAACGAAAAGTTGATATGGAAGGGTGAGATAGTATGGGATAAACACAATTGGAATTGTAAATATACTGCTTGGGGCTCTTGGAAAAGTCCTAGCAATCCTTATCTAAAATATACTTGGGAGTTTCTTGAGATTTTTTCTAAAGGTGATCTTAAAAAACATGGTGATAGAGAAAATATAGATATTACCGCAGAGGAATTCAAAAAATTAGTAGTGGCGAAGTGGGACATTGCCCCAGAAAGAAAAATGAAAGAATATGGCCACCCCGCTATGTTTCCTGAAAATTTAGCAAGTAGCGTATTAAAATTGTTCAGTTATCGTGGGGATATAATTCTTGACCCATTCAATGGCGCTGGGACAACCACCGCCGTTGCCAAAAAGCTTGGAAGAAAATATGTTGGTATCGATACATCAGCAGAATATAATCAAAAAGCCGAAAAACGACTTTCCGATATTCAGGAAGAATTAAATTTATTTAACAAAAAATAATAAATATTTTAAATCATTGAAAAGTGATATCAAACAATTCATAAAAGACCTAAGACAAAAAGATAGAGATGAGTTGATTAAAAAGTTTGATGGTGTTGAAGAATACCAAAAAACTATTAGAGAATATTATAATTAAATATAAATCATATGAAACAGATGAGTAATTGGTTAAATAAAGATAGCTTTAATGAAAAGGATGAGTATTATACTCCAAAGATATTAGTAGAACCAATTATAAAATATATTAAACCTAATTCAGTTATATGGTGTCCATTTGATACAGAAAGTAGTGAGTTTGTTATTTTATTAAGAGAGGCTGGACATAAAGTTATTTACTCTCATATATGGAATGGTCAAGATTTCTTTGAGTATGAGCCAAATGAACATTATGATTATATAATTAGCAACCCACCATTTACAATAAAGCTAGAAGTATTAGACAGGCTTTATAAACTTAACAAACCTTTTGCAATGATACTTGGTTTACCAATACTTAATTATCAAGAGATTGGACAATTCTTTTTAGACAAAGATTTACAGCTTTTAATAGTTGATAAAAAGGTTAGCTTTGATGGTAATACCGCCAGTTTCAATAATAGTTATTTTTGTAGAAACATATTACCAAGAGATATAATATTTGAACACTTAGAAAATAATAATAGTAAACAATACTTTATTAAATCTAGAATGAATAATCTAGCAAATAATTAAACTATAAATTAAATAAATATATATGAAATTAGAACAACAAGTAGTTAGCTTAGAACTAGCTAAAAAATTAAAAGAGTTAGGATTTAAACAAGAGAGTTTGTTTGTTTGGGTAATTACTATATCTGGATATATAAAATTAGAAAGATTTATTGAGACTGGGAAACAGTTTGAAGATGTATTTGGAACGATAACAGAAATGTATTCAGCTTATACAGTAGCAGAACTTGGAGAGATGTTGCCATTAACAATAAAAATAAATGGAATAATAATAATGTTAAAATGTTCTAAAAGAGATATTGGCTGGTCAATAAGATATGTCCAAGCAAAAAGAGAAGGATTAACAGAAATTAGTGAATTAGCAGATACAGAAGCAGATGCTCGTGCTAAAATGCTTATTTATTTAAAAGAAAATAATTTAATTTAATAATAAGAGATATGACATCAGATAACCTAGTAAGAGATATACATAAAGTTCCATTTTCTAAATCAAAAACAAAAAGACTTTTAGCAGAGTTTTTAGACCAAGAAAGAGTAAGAATCTACGCTTATACCGAAGAAAGATTAATTGGCGTTGATAATGATTTATTAAAAGATTTATCAAATATAATTTTTGATAGACGATAATTAAATAAATATATATGACCATATTTCTAATTATATTCTCAATGGCGTTTTCATTAATAATAACTTCCGTATTATATATGATTGGAATTATACCAAAATATGAGAGTATATCCGACAAAGCCCCTTATATTTGGAAAGAAAGGTATGATAAAGCAGTTAAATTAAAAAGACACAACTCTAATCTTAATAGTGATAATAAACAATATGAACTCAAATAAAATAAATGTGATCATCAGAGATAAGAACTACGAAATAATTTGCGATAGAATTATAAAAGTTGAGGCTGTTAGTAAAATATTAAGAATAGTAAAAAAATATGAAATTAAAAGTAAGTAATGCCATTTTAATAGAGGACATAGATATAAACGAAAGACGACAGCTGACAAAGCATTTTTCAATATTAAACCCTGTCTATGCTGTGATGAAAAGGCAAGGAAATACTAGGGCTTTATACGCAATAAAAGAGTATATCACTTATTATAAAAACTATCTAAACGGATTGATAGTCGGTCGTGGGTCAATAGACTATCTTTTAAAAAACTTTTCAAACTCTATAAACGGAGATATTTTGACAAGCTTTTCAACTAAAACAGTTTCAACTCCTATAAAAAAGAAAGTTGTTTTGAGAGAATATCAAGAGGGAATAATTGAAAAAATATTAGAACATCAACAAGGAATTATAAAACTAAGCACCGGGTATGGCAAGTCAGTAATTTCAATGAAATTGATTGAAGATACACAACTCAAAACTTTAATAGTTGTTCCAAGACTTAATTTATTAAAACAATATCAATCAGATATAAAAGGATTATATGGAGAAAAATGTGGAGTTATAAACGGTAAGACATTTGATATACAAGACATCACAGTAGCTACTATCCAGACATTAAAATTGAGGGATTTAAAAGAAATTAAAAGTGAGTTTGGGATGATAATATATGACGAGTGCCACACTTTTTTAAGCGATAATGGAATAAAAGTTGTTCAATCTTTCAATCCATTAAGATTGTATGGTATGAGTGCCACACCTGATAGAAGTGATGGACAAGGTGAGGCTTTAAAATTCTACTTTGGTGACATAATAGTTGAAGACAGTTTACCACAAGCTAAACCAACAGTAGAAATTCATAAATATGCTGGTAAATATTTTGGTGAAACTTATTCGGCTATAATTGATATTCAAAGTGAAGACGAAAATAGAAATAAATTGATAGCTGATATTATAAATAAGGAAATATTAAATGGTAGAAAGATAATTGTTTTAACTAAAAGAGTTGAGCATTATAACAAGATTTCAGAATTAATAAATTCAGATAAAAAATTTACGATAAGAGCAACATTGCCGTCAAAAGAAGCTAAAGAACAACAAGCACTTTTAGAGAAATTAAGAGAAGGCCATAGCGATTTTGATGTAATACTTGGAACATTCAGTTTACTTTCAACAGGAATAAATATACCAGCGTTAGATACAATAGTTTTTGCCGGTGATATTAAATCAACAGTTTTAACAACGCAGTCAGTCGGTAGAATACTTAGGTTATTTGATAATAAGAAATCTCCTAAGATTATAGATATTGATGACTGCCAAAGTGGAATACTTGCTAACCAAGCAAGACTAAGAAGAAAATTTTATAAAGATAATAATTGGGAAATTTTATGAAAGAAAAACCAAAAGATATAACATTTCATTATACAAATGAACAAATGGTAAAAGACTTAATAGCTATTACCCCATTAACTGGCTCTGTGCTTGATGCTGGTAGTGGTAAAAATAAAGTTTGGTATAAAAACATACCAGATGGATTAGAGAAATACGAATGTGAAATTGAAGATGGTTGTGATTTTATGGAGTGGGATAAAAAGGTTAATTGGATAATTGGAAACCCACCATTTAATATTGGTTGGAAGTTTATAGAAAAGTCTTGTGAGATAGCACAAACAGGTATAGCAGTATTGGGAAATATAAATAATTTTAATCAATTCACACCAAAAAGATTACATAAAATGAAAGAAAAAGGTTTTACACTTAATCACATAAAGATAGTAGCAGATAAAAGATGGTTTGGAAGATATTACTATTTAATATTTACAAAAAATAATAATAATTTATTAAGTTGGGAAAGAAAAACTTACTAATTTTATGACAAACAATCAAGTTTACTATCAACAAGGAGGAGGTGATGAGCAATACACCCCAAAATATGGAGTAGAAGTTTTACTTCCTTATATCCAACACCTAAAAGATAAAATAATTTGGTGTCCCTTCGATAAAGAAGATAGCCAATTTGTCAAAGTTTTAAAAGATAATGGTTTCAAAGTTATTTATTCGCACCTTGAAACAGGTCAAGATTTCTTAACTTATGAGCCAGAGAATTGGGATGTAATGATTAGCAACCCACCATATAAAAATAAAAGAGTTTATTGGGAGAGAGCATTGGATCTAAAAAAACCATTTGCTTTGCTATTACCAATAAATATTTTATCAGATAGCATTATTAATACTACCATGAGAGAGAGAGAGAGAGAGTTTCAGTTATTAATCCCTAGCAGAAGAATGAGATTTTACAATAATTTAACTGGAGAAACTGGCAAACAACCAACATTTAAAGCAGCTTACTTTGGTGTTAATTTCTTTGAAGAGAATATAATATTAGTAGATATGAATATTAAATAAAAAACAAATATGATAACCTTAGAAAAACATTTTCAAACAAAGTTCGGTAATTACATTTTAGAGAATAAAATATTCTGTGTTTATGAATTGAAAATATCAAAAGGCAACACTGTCCAATTCTCTAAATTTCAAGATCAACAACTTCCTTCTCTATGGAAAGCATACAGGCAAGGAATAAATATAAAATTAACAGATGCAAGTGTTGGCTTGAAACCTTTTGACGGAATGTGTTATAATGGAGATGCCTATGTTGGAATAATGTTCAACATCCCAGAAAATCAGAATGAGTTTTACCTAATTCATATTAGAGAGGTGATGAAACTGTATAACGCAGGAAAAAAGTCAATCACCAAAAAAAATTGTCAAGAATTTGGCGTTATGAAGGGTTTTAAATAAATTATGATATAACTATCATAAAATAATTAAGTCGTTAATATGGGGTAATTCTACGCCAAATTCACGATACTACGCCTATGGCTAAGTTAAAAGAGTTAAAAAATGAAGAAATCTCAACAGAAAAAGTTGAAGATGTCAAGTTAGAAAAAGAAACACCGGTTGAAGAAGTAAAAGAAGAAACACGGGTTGAAGAAGTGTTAGTTGAAGACACTACAAAAAAAGACATCGATGATTTGAAAAGAAGAATCGATCTAATCGAAAAAAGAGTATTCTAGTTTGTTAGTCTAAATTAGAATAAAAAAAGAGAGAGCAATTAAGCTCTCTTTTTTTATCTAGTTGTTTTTCTTTCAGTGTCTCTTCCTGATGTTCTACTTTTAGTTCTTTCTGATTCACTTTTTATTTTAACTTCTTTATCTTTGTCTATCGTTGACACATTGAAACCAAGTCCTTCCATCATTATCATATAAGCTAACCAGCCACCACGCCATCCATCTTTGTAATTTTTCATTGCTTGTTGAGCTGTGATTGGAACAGTCAATCCGGTTATAGCATTTTGTGGAGTAACTTTTTCACCACTAAATCTTTCACCTTTTAAAATATCTCTAAGTAATGCTGCTGGTGGAGAAAATTTCCCTTGGACAAAATCACTTAAAACATCCATACCATTTTGTTGCCCGAACTTTCCTGTGTTTAAAGCTATTATATTTCCTTTGGAATCTTTTTTAGAAAGTGTTGCTAGTCTAGCAGCCAATGTTGCTAGTGATGACATACCACCGGTTATATCTAAATAAATTGTTTTATCTTTACTTACTTTAACTGGCAACCTAGCGAATCTTGTACTTCGTGGATCCCACTCAACACTTCCTGGATTTAACATTTCAGCTGTCATAAGAGCCGTGGCCACACTAGCTATAATTTTAGTTAAGTTTTGAGCAGATTTCTTTTCAGCAAAAGACATTGTCTTATATTTTAATGGATACTTAACCATATTCTTAGCACCACCAATTAAAGTGTCCATATTTGACTTTAAAAACTTAACAGAGAAAAACAATAAGTTACTTCCCTTGCTAATACTTTCCAGCTTCCCAATATCTCCACGACCGGTCATTGAATTTACTAAATTTCCTATTCCTTCTAAAACTTCTTTGTCAGACAAATCAGCACCGGCTTCTTTGGCATTCTTTAAATATAAATCTGCTAAGTCAGCTCTCATTCTCAAAGCACCACCATTAAAAGCTGTTTCAGCACCTTTAAAAAATCTGCCAATTCCAGGTATTCTTTCTGGTAGTGAAGATGGAAAAGCTTCTTCAGTGTCTATTCCTATATCTAGTTTCATTCTTTTATATGTTCCATCTAATGCGTTAGGTCTTGAAAAAACATCAGCTTTAATAGGTGTCATTCCATCTATACCTTTTAACTCTTTCCCTATATCTGACCAAGATTTTTTAAAACCATCCACCCACTTGCCAGGGCTTGTATAAAGAACTTTAATTCCCTGTCTTCCGAAAAAACTATTATCTAATGTAGATAAAAATGATTTACTAGCACCGGCCATATCAAATATTGCCTCTTGTGGATTTTTAAGATAATAAGGTAAATTTTTTACTGATTTTTCTAACTTTAATTGACCAACATAATCTTTCAAAATAGTATATTTTAATCCATAGTCAAGTCTGCTTTTAGAACCAACCTTGCTTGTTTCATCTACAAGTTCCCTAGCTTCCTTCACAGCATTAGACATTTCTAATATCTTTTTTGATTCCTCAAAACTAACTCCAACCCCTAACCTTTTTTCAGCTAAATCTTCTAAAAATTTTGATTCTTCACTAGCACTTAAAACCTTGTCCATTCTTTCTATCTTAGACATTAAATCTCTTTTTACCTCTGGTTTTAAGCCACTGACTTGTTTCGCCCAAGTAACTAAACCTCTTTTTTGATTTTTAAGTAAAAGCTTACTTTCGAATAAAGAGTTTACTTCCTTGGCTATATCATCTTTGCCAAAAAATTCTTTAAAAACTTTACGCCTTTCAGAGCTTGTTGAATCTATAAGTTTTTCAACATTAATTTCACCAGAAACTAATGCTCTTTTAAATTCGTCAGCTTTTTCTTTTACTAAACAAAAACCTTTCATATATTATAATTAAATTATTAACACCTTATTTCATCGATAAACTTTTTCCAGTCATCGATTTTAATAGCTTTTTTAGCATAGTTTCTAACCTTATCTCTAATAGCCTTTTTTTCTTTTGCTATAATTTCATCTATTTCTTTAATAATTTTAGTAGGACTTAATTCATCTCTTTCTGCTATCATTCTTAACTCGGAAGCTCCCTGTGATATGTCTGATGATATTTTAGATCTAGAAAGCTCTCTTATTATTTTAGCATCATTTGCCTTCATAGCGTAGTCTTCTGTTGCTTTAAACAAATAAGCAGGACTAATATCACTTGGTATTTCTTTTTCTCCCCTAATCATAGCCCTAACTGAAGAAATATCTTCAGTTATTAATTTGGCAGTTTTTTCTGACTGTGCCTTTACTTTTCTAGATGTATAACCGGCTAATTCTTCAAAGTCTTTTCCGACTGCCTTTTCTATTTCATCAGCTTTTGTTGCTGTGTCAGTTGCTAATTTTGCTGTCTTTTTTTCGCCATCTTCAACAACTTCTTTTCCTAATTGCTCAATACCTTCCTTTTTGGTAGCCAGTTCATCGGCTTTCTTAGATTTATTAAAAATATCAGTTAATGTTTTTTCTATTTCAGCTTCATTTTTTACATTATATTTTTTAGCAAACTCATCTATAACTTCATCTGATTGCTTTGTGTTTTTTATTCCAGAAATATAATCAGATGCTGTTTTATAATCAACAGCTTGTTGTTCTATCGTTTTAACTATTGGTTTAGCAGTATCAGAAACTTTACTTGCTTGAGTAAAATCAAAATATTTTGCCCTACTATCTCTTAAGCTCTCTAAATTTTTTGCTGTTGAATTTTTATTATATTCTTCTAATTTTTTACTATAATCATTATATAGTTTAGACAACTTAACACTATCAACATCAGTAGTCGGTTTCATAGTAAAGCCTTCTCCGGTCAATGTATCAGTTTTCTTTGCCGACTCTGTTGTTTGTGAAAGTAATTTTTTTTCTCCAGATGGCAATTCCAAAACCCTAACTGATTTAATTTCTTTTAATGCTTTTTCAGCAGTTTCTTTTTCTATTTTACCGGCCTTTAATTCTGCCTCTATTAAATCATCAGCCATTTTTACTATTTGCTCTGGCTGTAATTTTGATAATGCTTTTATTGACTGTTTTTGTATTAACTTTTCAAATCCCTCCTTGGTTATTTTTCCTAATCCAGTATCAGCCATAAAAGGATTTTCTAATATTGCCATTAAAGCAAGTGCTGCTGGAATACCGGCTGCTCTAGTTACAGTTCCATAAATATCTTCTTGTTTAGTTAATCTTTGTATATCGTCTTCACCTATTATTAATTTTTCAGCATCAGTTTTTGGTGTATATTTTAAATCACTGTCAGCTCTTTCTAAAGCATAAGAAATAACACCAGTAGCGAGTGAACCAGCAGTATATTTAACTGGTGTTGTTAAAACTTTGGCTGCTGATTCTACAATTTTTTCTTCGTCAGATTTTAATATTGAGTTAGACAACTCTGGGTTTTCTTTTTTAAAATCAAGCCAATCTTTTCTTATTGAGTCTTTTTCTTTCTTAGTAAAATTCTTAGCATATTCTGTTTCTTTTTCACCAACACCGGCCACGGCACTGCTACCAAAAACTTTTTGATATTCACTAAAAAGTCTTTCACCAACTTGTGGTAAAACATTTTTTTTATCTAACAACGGATTTCTTGGTATTTCACTTTCTGGCGTTTTAACATATCCTCTTTCTATTCCTGATTGTTCAAGTCCTTTAAAGGGATTGATTTCAAATGTTTTAAAATCTTCAACAACATTAGAAACTCCAGTTTTTATTGAACCAAAAACATCTCTGGTAGTTTCGCCAGATTTTATATTTTGCCAAGCATTTCTTAACAATGATGTTGAAACACCTTCCTGCGACATTTCGCTTTTAATGGTTTTTCTTCTTTCTTCAACTATCTTATCTATTTCAGCTTGTTTCAATTTATTTTTTTCAGCACCTATATAATTCTGAACATTTTGTAAATTTTGTCCAGTTGGTAGAAATTTGCTTGTATCAATAGCATTTTGCCTCTTTTGTTGGTATTGTTTATAGTCAAATGCCATAATGATTTTATTTAATAATATTTATTGCTTCTTCTGATGGTGTAGTTTTTCCTTTAAACCAATTTCTTATTCTACTCAATGCTCCATCATTACCCTGTTCTTCGTCACCTGGGTAAAATAAATCTTTTCTTAATATTTGATCTAACTCTTCTGGTGGAATATTATAAGCTGAACTTAAATAATTCCACTCTTGACCCCATTTGTTTTTATCTTCAGCTAATATAGCTAATGACCTTTTTAAATCTGCTTCAAATGCTTTTTCAGAATCAGTTAATCCTTCATTAGAGCCACCAGATAATAACTTGCTTGTGCTTACTTTTTTATAATCAATATCAGCTCTCATAGATTCTTTTTGTAATTCGTCCATGGCTAGTTTATTCAATCTATCAGTCAACCCAGCAGAAGCTACATCAACTAGACCTTGTAAATAAGGGCTTTCTAAACTTAATTTAGATAGCATTTTAAGTGTTTCTGGGTCACTTATATTATATAACCCATTTTGAGCATTTTGTAAAACATTTTTAGCTACAGCTTGTTGTTTGCTATCATCAAATGTAGCATAGTTAAATTCTAAATTTTTCAAGAATTGATAAGCACTTTGTTCTCTATCTTTTTCAGATTGATCTCTTTGAGAAAATATTTGAAATAAATTTATTCCCTGTGCTTGTGTTGTTAATTTATTCTGTATGTTTTGAACCTGAGCATCAAAATTCATAGTAGCTTCTTTCATAGCTATATTAGTTAAAGCCTCTTCACTGTCAGATTCTATTTTAGCTTTATTAGCTAAATATTCTGAATATAAAGCTCTTTCAGATGCTTGATCTCTTTCTAATTGACCGGCCTCAGCGTTTGACCAAGATGAATCAGATGGACTAACTCCTAATTTAATTAAACGAGCTTTCAAAGCGTTTCCAATATCTTTATTCTGTTTTTTGACAGTAGCTAAATTAACTGAATACTGCTCATCTAAGGCAGCTAATCTTTGGTCTCTAACTGTTGCTAATCTTGCTTTTTCTTCTTCAAAAGTTGGAGCTGTTATTTTTTCTGGGTCTTGAATTGAAAAGTCCATCCAAGATTTATTTTCAATCATATCAGCCATTCCAGAGGCATCATTAATACCACCGGCTCCAGATGTTTTAGCACCAGTTCCTGATAAATAACCAGCATCTTGTAATTGTTGTTCAGTTGCCTTATCACCGGTTATAGTTGAACCATCAGGTAATTTAACTGTCAATTTAGATAAATCATTTACTGCTGTTGGTGTAGCCCCTGGTGCTTTAAATGTAGCATCGTAATAACCAGTCTGTGATTTACCATAGTCTGATACAGCACTAGCCAATGAATTTGAAGCTGGTGTTGGTAATGTAGCATCTGGTTTTGGTGCTGAACCACCCATTAAAGAATATCCTTGACCAAACAAATCTTTAGCCTGTTGTGAGCCAACATCTACGACAACTTTGTTGCCTGCCTCGTTTATAAGTGTAGCTTTTTCTACTGCCATAAATTTATAATTAAATGTATTTAATAATTATCTTTATTTCTCCCTCAAATATTTGAGAGAGATAAAAGAAAACTATTCTTTATGTTTTTCTAAATATTCAGATGTTGGACTTGCTGGTTCTGTTGCGAAACCGCTATAATCAGCTGGGTCTCCAAAAAATACAACTCTTGAATTTGGGTCATCACTTTCGTGAACTTCTAATTTGTTTACATTCGGGTAGTAAACTTGCCAAGTTGATTTTGGTTTTGTTGTTTCTTCTGTCATAATTTTATTTTTATCCCAATCTTAATTTGTTGGGTTTTCTTATATTAAATCACATTCAAACCAAGATGCAACAGAGGTTCCTCCCGAAACTCTGTAATACCACCCTGGTTTTACTAACATAAATACTGGTATAGTTCCACTGTCAGGATATGAACTTCCTTTTATTCTGGCTGTTGACACAACTGTTGTAGGATTATTTGTTTCTCCTATCTGACCAACTGATGTCACATCAGCACCAACAGTTATACCAAAATAAATACTAGCGATAACTAATTTATTTTTATCGGTTGTATTTTGATAAACAGTATTTAATGATTTGGCTGTAGTATCAATGTCATCGAACACAGTATTAGAAAGATTATTAAATATCTCAACCGGTATTTGTCCATTACTATCAAGTCTTACTAACTTATAATCATCGCCATCACTAGGAATTTCAGTAGCATTAGCACCTAAGTCAAGGTAGCCAGCACCAGAGATGTCTGTTCCTGTTGTTGGTGGTTGTAATTTAAGAACTTGGCTTCCATTATTTTTACCTAATATTGTGCTTGTTATTTCAAAGTGGTCTGTGTCATAAACAACTGTTTCAAGATTTGATGTTGCTGTTCTAATTGCAGTTTGCATCTTTCCTGCTAAATCAACTAAAAACAAATTATTATCTACATCAGACACATAAACCTTTAAATATAAATCTTTATTTGTAAATTGGTTATAATTCCAAAGCCTTCCGTCCATATAACTTCTTGACCCTGATGTTTTTAAATATCTCCAACTTCCGTCTGCACCATAAACAACTACTGCAAATTTTCTTTGAGTTTTTCCAGTGTAAACAGGAGAGCTTAGTGTTATTTCTTTTTCTCCCTCTGCCCCACCATAACTCCCAATTGCCAAAGCATCTGTGCTTTCAAGAGTGTCATTTGCATTTGCCTTACAAATTTTTATGTTTGACCCGTCACTTCCGTGCTGATATAGTTTTATTTTTTTTATAAAAACATTTGCA
>Ga0208939_1001149_pt1 | contig 20327 bp, 14 predicted proteins | sample AD_STIC12_MetaG_FD_184437 | JGI IMG/M metagenome (GOLD analysis project Ga0208939, IMG submission 184437) | Active sludge microbial communities of municipal wastewater-treating anaerobic digesters from USA - AD_STIC12_MetaG (SPAdes) (version 2) | ecosystem: Engineered > Bioreactor > Anaerobic >...
CAGAACAACCCCGTATATTCCTGCGACACAGAGTATTATGCCTGCAGCCTTCCGAGATCGCTCCCACATCGTCGGGGGGGTCTCGGGGTTTCCTTCGCGGTCAAATCCGGCGCGGAACCGGAGGTGGACAGCTCCTACCAGAAGACCGAGAAACGTGAGAGCCAGTGATAGTGCGATGCCGAGGGGACCGCTCAACTCAGGCGAACGAGGCGTCAGGAAAATCCCTCGAAGGAAATAGACTGCCATCGCGAGCATTGCGATTCCGAACACGCTCTTGATTTTCTCGAGCCACGGTCCGGGCTTGGGCATAAGGCTGGATGAAAAGGTTCCGATGACGACGAAGAGTAATCCCATCCCGAGCGCATACACGAATAACGCGACAAATCCGAACGGTGTATTGCCCGTTGTTGCAACGTATGTCAGGACTGCACCGAGAACCGGTCCCGTGCATGGTGCGGCAACAATTCCGGCGACGAGACCCGCTGCGAAAACGCCGGTGAGCCCGCCCGCGCCACCGATCGCAGAGAGCCGCGTCTGCAACGAGACCGGCAGCGCGATCTCAAATGCACCGAACATGGAGAGCGCAAACGCAGCGAACAACAGCGCGACCGCCCCAATCACGACAGGGTTCGCCATCACCGCGCCGAAAACGGCCCCTGTTGCCGCAGCAAGGACACCGAGGAGGCTGTACATGGTTGCCATGCCAAGAACGAACACTGCGGACAACAGGGGACCCCGAAGGCGCGGATTTTTCGCTCCGCCACTTCCCCTCGAGGCAAAGAAACTCACAGTGATAGGGATCAATGGATACACGCACGGCGTGAAACTGGTGAGAACCCCGCCCAGAAAGATCAGTCCGAGCGCGAACAGGAAGCCTCGTTCAGCCAACAAGGAGCCGAGATTGAACCCTTCGTTCCAGGCGGGGCGAGATGCCGAATCGCCGGCCTGCGCAACCGGGGCCGCGTATTTCGCGGGCTTTGGTGACGACGGCACTATTTCCTGAGGCGCCCGACTCGCCGTTCCCGCTCGCGGGACCACTGTAATTGCTGTCGCAAGTACCTGTCGCGACGGGAAAAAGCACATTTCTTCGGAACATCCCTGCGTACGCACCTCAACAGGGATGGTCAGCCTTCCGGGATTCGCGGTCTGAGTCAGGAACAGCGGGGTACGAAACTCAAAACGCCCTTTCAATTTGGGAACTGGTTTCCCTTCGAAGCGGTCGAACGCAGTGTAAGGCGATGGCGCCAGCGTTCGGCCCACTCTGAATCCAAGTTCCGGTGGAACCCGGACGTCGGTACGTTCGGCATACACGAAGTGTCTGTCATCGATATCCAGTCTGGCGGACACCCAGACCGTATCTCCCGGGCTTGCCGTGGCGGGAGATACGGTGACGGTCCACCGAAAAGGCTGGGCAGGGGAATCCTCCGCGATCAATTGTCCGCGGGAGAGGTTGACTCCGAACAAAACGGCAAAAGCAGCGGCAAGACAGACACCCGGCTTCACGACGGCCACTTAGCTCCCCTTGGTTACAGCTTCAACCCGTTTCTCGTTTTGCTCCCTCTCCGCGGGCTATGCTCAGAGCTTCGTTGTACGCTTCCGCCAGACTTGAGATGAAATCGTATGAACCGATCACCACGCGTTTCCCCAGACGGCGCTCGAGCTCATCCACGTGCATGTCGTCAAGGAAGAGGTTGTCCCGGTTCAAGACATTCGGCGGCAGCAGCACGACCTGGCCACGCATTCCGTCTTCGTGGAGGGTTTGTTCGATATCCCGGCCCACAAGAAGGCCGCTCACGGTGATGCTTTTGCCGAACCACCTGTTCTCCACGACGTGGGGGAACAATGAGATGTCCGGAATTCGTTTTCTGATTCGGGCAATACAACGGGTGATCAGGGGCCGCGCGAGAACGGACGTTACCAAGTCAACTCCAACATGCCGCCCGGCATCGGGGAAGTGTTTCTCCAGCCCACGCAACCTTTTTCTGAATTCATCGAGGAATTGCCGCGCCATGCCTATCCCGTTGCCGATTTGCGGGTAGCCGCAGTAGAACGGCGCGGAGGGAAATGATCTTTCGGCGATCACATAGAACTCGTCAGATGCAAACACAAAACGGGTGCCGAACTGTTTGATGAACGTCGCCTGTCTCGCTTTCAACCACGCCAGCAGAGCCTTCGCGCCCGCCGGCGTGAAGGCGGCCAAAGGATGCAGACCTTCGCGGTGCCGGGTGAGGCCGACCGGAACGATGCCTACGGAACGTACCCACGGAAAGAGCCCCGCGAGGTCATGCACTGTTTGTTCGAGGTGAACACCGTCGTTGAACCCGGGGACAAGAACGATTTGCGCATGCATTTCGATGCCATTCTGCCCGAGTCGGCGCAGGATCGGAACGATGTCGGGCGCCCTTGAATTTCCGAGCAGGCGGCGCCGCAAAGTCACATCCGTCGCGTGCACCGACACGTAGAGAGGCGAAAGACGCTGCTCTATGATGCGTTCGAGGTCAGATGAGGGTGTGTTCGTGAGCGTGACGAAATTCCCGTAGAGGAACGAAAGCCGGAAATCCTCGTCTTTGAACCTCAATGCTCGCCTTACTCCGGGGGGATTCTGATCCACGAAGCAGAAGACACACTTGTTGTTGCATCTGCGGAACTTCGGTTCACGCAGGCGGACGCCCATTTCGTCGTCGCAATCCTTTTCCACGACCACAGAAAGACGCTTTTGCGCGCGCGAGATCTCGATGCTCAGTTTCTCCTCCGCGATCAGGTAGCGCCATTCCAAGGGGTCGCGAACCGCGTGACCGTTCACTGCGACGACGGTATCGCCTTCGCGCAGTCCCACCAGAAACCCGGTACCACTCCGGTCGACGTGTTGGATCTGCGTCGTCATCGGGGTCTTCGATGGTTTGCCGTTGGTATTGCTACGAGCGCGGCCTGCGCCTCCGCATGGAGGGAATCGCCCTCCGGCGTCATCGCGAGCACACCGCGCCAGTGATCACCGGCCCTGGACGAGTCTCCCTGCATCTGATACGCGCGGGCCAACAGCGCCCTCGTGAGGGGCGAATATGGATCCATTTCGTATGCCAATTCGAGATGTCTGAGCGCTTCACCGGGTCTTGCACGTGCCAGCAGAATCCGTCCCAACGCGCTTCGTGCCGTGGCATTCCGGGGATCAACACGTACCAGTCGGGCAAATGCGTGTTCCGCTTCGTCCAGATTGCCGATGGATTCTTCCAGTTCGCCGAGAACCCCGATCACGTCTGGATCGGGCGGGTCCATCGCAGCCACGCGCCGAAACGACCGGATGGCCTCTGGAATTTTGTTGCGACGCATGAGGAACTCCCCTGCCGCTGTTTGCACGTCGCGTGACCCGGGCGCAGCTTCGGCGAGGGCGATCAGCCGACTTTCCACGCTATCGAGAACACGCGAAACAGCCTCCGAGTTCGATCCCGCAGTCCGGGCTTCCTGGGCTACCCATCGCGCGCGGGCTTCGTCCAGTTGAATCAACCCGAGTAACGCTGTGGGGTCCGAGGGATCGTCTGCAAGGGCCTTCTGAAACCATTCGTTCGCAAGATCCAGCCTTCCCGCGCGCAGATATGCTCTGCCCAGCCTCACCTTCTGGGGAACAGCCTCCTCCCCTGGCACCTGTCGAGACTGCACAGTGTTGGCGGAAGCCTTTGGCGGGATTTTCGTCGTGAACTCATACAGCACGGCGGGTGCAGCACCCGAAACCGCAGCGATCGGTTTTAGAAACGGAGGGGCGTTCCGTGGGTCGAGCAACGGAGTGAGTGGTGGACGAAGGGCAGCCTCGATGGCGCTTACAAACAGGTATTGAGCGTGGTGCTGCAGGGCAATCGCCGGCAGCTCTTCAATGCGATCCATGAACGGAATGCGGACGAATTCCGTGCCGGTGAAATACGCGATATGTGGCTTCCTTGCGAGTACCGCGGAGCCTTCGGGAAGAGAACGCCCGACGGCTCTGGCAATTGCGGCTACCTCTGAAGGCTGAGTATCAATCAACTTCGCCACCTCCTCCTTTGCGGTCGCTATCCCGCCCCATAGGAGAAGTGCCCCGCAAATCGCGGGGACCGCGGCAAGTCCAACGGATCTGGAGCTCACCCTGAACCCGCCTGTCACCGCTGCCGCCGCCAGAACAGCATAGATCGGCACCATGGGGAGACTGAACCGTTCGCCGTAGAACACAGGAACCAACACGCCGTACGCCCCGACCCCCAGTACGATCGCAGGCCATGCGTGCTCTCGCTTCATCATCACCAGGTGGACGAGGCCGTAGACTATCATCACCAGCCAACCAACCGCCAGTGGCATAACCCAGGGCGCTGTTCCCGAAACAAGGACGCGACGCATATCCCACCAGAGGTGCTCGACGCTGTTGCGCGCCAGCATTGCGACAAATCTCCCGAGGTTACCACGCACTACTTCCCCAAAGGATGTGAACGCAGGGTTGAAATACTCCCAGAACTGGTCCCACGACACGGTATCTCGTCCGAACATTTCATACGCGATGTTCAGGTGATTCGCGTTGAAAAAGAACCCGAGGCCCTGGTTCCACGTGTAGATTGACCAAGGTGCGAACACCACCAGAACCCCGCAGACAAACGCTGCGGTCCTGAGAAGACGCTGCCTTCTGCCCAGTGTGTCACGGTCCGCCAGCGCCATTATTACGATTCCAGCCAGCGTCAGAAACACACCGTTGTACCGCGTGAGATAGGCGAATCCGGCGAGCAAACCTGCCGCAACAGACCGTTGCCACCCCCCTCGGTCGAGAATCAGGGTTGCCGCAGCAAGCGCGACCGCGAGGAAGAACATGTCCGTGCCGACCTGTATCGTGAAGAGAATGAACTGAGCATTCGTGGCGACAAGCAGCATGGCTACCCACGCCGTGCCAGTTCCCAGGGAGCGTTGCACAAGGCGGAACAACAGCCAGAGGACGATCGCGGACGACGCCAGAGCTACGATTTTTGCGGAGAGGAAAAGGTCCCGCGCGACGAAGCTCACGAAAGCTACTGCAATATGATATCCTGGACCTTTGAACCCATCGAGCGGAGTGAATTCGCCATGCAACATCTTCCTGACTTCGGGGAGAAAACTCCCGAACGCGTCGGTTTCGACTCCGTATCCCCCTACCGTCCAGAAACCAAAGCTGAAAACGCTCCACACGATGACATACGCTACAATAATGCCGATCGGAACGAATGGAGAGCGTAACCACGCAAGTCGCTGTTGTGCAATGTTATAGGGCGCAGGTTTGTTTTTCGCCACGGAGGAAGATGGAGGTGAAGATTTCGTTTTGTGGTGTCTGGAAGGCGGTACGCGACTCGCCACGGTTACCTCCCCTCGATGGGTAGCGCAACAGATTCTGGCAAACGTGCTTGTTCGAACGGTTCAAAATACGGTACGACGGCGGACGGTGTTCGCCAAGCACAGGAGCCGCAGACTTCTTCACGAGCAGGGGGACAAAATCGCGCGTTGGGGAATCAACCGCGCCTGGTCCGCGTACACGTCGAACCGCGCCAAACAGCAGCAGGGCTGTGCCGAAACAGGACACCGAATCTGAGGGCCGGCTGAACATGGCTGAAAAATTGCGTCTCTTACGCCGTTTCGAACCTTCTTCAGGGGTTTCTGTCCGGCATACGATTTGCGATATTGTACAATCTACCCATGCGCTTTTCACGTCCCGACGTGATCCGTCGGGCACACACTGCATCAACCGCATCACACGTTGATGCCTTTCTCCGCAGGAGGAATCCTCCATGTCATACCAGTTGCCGGCGATAGATCGGCTCGGTTTCTGTAACGTGTTTCTTTCCGCCATCGGTGGTGACGGCGCGAACATGTCCGCGAAGTTGCTGTTCAAAATCGCCGTGACGGAGCTGGACCTGGATGGGGCGTACGACGCGAAATACGGGAGCGAGAAAAAAGGCACTGCAACCGATGTATCGCTCCGCCTTTGCTACAAAGGCACAGCCGTCCGGACGTCGGGTCCCACCACCACGCCGCACATCCTTGCGATTTTCCGCCCGGGATTGATCGAAACACTTCAGCTGAACCGCGGGCTGCAGGCCAACGCGACGGTCATCGTAAACACCACGCAGACACCGGATGAGATCCGGGATCGCCTCAAGATGCATTCGGGCAGAATCGTCTGCGTCGACGCGGAGACAATTGCGGAAGAAACCGGCTCGCGGCTCAACATGCCGATGATGGCGCTGGTTTGCCGCGCGCTCCGCTTTCCGCAGGAGCAAGTTGAGGCCGTTATCGCCAAAACATGGCCCTATGCGAAGGATGCCAATCTCGGGGCGTTCAAAGCGGCGTACGACGGCGTTAACGAAAAAGAGTTCGCTCCCCGGGCCGATTATCCGCTCCTTCCGCCAGCCCTGGTTGCGCGAGGCCAGATCGGGTACCTCAACATGCTGAATGGCGGCGCTATTGACGCGATGACCCATTCCACAGTCAACCGGAACAACCAGGTTGCCGGGTACGGGTTTGTTCCGACATTCGACCCTTCGGCGTGTACTGGTTGCGCCGTGTGCATGACTGTCTGCTCTGACCCGGGTGGGATCGTCTGGAAAGACGGCAAGGTAATCGGCCTCGATTACGCATTCTGCAAGGGGTGCATGAGGTGTGTTGAGGTATGTCCACAGACCAAGAAGGGCAAGGCCCTTAATCGTCCAGAGATTGCTCAAGTAGCCTGAACGTTTTTTCCGGCTCGGACAGGCTTGATCCCTGCTCCGACCTGCAATAAGGGAGTGGCACACGATGGTACCCCAGAAATCGCTTATCGCGAATGGCAACGACGCTGTTGCCCAAGCGATTGTAGACATTGGCTATGACGGTGAGGGCTACTACCCGATCACACCTTCATCTGACGCAGGTGAACGCGTCAGCGAGGCACTTGCCGCGGGCAAAACGGATATCAATTTCGTTATAGGAACGTCAGAACTGGCAGTTGCCGGCATCATCACAGGAATGGCGGTTGCGGGCGGCAGAGCTGTTGACGTTACCTCGGCGAACGGTCTTCTCCTCAAAATGGAGGAGCTTCCCTGCATCAGCGGACTGGGCCTGCCGTTGGTCATGAACATCGCAACCAGGGACGTCAGTGGTCCTCTGAACATCAAGAACGGACACAGCGACCTCGCGGCGGTTCTGGGCGTTGGCTGGCTGATTTTCCTCGCGCCGACCGTTCAGGCTACGTATGACCTGAACCTGATTGCGCTGAAGGCTGCTGAGGCAGTCTCTTTGCCGGCATTCGTGGCGTACGACGGCTTCCACACGAGCCACGGTGTTCGGCGAATCAACGTTTTTGCGAATCAGGAGGATGCCCGGGCGTTCGTTGGGAAGAAACCCGAAATGCTGAATTTGCTGGATGTACACCATCCGCACACCTTCGGGCCATACATGAACGACGACCTGATCAATACGAAGGTCCAGCTTGACGCGAAGATGAGGAAAGCGTATGAGCTTCTGCCCGGCATCTTCAAGGAATTCGAGGAGCTCACAGGGCGGCACTACAGCTTCGTGGAAAGCTACGGTTCGGAAAACCCGGACGCGGTGCTTGTGGCCCTGAACAGCGCGGGTGAGGCAGCCAAAGTGGCCGTTGACGACATGATTGCGGACGGCAAGAAGGTCAGGGTGGTCATCCCGACCGTACTGCGGCCCTATCCCAACGACGAATTCGTGGATGCCGTCAAAGGTGCGAAGACGATTGTCGTGGCCGAACGCGTTTCGCAGTATGGCGCAGGCAATTATCTGGCGAATGAGCTGGGCGCTTCCCTGCAGAGAATCGGCTCCAAAAGCACAATTCTGAGCCGGGTGTACGGCATTGGAGGTCTTAATTACCTTCCCGAAGACGGCGTACACATGCTCACTACGGCGCTCGCTTACCCGAACGTTTCGGAAGAAGAGAAGAAAATTCACGCGTACCATGGCGCGTGGCCGGGCGATCCCAGTTACAAACCGCTCCCCACTATTCAGCCTCTCACCGAAGAGGAGACGACGCTGAACGCGGGTGAGGAACGCGTGAACCTCCGCAAACTGGCTGAGATGCCGACGCGGATCGAGAAACACTCGGCGTGTCCGGGATGCGGGATTTTCACAAATCTGAACCTGTTTCTCCGCGGAATAGACGGGCACGTGGTCCTTTTGTTCAACACCGGTTGCGGGATGGTGGTTACAACAGGATATCCGCTTACGAGCTTCAAGGTTCCGTATTTCCACAACCTGTTCCACAACGGATCGTCTACGGCCACCGGTGTGGTGGAGATGTACCACCGCTTCAAGAAGCAGGGCAAGATCAAGGATGACATCACGTTCATCGTTGTGTCCGGCGATGGTGGCGATGACATCGGGATGGATCAGGTGATCGGTTCAGCGCTTCGTAACGACCCGTTCATCATGCTGGAGTACGACAACAAAGGCTACATGAACACCGGCGGGCAGCTCTGCTACACCGGGTTCAAAGGCCAGCGCAACTCCAACGCCCCGATTGGGCCCGCCCTTCGCGGTAAGAAGACGCATCACAAAGACGTGATCGAAATACTCCGCGGAACGGAATGCTCTTACCTTTTCCAGGCGGCTGAGTCGAACGCCCGCGACATGATTGCCAAAGCCCGGAAGGCGCAGGCGACGGTGCGTGCCGGCGGTTTCGCGTTTGGCAAGGTGTTCAGCGTCTGCCCGCTGAACTGGGGAGCGGATGAGGCGAAGGGGAATGAGATTGTCGAGAAAGTGGTGGATGCGTGCATGCATCCGCTGTACGAGATCGAGCACGGCGTGACACGACTGAGTTACGACCCGGAAGAGCGCGGTAAGAAGATCCCCGTCAGCGACGCGTTCCGCGTCATGGGACGCGCATTCGGGCACCTGCTCAAGCCGGACAACGCCGATCTGCTGCAGGAGGTTCAGGACGAAGTGGATCGTCGCTGGGAACGCCTCAAGGCGATGAGCGCGGCAGAGATTCTCTAAGCACGGCTATCCTGTCTGCGGAAGGCCTCGGGGTTCAGCGATTCCCCGGGGCCTTACTCATTTCTGCCAGTTTGCACCGCGCGACGACGTAATCGCCTCGCGTCCGAGTGCAGACGCCAGGCGCGGGATCAATCAACGAAGCCAGAACGGGGTCTTGCGTTGGGCTCGCGCGCCTTTGAGGTAACACTCAGGGTTTCGCTGAGGGGCAGAGATCGGCGAGCAGGCACTCGCCGCACTTCGGCTTGCGCGCGTTGCAGACGGCGCGGCCGTGGTCAATGAGCTGGTGGGCGAGCAGGGTCCAGCTTTCGCGAGGAAAAAGGCGCATCAAATCCTGCTCGATCTTCAAGGGATCTTCCGAGAAGCTCAGGCCGAGGCGTCGCGACAGCCGCATAACATGGGTGTCCACCACCACTCCTTCATTCATCCCGAACGCATTGCCCAGCACGCAGTTGGCTGTTTTGCGGCCTACGCCGTCCAGTTGCACCAGGTCATCCATGTTCCGAGGGACTTCGCCACCAAAGCGCTCCGAGATGGTCTTGCAGCAATTCTTGATGTTCTTTGCCTTGTTGCGGAAGAAGCCGGTTGGTCGGATCGCTTCCTCCAGTTCCTCGATTGATGCTTCAGCGAAATCGCGTGCGGTACGGTACTTCTGGAACAGGTTTTTCGTCACTTCGTTCACGCGGACGTCAGTGCACTGCGCCGAAAGTATGGTTGAGACGAGAAGCTGAACCGGAGTTCTGTACTCGAGGGCGGTGGTAGAACGGGGATATTCCGCGTTGATGCGGCGGTGAATTTCCGCGACGCGTTCTTTCTCGGCGCGCGCGCTCCTTTTTCCGGTGGCCATGGCTCCCCTCATCCTTCTTCCACCTGATTCTTGTGCCGATACAAAGCTTCTGGACCCAAGTGCTTCTCAGATGCCAACCAGCCAACTGAAAAGCCAGTTCATGAGCGAGATTACAACACTCCCTTTCAGCGCCGCGACAAAACCGTCCACCACGAGCATCGGGACGAAAACCGGGGTCATCCAAAGAATGAGCGCGTTGATCACGAAGTAGAAAAGCCCCATGGTGAGAATCAGCACAGGAAGGGAAAAAAACATGAGTATCGGCTTCACAACGGCGTTCAACAGGCCAAAGACGGCACCCACAAGAAGCAGGTGCCACCACGCCCATGGCTCAACCAGGGTTACGCCGTCCACCACACGGGCAGCGATGTAGATGGAAAGACACGTAAGTAAAAGTCTGAGTATCAGATAGCGCATGGATATCCCCGATCTGAAATACCGGTGGCCCGGTTCCCTCTCTTCGGATTGTCTGCCGGTTTCAGAGTGATTGCCAAATCGTCGCCTGTCAAAAGCCGGTTTCTGCAAACGCTGTTACCCTTTCTCGCGCCCAACGCGGTCCCCTGCGGGTGCGGAGAGTGGCTACGCCACACGGTCGGGGAAGAGTGTTCTGATGTTGGCGACGGCACGCTCCGCCACCGTTTCAAGGCAGCCAGGGGCAAGTTTCGCCCAGTACGTGACTTCGTTGTTCGCTTCGTGACCCCCGCGCGTGTAAGCTTCCCGCGTGGGCAGGTACCCAACGTAGTGGGAAGCCATGTGTGTGGGAAACGTGAACGGGGCGGGCGAAGAGGTTTTGATCGCCAACTGACCTTCAACAAACGGTTCGCCCGGCAATCCCACGATAGCAAGGTCCCCTACGCGGAACACCTGAATCTCGTAACGCATATTTGTTTCACGCTGTTTGATGATCTCCACGCTGCGGGTGGACGCGGCAGTGAACCAGACAGGATCCACTTCTCCGTTGGCATTGCGCGGCGGCTCCGGATTCCCGTCGAGTATCTCGGCGACCCTGCGGCGACGTTCCTCAGGAACTTCACGGAACGGGAGGCCGACGCAATCCGAGCAACTCGTCACCTGCGCACTTTCGGCAAACTGCATCGTGTGTACGAGCTTCTCGCTTACTTCCGCAAGGGTATTGCCCATGCGACGATGGTCTGGACGCGCGTCCGGTTCAAACGGGTTCCACGGATTGATGTTGCCACAACAGCCATTGAGAACCAGTGGAACGACGTGCGAACCATACGCACGCTTCATTCCTTCCGCCCACGCTCCCGGCCAATCGGAGGAAACCGTCCGATACGTTCCTCTGGAGCCGAACACGTTCACCGGATGGCACGTATGGTGCAGAAGCAACGCGATCGGGCGCATATCCAAACCCTGGAAACACGCAACGCCGACTTCGGGATCCATCGGACCTTCGATGTAACAGAGCTCTGTGATCCCGAAGGGCTGGTTTTCGCGCCCGGCGGGCTTCGGCATCATTATGCGGCCGTCGCGCGTCACGCCCCGGCGATTGAAAGAAAACTCAGCATTCAGGGCACGAGCCAGGCCGACCCTTGCGGGCTGAAGCCGGTCGTGTGCTTCGATGGCCGCGTGAACAGCTTTCTTCGAAGCGAACTCGCTGTAGAGAGTCTCAGAACCCCAGAGGTACTCGGTTTCGGCGGTAGTTTCCAGCGGGAACTCCGGGTCCAGCATGAAACGCCCGACACTGGGCGCAGAATGAGTCTGTTCCGCGAATACCATGATCGCTTCAAAAGGTATCCCGGTGGCAGCGCTCACATCATTGCGAATCCGGGCAGAGTACTCACCCGTAATGATCGTAACGTCGAGGGAGATCACGCAGACTCGCGCATGCCCGTCGTCGAACACAATTGCCCGTGCGTACGTCCTGTCCAGCACCGACTGAGCCGGCCTGCGATCGCCGCACGCGCTCCCCGAGAGATATGTTCCGCACGGCGGGGTAATGTCCTGCTCGGACGCGCCCACCCGGAAGGCGGTACGAGAGGTCTGCGTAACATCAGCAGTCATGCCGTCTGCTCCCACGGTTTCATAATTCCTCGCCGGTAGTCGTCATGACGAGGCCTCCATGTTTGACACCGCGCGACCCTATGAGGAGCCCCGCAAGCTCCTTCACGTCGTGCGCGGACCCCCGGGTAACAATCACTTCGAGGCAGTTGTCGTGGTTCAGGTGGACGTGAAGGCTGGAAATGATTCGATCGGTGCGCTGGTGCTGCGCCTCAGTCAGACGTTCCGCGAGATCGCGCACATGGTGGTCGTACACAAGGGTTATGGTGGCGACGACTTCCTCGCCCGCCGCCCACTGCTCGGCCACGAGGCGGTCTCGAATCAGGTCTCGCAGAGCCTCCGAGCGGTTCGCGTAACCGGATTCCCTGATGAGCCTGTCGAAACGCCTGAGGAGGTCCTCTCCCACCGCGACGCTGAAACGCGCAAGTCCTCCCATGCGTGCTCCTGATTCAGCGAACGAGTATGTCGGCGCGGCGGAGCGATCCCCATAACCCCGCAGGCACCTCTACCGAAGGCCAATCCCTGACCATAGAAAGGATTTCCGGCCCGTCGGGAGTCGCTATCATCGTGTCTTCCGACTTTGTTCCGGTGATGGAGGGATTCCACGCGAACGCCTGCCAGGCCTGGACGCGCTCCTTGCAATGGAGAGAGCCCTTGAAATCGCGGCTTGCGTAGCCCGTTCCGCCACCCTGATGATGCAACATCCACTCGTCTTTGAACCCTGTTTCCTCGTAGACGTCGAGCCCCTTCTGGAAAATCTCGTCGACGTCGGCGCCAATCAGGGTAGCACCGATGTAGGCCGCGTCTACGCGCATCACCGCGTTGTGCTTCCTCTTGAGTTCCGCCGGTAGTTTCCCGAAATGGACAAGTCTCGTTGTTGAGAGTATGAGACCGTGCCTCCGACCGCACATGACGACCATCACATACTTGGCAACCTTGTTCGCCGTGGGTATCGGGTGGCGATATTTCGAGATCCGTTCATCTGCCGCCACAAGCACCACCGCAGGGACTATCTCACGCTCCCACAGCCGTTTGGAAAGGGCGGCCGCAACCTCCCACTCTGTCTGGCCCGGTTCAACGGCAAGGCAGAGATCACTCATCACCTCGGCGCAGTCCTTACCGAGAGCGCGGTAGCGCTCAACTTCCAAGGGGGTGAGGCTGTAGCGAAGGTGGTTCAATTCCCCCGCGAACTGCCCCGTGTCCGTCGTGTATCGTTGGCCGGCAAGCACCCGCTCAACGAGGCGGGTGGCATCGGTTTCAGGGCTATCCCATTGGTAGACGAGCGGCTGTATGCCGAGTTCGCTCAACCCCTCTTCATCCATGATCCTGGGCGCTTCTATGTTATTCGCGACGAGGTAATCCTGGTCTGGAGTTGCCAGCAGGTGAGCAGCGCCCGCTTCAGTGGTCAAACCCACATGGTTCTGCCCGCCGCTTGTGTACCAACTGAAAGACTTCTGCTGCGTAAACAAGACCCCGCCGAGATCGTGGCTGCGGAGAAAGTCCCTCACGCGCACTCGTTTCAGCGCAATGTCGTCCGCTCGCGTCATTGTCGTGTCGTCCTTGTGCAAAGGGAGCAACGATCAAAAACCCTGTCAAAATATCGCACAAGCAGTGCACTAATACCATGCTCTCAACTGCTCCCCTGGTTCGACAGGGGTACGCCGATGCGCGCGGCGGTCCAAGCCTTCTCCGACCTGATTCCGCGGAATCATTTCACGTGAGAGTACGAGGAAGCGCGGAATGACCGCATTCCAGCAAAGGGGATTTGGCCCAAAAAGGTTTCAAAGACTGGAGAGAAGCCCGTCTGGCAGGCGGGCACCGCAAATCTGGGGGATCCCGGATCTGTTGGAGGTGAAGATCACCCAGCGGTTGTCGGCGGTGAAGTACGGGTGGGTATGAGACCATTGTCTGCCGTCGTGAACGGTTCGGCTCAAACAGAGCCTTTTGCACGAAACTGCTCCGAAGGAGCCGACGTAAATCGGAATGCCCTCTTCATATGGAGCGTCCGCCAGCCAGAATCTGCCGCAACGAGATGTCGCCACGTGTCCGAACACGTGTTCCCCTTGATATACCGCAGTGGGTTCCTCGTCGGAGAGCGAGACGCTCCAGATGCTTGTCATTGAAGCCGAATCATAGGCTGTCGAAAGGAACACGCGGTCAGTGGTGCCGATCCAGGTCTCATGCCCCGTACATCTCGGCGTGTAACGATCCCGGCCTCGCCATTTCCCCAACGGGACACGCGGCCGGGAATCCACCGGCAACCATTCGAGTCCGCTCCCGTCCGGATGTATGAGGCCCAGATTCACCACGGCAACGTCCGCGCTGTTTGCCTGAACAAGGATCAGGTTCCGACCGTCGCGCGAAAACTGCTCATGTTTGAAACGGTGGGTGGTGCTCTCAGCGAGAACGGAGTTTGCTCCGCCAGCGAGGTCAAACAGCAGGAGTCGCGACGATGCCGGATTCGGGTAGAAGTTGACTGCGTAGTACCGCAAATCCCGCGAAACGGTTCCGTACCTCAATTGGCCAGTAGTACCGGAGGGGAGAACGATCACGTCTTCTGTGTGCAACGTAAGGTAATGACACCGTCGCAGAACCAGTTCCTTCCCCACAAACTCCTGAAAGTACAGATGCTCGCCCCACGCGTGGAACGCCGGAAAACGCGGCATCGAGTTCAAAACAGGGTGTATGGAGCCGTCCGTAAGATCAAGAATCGAGAGGCCGCCATCCGTTCGCTCATGCGGGTAGTGCCGGACCGCGATACGAGTTCCGCAGGGAGAGGAATAGGGTTGTTCTCCGTAGATGTTGTCCGCAGGGCGGGAACCGTCCGTGAGCTGGTAGATCTCCGCACCGGACGCGGTGTCACATTCCACGAAGAGCATTGGCAAGTCCTTTCATACTCCGCCGCGTCCGGAGAGATGGGTACGAGAACTCAGGAATCAAGAAGAAGATTCAATTCCATGTCCTGACTGAAGATACCCGGAGGTCCTTCGAACCCGCCCACCCTCCGGAAACCTTGTTTTTCATAAAAATGGATGCCGCGTGTGTTCAGGACCTGAACGCCACCCATCAAGACCATCTTCCGCCTTCCAAGCCTCCGCGCCACGTGGATGACGTGCCTGAAAAGCGGGGTGCCCAGCCCCTGATTCTGGAACTGCTCGCGGACTGACGGGGCGAATGTGCAGTCTTGGGCCGGGTCCAGCAGGATTCCCACATCAGAATACCGTCTTCCGTCCGATTCACTGGTTCCGAGGACGAGGATGAAATACGCGATTATCTGCTCCCTGCCATCAACACGTGTCAAGGCAACGAAACGGATAGTGTCGTCGTAATTGATGGATCTGCAAAGCTGATCTGCGGTTGCCTGATCGAATGCATGAGGTCCGTAAAAACGAGTGGTCTCGCGGGTCAGGCTGGTGAAGTATTCGCCAAGCAGGGCCGCATCTTCGGCGCGCAGCGGTCGGAAAAGAACATGTTCCCCGGAAGGCAGACGGAGCTCCATCGCCGCACACATTGGGTTTGCAGTGATTTCGGCGGTACGTAGAGGTTGCACAGGCATGGGTTTCGCGGATCACCTTTCATGAAGGGTTCTGAGGACGGTGTTGAAGCCACAGTGAATGGATCGTTTCCAATGTAGCCAGCCTCCGGTAGACAGCGCAATGAGGCAGAAGGGGGAGTGAAGGGGCTTCGGAACCTTTGCCGCGGGCCACTTGGTGGCCCCGCAATGCTGGCGGTACTTTTCAGGATACCCGTGTTTCGGCTTATCTGCGCGTGTCGTGCGACAGTTGACGGGAGACGTTCCCTGAATGGAGTGGAAAGCCCATGGCATCGACGATTCGGATCGCGATGATCCAACGAGCATTTGTTCCGTTTGAGCGCGAAGCAAACATCGCAATCGCGGAACGTGCGATTCGTGCGGCGGCGCGAGATGGAGCCCACCTGGTTGCGTTGCCGGAGATGTTTCTCACCGGATACCCTCACGCGCCAGCAAAGGATTCTGCGGATTGGCCGCAGTTCGTTGAGCGCCTTTACCACACGGCGGAAACAGCAGATGGAACCAGCGCGCGGAAACTGGGAGAAATCGCGAAAGATGTCGGCGTCGTTCTCATAGCGGGCATCTGCGAAATCCACGACGGGAGGCTGTTCAACAGCGCGTTCGTCTGCGATTCAAAGGGAGAGCACATCGGAACTTACCGTAAGGTGCATACGTGCAGGTTCACCGCGTTGGAGGACCTGTGCGAAGACGGGGATGACTGGCACGTCTGGCCGCTTACGGTCGGGGACCAACCGGTTCGCGTCGGGGTGATGATTTGTTATGACCGGGAACACCCGGAGAGCGCTCGTGTTCTTATGCTGAAGGGTGCCGACCTCATCATCGTTCCGAACGCCTGCGGGATAGACGAAAGGCGGCTGATTCAGCTCCGCACGAGAGCGTACGAGAATGTCGTTTACATTGGAATGGCCAACCACAGCACGCCCCACAATGGACAAAGTGTTATAACGAATTACTGGGGAGATATCCTCGCTCAAGCAGGCGAAGGTGACGAAACCATCTCCGCCGACCTCGATCTTGAAGCGCTCCGAGACGAGCGTACGCACACCATATGGGGCAACAATTTCCGACGTCCGTGGAAATACGGGCTGATCGCGAAGAGTTGATGCAACACGTGCCCCAGGGCGCGGCAACCGCTCCCGCTCCCACACTCCAGACTGGAACGACGATTTGAAGAACATCGTATCCCGAGCACATGGCGTGGCAGCCAACAGCCTCCGACGCTGGAACGCGCAGTCGGTGGATTTCCGCTGGTTCATTCTGGCGCTTTGTGTGGCGACGGTCGGCGGAGCGATGGTCGACCCCGCCTTCAACAACTACCTGCGCGACACGTTCCACCTCGCCGCGGACAAACGCGGCCAGCTGGAGTTACCGCGCGAACTCCCGGGGTTCCTGGTAACGGTTACTTCCGGTTTGCTCTTCTTCCTTCCGGAAGTCAGAACGGCGGCGGTTGCCACCGCCGCGACCGCCGTTGGAATCGGGGGACTCGCGTGGGCGGGCGCAAATTACGGCATCATGATCGGTTTCATGGTGCTTTGGTCCACAGGCCTTCACCTGATGATGCCGATGCGGTCTTCCATCACGCTGGCGTTTGCGAAGGAAGGCCGTCAAGCGACCCTGCTCGGGACTACGGGAAGCATCACCACCGTGGCGGCAATTCTCGGGTCGGCGATCGGCTGGTGGATTTTCGGCACGCTCGGGACGAACCCCCGCACGTACAACACGATATTTATCCTCGGAGCGTCACTGACCGGGCTGAGCGCGCTGATCCTCCTCAAAATGCGAGTGCCCGCAACAGCGCAGGACCAGCCAAGGCCGAAGCTGGTAGTGAAGCGACGCTTCGTTGTGTACTACCTGATGTCGATGATCAACGGTGCGAGGAAGCAAGTGTTCATTACGTTTGCCCCGTGGGTACTTATCACCGTCTTTCACCGGGGGCCTTCCACCTTTGCCGCCCTCGCCATCACATCTGCACTCCTCGGCATCGTTGTTCAGCCCACCCTGGGAGGATTGATTGACCGCCTCGGAGAACGACGCATATTGATGATGGAGGGGTTCTTCCTCTTTTTCGTTTGCCTCGGATACGGGTTCGCCCACCGGATCAGTACGGGGGGAACAGTCATTCTGATTGTCTACGCGTGCTTTGTGCTGGACAACCTCCTTTTCTCCGTCGGAATGGCGCGGGTGACGTACGTGAACAAGCTGGCGGAGAAGGCGGAGGACGTTACGGCGACACTATCCCTGGGTGTTACTCTTGATCACGTGATATCCATGTCAATACCGATTCTCGGCGGGGCAACGTGGGTTGTGTGGGGTTTCGAGTACGTGTTTGCCGGCGCGGCAGGTCTGGCAGTCCTCAGCGTCTTCGTCGCGTCGTTCGTGCGCGTACCCAGAGTCCGCTTGCGCACGCCGATAGTGGTTACTGAGGAAGAAGGCCCGGGCACGTGCCGAACAGAAGAGATTGGCCGCACGTCCGCCTGATGATGGCGATGACGTTGGACGGGAAGATCGCCACCTCACGAAGGGAGGCGGCCCGATTTGGCGGCCCTGAAGACACCCGCCGGCTTGAGACACAGGTGGCGTGGGCTGATGTTTTGCTGTTCGGCGCAGCAACGTTGCGAGCCTACGGAACGACCTACCGCGTGAAACGGGAGGCCCTGCTTAACCTCCGACAGCGCCGCAGACAGCCGCCGCAACCCGTCACTGCGGTAGTCACATCCTCCCTGGATATTCCGCTGGACATGCCGTTCTTCACCCGGCAGGATGTTCCCCGAATAATCGTCACGACCGAATCCGAACAGAACCGCGCCGCCACGCGGTTTCATGGTCTCGCAGAGGTGATCGCCAGAGGGGCGTTCGCGGTTGACTGGAACGCCGTTCTCGCAGAATTCAAAACACGGGGACTGAAACGAGTGCTGCTTCTTGGCGGGGGCCATCTGAACGCGGAGTTGTTCTCCCTCGGTTGCGTTGATGAAGTGTGCCTCACCATCTCGCCCTATGTGTACGGGGGCGTTGATGCTCCGACCATCGCGGACGGGAATCTCGCGGCGGCTTGCTGGCCAAACGAACTGCTGCTGAGAACGTGCGAACTGGTGGGGCAGGAAGTTTTCTGCACGTACCAATTTGAGAACAAAGCCCTGTAAATGATTCTGTAAGAATGTAGTGCGGAGACGTTATCGGGAATGAGGAACCTCGGGATTCCGTCATTTCTGAACAACGACGCGTAAGGCGGGGTGAAAAACGCCGGACGTCATTCCGACACAACGGAACGCACCGCGCGAATCTGGGTACGCAAATCCAGAAGATCCGGGATTTCAGGTGCCGCCTCGTACGCCCGATCTGCAAGTTCTCCGGCTCGAACGATATCCCCGGAGAAGAACCAGTACACCGCCCGGAGTCCCAGCACGCGGGGAGGGTTGTACGCGTGCTCCTCAAGCACGCGCAGGTGGTAATCGGCATCCGAAAGGCGCCCGGCGAAGAGGAGCCAGAACACCGCGTCGGCACGGCGCTTGTAATCCTCGCTGCCGCCGGTTGACGCACCCACCGACGCCAACAAGTCACGGGCGACCGGAGAGTCTTCCCAGAGCACGGCCAATGCGCTGTCCTGAAGAGACACCCGCCGTTCCAGATTCCGCAAGTCGGGGAATCGGATCTCCTCATCAGCGGAGGCGTGGAACTCCATGGGTTCGAACAGAGCCCAGCCCTCCGCGACCCGGGTGACCCGAAGGTTGCCCTGCGACGCCAACGAACGAGCAACGCGCGCAGCATTGCTCCACGCCGCCATGAATCCCTGCGGGAACAACGTTGTCTCAAGCGGAAGCCACCAGGTGCCTTCAAACGCAACGAACCGCTCCACGGGAGCCGGCAACACGTAGGGCGATTCGTCAACGGGGAGGCGCGTGTCGACCATCATGAAGATGTGATCCGGCGCTTCGACAAATGCGGTCGTAAGCCCTGCGCACTCGAGGAGTGAACACAGAAGAACGGTGGTGTCGTCACAGTCTCCTGCCCGGGCCCTGAGAAGCTCCGCGGGGTACAGGATGTCGTCCACAACCAGGTTCTGGTTGAGATCTCCCGCCAAGGCCTGATACGGAAAAAGCAGCAGCCGGAGCGACTCCTCGCCGATCTCCGCCACCCCCGTGATCATTCCGGAGACGCCGGACACCGCATTCCCAAGGACACCGAGAGTGTCTCCGCGAGCAGAGTCGGGACCACTGATCACGGTCCTGACAGGGTTCGCAGCGATCTCAACGGGTTTCACGGCGAGGGTGAGCGTGCTTGCCCCGATCCGCCTCATCGCGTCGAAGGGATTCTCAGTTTTCCGCACCTCCGAGAAAGGTGTATTGGGATCGCTCTGGTACGTGATCCCTACCTCGCCAGCGGCTTCAAACAGCACCATTGCCGTTGTGATGATTTCCTGAGTGAGTGGGAGCTGCTGCAATCGCGACCGGTAGGGCCGGAGCGATTCGCGCACGAACGCCCGGACATCGGGGTCCGCCGGTGTTACAAACGCGGAAGCCTTCTTCACGTCATCCCATGTCAGCGCGCCGCGGCGATAGAGGAACGTGTTTACCGTGTGTCTGCGCCAGACTTCTCCAGTGGACGGATTGACGAGGCTGATGACCCCCTGAACGGGTTGATCGGCAATCGCCGCGATCTGTTCGCCGGAAAGAACAGCACGCAGAAATATCCTTTGACGGGAGTACGGACGCAGCGTCACTTCCTCGGAAGATGGAGCAGTCATGAAACGCGGAAGAAGGAGCTCCACGCGTGTTGTGACGGGAGTGGAAGATGAGTTTACCAGTTCAATGGAAGCCACCGGTTCCCGCGTGTACGCTTTGCCGAGTGAAGCGTAGAGAGGCCTCACCTGTGGCTTTGTGATCTGCACCGCGGAGCGTCCTCTGGGAAATACCATCGCAACGGACACTCGGTGCT